>Ga0208821_1000775_pt1 | contig 22029 bp, 11 predicted proteins | sample June2015DPH_20_5_FD_184720 | JGI IMG/M metagenome (GOLD analysis project Ga0208821, IMG submission 184720) | Peatland microbial communities from SPRUCE experiment site at the Marcell Experimental Forest, Minnesota, USA - June2015DPH_20_40... | ecosystem: Environmental > Terrestrial > Soil >... | reverse complement strand
CACAAAAATGGCAAGCCCGGCCGCACGAGTCACAAAGATTGCAAGCCGGGCCGCCCGCGTCACAAAAATCGCAAGCCGGGCTGCCTGCGCCACAACCATCGCAGTCCGGGCCACCGTCGCCGCTGCCACCGCAAACTCCTCCTACCAGCGGAACCACGCCGGCCGGGAATGCTCCTCCGACCGCGCCTGCTGCGGCTGCTGGTGGGGCGGGGGTGGGGTTCCGTCTCGAGAATGCTGACCTCCTCCAGTTCGTCAATCTTGTAGCCAGCGAGTTGAAGCTGAACTATGTTGTGGATCCAGCCGTAAAAGGAGCGGTGACCATTTCCACCGCGGGCGACCTCAAGCCCGAGGACCTGCTACCCATTCTCGAAACCGTTTTGAAGATGAATAATGCCACGGCTATCAAGACCGGGAATTTCTATCGCATCGTTCCTCTCTCTACGGCCCCCAGAAACCCCTTGGGCATTGTCACCAACACCAAGGGACCAGGGCTGCCGGAGGATGATCGCATGCTCATGCAGATCATCCCTCTGAAGTTCGTCTTCGCGGCGGACATGGCCAAGATGCTTACACCGTTTCTTTCGGAGGGGGGCACGGTGGCCGTGCACGAGGCCGGTAACACCCTGATTCTGGTCGATGACAGCTTGAACGTCAAGCGGCTGCTGGAGATCCTCCAGCAGTTTGACAATTCCAGCTTTGCCGCGCAGCGCGTGCGGCTGATGCCGGTGCACAACAACGTGGCCTCCGCTCTGGTTCCCGAGCTCGAGGCGATTTTCTCCACCTACGCGCTCTCCGACAAGGAGACGCCCTTGCGCTTCGTGCCCCTCGATCGCATCAATGGCATTCTGGTGGCGGCCGCTGATCCCGCCGCCTTCGATGAGGTCGAGCAATGGCTAGCGAAACTCGACCAGCCGGCCGCCCCCAAGGCAATTCAGACCTTTGTTTATAGGGTTCAGAACTCCGAAGCCGAATACCTTGTTAGACTGCTGAACGCCCTTCGGGGTGAAGGTGGAGGATCCGTTTCGGCAACCGGTCTGGGCACTTCCCGTGGCGCGGCAGGGCGCGGCGGGGGACTCGCATCAGGCAGGGCCAACCCAGGGTCGACGACGATTCAAGAACAAAGTTCGCAGGAGCGCTCCAGTGAAACTACGGCGGGCATGGGCGCTCTCAGTTCGCCTGGCGGCGAGGGAACCGCCACGGCCCCCGAAAAGAGGTTGCGCATCATAACTGATCCGGTCAGCAATTCGATCATTGTGCAGGGCACCGCGCAGGAGTATGCCGACATCGCCAAGACCCTCGATAAGCTCGACATTGTGCCCCGCCAGGTTCTGATCGAAGCCCGCGTCTACGAAGTGGACATTACCGGCGATTTATCGTTTGGTCTCACGTACGCGCTCCAGCAGCGCGGTACGGTGCCGCCGTTCACCGGTGACTACGGCGTCAGCACCTCGGGTAGCTTGACAGCTACCGCCGGCTTGCTGATCGGCCAGACTCACCAATTGATGGCCTTTCTGACCGCCAGCGAAAACCGCTCGCGGGTGAAAACACTCTCGGCGCCCACCGTGCTCACCACCGATAGCACCGAGGCGCGAATCCAGGTGGGCGCCTCAGTGCCGGTTCTCACCTCCCAGGGTCTCGCCGCGGGCGGACAAATTGGGGGGAACAGCCTGTACACGAGTACCGTCACCAATGTGGACACGGGCATTATCCTCACGGTGACCCCGCGCATCACCAGCACGGGTCTGGTCTCCCTCTCCATTAACCAGGACATCAGCAGCGCGGTGCCGCCTCCAGCGGGTAGCGCCATCCAATCCCCGAGCTTCAACAAGGATTCGGTGTCCACCCACGCCGTGGCTCAGGACGGCCAGACCATTGCCTTGGGCGGGCTGATCAAATACAGCTACAATAAAACCGTTTATCGCATCCCCCTGCTCGGCGACATTCCCTGGCTCGGTGTGCTTTTTGGAAGCACTTCCTACAACACCACGGAGACGGAATTGATTGTGCTCCTGACGCCGCGCATCATCAGTACTCTTCCCGGCGCTAACGCTGCCACGCGCGAGCTGCGGGACAAGTTGAAGGACTTGCGCCGCGAGTTCAAGAAGGACCAATTGTTGAACCCCTAGAACCAGGATTCAGGAGTCAGGATTCAGGAGTCAGGAGTCAGGAGTCAGGATTCAGGGGCCCGCGGCTGGAGAGAGGCTCAACGAGCGGACCGCAAAAAAAGCCAGGATTCAGGAGGGCGGAAACTAGAAACTGGAAATTGGAAACTGGCCGTGGAAGAAAATGGAAACTGGAAAATGGAAACTGGCCGAGGCTACGAGTTCCCAGTTTCAAATTTCCAGTTTCAAATTTCCAATTTCCAGTTTCAAATTTCCAATTTCAAATTCCCGCTTTTCCCTTACCTGAATCTTGACTCTTGGCTCCTGTTGCCGATTGCTGATGGACATTGGAAGGAGTTGCCACACCACTTTTTCAATCGTCAATCAGCAATCGTCAATCTTCAATCGCCAATCCTGTGGCGGCGGCGCATAAACCCGCCCTACGACAAAAAACCCACCCCGAAAAAATCCAAAAAAAGTCCTGACAGCCCATTCTGTTGATGCTAAGTTGTCGATCATTATTTCGAGTTTGGTTGAGGTAGTTAACGCGCAGCAGAGTAGCGAAGCGGGAGCGATGCGGAAGCAGGAAAAGGCCTCGAGAGGAAGCAGGCAGCAATACCTGCTCCCATAGCTCACGCAGACCGGGACTGCGGCGAAGAAAGTTGTTGACAACAAAGTGGGCGTACTGGTAGGCTCGCTAGAGTTCTATGGTTCAACTTGGCTTTTTCAGTCAATCGGGGTTGGCGAATCCAAATACGCTTACCCCACAAGAAAAGGAGAGGGGAAGAAGATGACAAAGAGAAATTTGTTGGTGAGTTTGTTCTTAGTTTTGGGGCTCGTGGTAATGACGACGAGCGCCATGGCAACCGAGTGGAGTGTAGGGGCCAACGTAAATTCATCTGGGCGCTCGGAAGGCCTTGCAGAGGCGGTTGGCCAAGTCACCGTGAGTGAGGTGGCCGGTGGCATAGTCAATTCAGGCAGCTACTTTACTTTCAACTATTCTCCTGCGCTCATCGTGTCCGGCACGGTAGAAGTCTCGTGCTCGGGCAGTGCTACCTTCAGCCCGGCCAGCCCGTGGGCGTCGGGTTGCGTTGGCCTCGCTGCACCCGCTATAAGTGGTACGCAGGTGAGCATCTCGTTCAATGCACCCGAGACCTTTACGACCGGGGATGGCAGCGAGATCATAGTCACGGTTCGCGTTAATGCCAATGTCGTGGGCCCCGGCCATGCAGTCAATTGTGTTGTGACCGCGCACCCCCCTGGTGGGACCGGACCCGTGTTCTCCTTAGTAAACACAAGTACTCAAACAGTGGGGCCGGTACTGACCGTGAACGCATTCCCGTCCCTCTCAGTGGGGTTTGGGACTGAAAGTTACACATCCGATACGATCGGAAAAGCGGCTGCGGTCTTGACCTGCCTCGGCGCTAAGACAGTAGGAAACTATAAAGACGGATTTGCCATTAACGTTGCTGAGAATTTCCCCGAAGCGTTGACGAGCGAGAGTTACGAGGGCACCGCGGATGGCGGCTCCGCCAGCCCAGGTTACGTTACGAACGGGTCGGATTTTATCGTGACTTTTAGCAACGTACCTGCCGGAGTGGGGATTGCGCTCGAGGACATTTGGCCGTGCAGTGATTTGGACAGTGGCAACCCGCTTCAATGCAACACTGCCACCGCTTATGGGAGTCTGGACGTGTATCCCTTTGCTCCCTACTCTGGTGAGGGCACAGCCACTGCAAGCACTGTAAGTTTCATTTTCTTTGTGACTTCGATGGATAATTATGGGGCCACGGGGATGCTGGAGAACGTGAGTCTATCCTTCAAGATTTGGTCGCATGGCCCGCTGCCAGCCGGACAGCTTCCCATGGCGGTTAACGTGCAATACGCTCCCACCATCAGCAGCCCGCTCCTTATCCCGTACTTCACGGGGGTGAATGAGCTGGCCCACGGCCTAACTGTGGTGAACTTCTACGACTGCGTCACCAACCTGCTGTTCCCCTACATCAATACCATCACGACGGGGGGTACTATCGCGTTTAGTAACTTCGGCACCGGGATCGCCATAGCGAATACCACTATGGATCCGTTTGGTTTGAGTGCCGCTAACCCAACAGTCAAGGGCTCTGCCATACCAGAGAATGGTAGCTGCACCCTTTACTTGTACCCGAATGACCTATCCGGTGTGGTCGCTGTTACGACGAACACGATACCAGCAGGTGGGACGACTGTCTTCGACGTTGCCGCGGCCGCGTCGTACCCAGCGTTTACGGTGGCGCCGACTGCATTCAAAAACAAGCAGGGTTACGGCATTGCCATTTGCGACTTCGAGAACGCTTACGGCTATGCCGAAATCTATGACAACTATGGCATCACCGCTCCTCCCACGGCAACGCTGGCATACCTGGCGTACATCATACCGAATCCCGGGCTCTATCCTCGTAGCCCTGCTGGCGATGGGCTTGGAGCGAGTGCAATTGCTCCATACAGCATAAACAAAATGATCGAGAAGATATTGCTGTACGGTACCCGTGGTGGCGGTTGTAATTCTGGCGCCAAAGTCTGCGAGTAATTCATCACGGGGCGCTGGCGCCCAGTAGCAACGGGTGCGAGTGTTTCGAGGCGGAATACGAGAGGCAGTTCTGCGCAAGCTGGGCTGCCTCTTCTCCCCCAAACAGCAACCGTGCCACTACCTCCAGTATAACTTGATAGTGGCCGGCGTTTGGGTCAGCGGAAACACAAGGGGCAGTTGCGCTCAGGCGGGACTGCCTCTTTGATTCCACAGTTAGGTGGCCGTCAGTTCGATGTACCACACCTGACGGTGGCCGGCGTTTTGAGTTGTCGGAAGACGGAGAGGCTGTTGCTCGCAGGCGTGCGTGTTTCTCCAGTGATTAGATCCCAAAAAAGTTCCAAAAAAAGTTCTTGACAGCCCATTCTGTTGATGGTAAGTTGTCGATCATTATTTCGAGTTTGGTTGAGGTAGTTAACACGCAGGAGAGTAGCGAAGCGGGAGCGATGCGGAAGCAGGAAAAGGCCTCGAGAGGAAGCAGGCAGCAATACCTGCTCCCATAGCTCACGCAAACCGGGACTGCGGCGAAGAAAGTTGTTGACAACAAAGTGGGCGTACTGGTAGGCTCGCTAGAGTTCTATGGTTCAACTTGGCTTTTTCAGTCAATCGGGGTTGGCGAATCCAAATACGCTTACCCCACAAGAAAAGGAGAGGGGAAGAAGATGACAAAGAGAAATTTGTTGGTGAGTTTGTTCTTAGTTTTGGGGCTCGTGGTAATGACGACGAGCGCCATGGCAACCGAGTGGAGTGTAGGGGCCAACGTAAATTCATCTGGGCGCTCGGAAGGCCTTGCAGAGGCGGTTGGCCAAGTCACCGTGAGTGAGGTGGCCGGTGGCATAGTCAATTCAGGCAGCTACTTTACTTTCAACTATTCTCCTGCGCTCATCGTGTCCGGCACGGTAGAAGTCTCGTGCTCGGGCAGTGCTACCTTCAGCCCGGCCAGCCCGTGGGCGTCGGGTTGCGTTGGCCTCGCTGCACCCGCTATAAGTGGTACGCAGGTGAGCATCTCGTTCAATGCACCCGAGACCTTTACGACCGGGGATGGCAGCGAGATCATAGTCACGGTTCGCGTTAATGCCAATGTCGTGGGCCCCGGCCATGCAGTCAATTGTGTTGTGACCGCGCACCCCCCTGGTGGGACCGGACCCGTGTTCTCCTTAGTAAACACAAGTACTCAAACAGTGGGGCCGGTACTGACCGTGAACGCATTCCCGTCCCTCTCAGTGGGGTTTGGGACTGAAAGTTACACATCCGATACGATCGGAAAAGCGGCTGCGGTCTTGACCTGCCTCGGCGCTAAGACAGTAGGAAACTATAAAGACGGATTTGCCATTAACGTTGCTGAGAATTTCCCCGAAGCGTTGACGAGCGAGAGTTACGAGGGCACCGCGGATGGCGGCTCCGCCAGCCCAGGTTACGTTACGAACGGGTCGGATTTTATCGTGACTTTTAGCAACGTACCTGCCGGAGTGGGGATTGCGCTCGAGGACATTTGGCCGTGCAGTGATTTGGACAGTGGCAACCCGCTTCAATGCAACACTGCCACCGCTTATGGGAGTCTGGACGTGTATCCCTTTGCTCCCTACTCTGGTGAGGGCACAGCCACTGCAAGCACTGTAAGTTTCATTTTCTTTGTGACTTCGATGGATAATTATGGGGCCACGGGGATGCTGGAGAACGTGAGTCTATCCTTCAAGATTTGGTCGCATGGCCCGCTGCCAGCCGGACAGCTTCCCATGGCGGTTAACGTGCAATACGCTCCCACCATCAGCAGCCCGCTCCTTATCCCGTACTTCACGGGGGTGAATGAGCTGGCCCACGGCCTAACTGTGGTGAACTTCTACGACTGCGTCACCAACCTGCTGTTCCCCTACATCAATACCATCACGACGGGGGGTACTATCGCGTTTAGTAACTTCGGCACCGGGATCGCCATAGCGAATACCACTATGGATCCGTTTGGTTTGAGTGCCGCTAACCCAACAGTCAAGGGCTCTGCCATACCAGAGAATGGTAGCTGCACCCTTTACTTGTACCCGAATGACCTATCCGGTGTGGTCGCTGTTACGACGAACACGATACCAGCAGGTGGGACGACTGTCTTCGACGTTGCCGCGGCCGCGTCGTACCCAGCGTTTACGGTGGCGCCGACTGCATTCAAAAACAAGCAGGGTTACGGCATTGCCATTTGCGACTTCGAGAACGCTTACGGCTATGCCGAAATCTATGACAACTATGGCATCACCGCTCCTCCCACGGCAACGCTGGCATACCTGGCGTACATCATACCGAATCCCGGGCTCTATCCTCGTAGCCCTGCTGGCGATGGGCTTGGAGCGAGTGCAATTGCTCCATACAGCATAAACAAAATGATCGAGAAGATATTGCTGTACGGTACCCGTGGTGGCGGTTGTAATTCTGGCGCCAAAGTCTGCGAGTAATTCATCACGGGGCGCTGGTGCCCAGTAGCAACGGGTGCGAGTGTTTCGAGGCGGAATACGAGAGGCAGTTCTGCGCAAGCCGGGCTGCCTCTTCTCCCCCAAACAGCAACCGTGCCACTACCTCCGGTATAACTTGATAGTGGCCGGCGTTTGGGTTAGCGGAAACACAAGGGGCAGTTGCGCTCAGGCGGGACTGCCTCTTTGATTCCACAGTAGGTGGCCGTCAGTTCGATGTACCACACCTGACGGTGGCCGGCGTTTTGAGTTGTCGGAAGACGGAGAGGCTGTTCCCCCACAGGAGTACGTGTCTCTCCAGTGATTGGTGACGTAAGTTCGTGTCGTGCTGCGTGGGTGAAAGGGCTGGAATTTACCCCTACGCCGCAAGTCGCTACCCTCACCCAGCACCCGACCCTCTCTTCCCGGTTAGGCGAGGAACAGGGAGTGTCCTTGCGCTGGGGCCGAATGGCGCCCTTCACGAGCACACAGCACGCAGGGGTGGTTCGTGTCGGCGAGCCTTGGTTCCCAGTGCACTCCCGCCCGGATTTTGTCGCACACCAAGTTCACCATGTTGCACAGATGAATGTCCTTAAAAATACGGTGAGGCGCTGTTTCTTGGCAGCTTCGTTGCTGGCCGTGTGCTACGTGCTTGCGCCGGGTGCCTTGGTGATGGCCTCGTCATCGAGTGAGGAGGCGTTGCGCGCCCGAGTGGAGCAGTGCTACAGCGCCCTCCAGCAAGGCGATTGGCGTAAGGTCGAGAAATATCTCACTAAAGGCTCGAGGGAAATCTTCCGCGATCAGACCAAGAGGCCTCCGCTAGGGTACCGGATTCAATCTATCAAACTGGAGCCGGATGGGCGAACCGCATCGGTCGTTGTCCTAGTTCCCCTGGTGACGGCGGCGATGCCAAAACCTATGCCCATACCGAAGACTACTCTGTGGCGGCTGGTCAGTGGGGCTTGGTACATGGACCTCCTTCCTAGCCCCGACCCTAGCGCTCAAGAGTGGCTCTTCGGTACGGCGGCTGTCACGACGCCGCAGGGGCGTTCCCCTTCGCTCGTTTCGCAAGACCTCAAGTTCGATTCGACTTGGGTTAGTGTTGGCGTTATCGAGGACAGCAAGCCCCGAGTGGCTCGGTTTACCTTTACAAACGTAAGCACACACGCCGTCACGTTGAGCGAATTCCAGCTTGGTTGCGACTGCCTGCGCCTGAAGACCGAGCAGAAGGAATATCAGCCGGGCCAGACAGCAACCCTGGAATTCGAGTTTGACCCATCACGCTTTGGAGTCCACACTGAAGAGTCGTTTAACCAGGGTGTTATGATAAAGACGGAACCTGGCGGCGCATACGTCAAGTTAACTATTGCCGCGCTTGTGGCTCCCGCCCCCAAACCTCCTGCGAAACCTTAGAGTGGGTTTCTCGAACCATCTGGACGTCGCGTGCTCAATCTTGAGGCTGTGCGGGAACGTGCAGGGCTGAACCGTGTTCAGCCCCCGAGTTGACGGTGCTGCCCTTCTTATTCTTGGAACTGTGAGGGAACCTTGAGGAGACGGTCGTTCGCTTTTTTTTCGCTGCTCGCCACTGCGCTTGTACTTTGTGCCTGGCCGGAATTCGCTGCCTGTGGGCAGCAGGCCTCCCCGCAAAACACGGCGGGGTCCGCACCAGGCGAGCGCGTTGTGCTCAGCATCGGCGACGAGAAAATTACTGCCGCTGAGGTCGACAATTTCATTCAGGCACTGCCCCCCCAATTCCAAGCCTTCTACGGTGGCCCGGGAAAGCGCTTTTTGCCCCAGTACATCGTCGCGATGAAGGTACTCTCCGCCGAGGCGGTCAAGCTGAAACTGGGGGAGCAGCCTGAGGTGGCGCGTGCCATCGAGATCGCCCGTGAGGGCATCCTTTCCGACGCTGCTCGGAAGCACTTCCTTCAGAGTATGACGGTCAGCGACCAGGAACTTCGGGAACTCTACCAGAAGGATAAAACGCAGTCTGAAGAAGTTCGCATTCGCCACATTCTCATCCAGACGGAGGACGCTCCGTTGAAATCCGGCGCCGCGGGCCATCCCGCGCTGCCCGAGCCTGAGGCACGCAAAAAGCTCGAGGACATCCGCAAGCGAATCCTGGCGGGCGCTGACTTTGCACAAATGGCTAAGCAGTACTCGGAGGACACCGCCACCGCCGCATCCGGTGGGGACATGGGTGTCATCCAGGGTGACAAGGTCGTTCCCCCAATCGTCGATGCGGCCCACTCGCTTGAGCCTGGCCAAGTCAGTGACATCATATTGACGCCGTCCGGTCTCGAAATTATTAAGGTCGAGGACAAGCGCGCCAAGTCGTTCGAGGAAGTCAAGCCGGCCCTGGAGACACAACTTCGGCAGTCCAAGGCGGCTGAGATCGTTCAGCACCTCCTGGCCAATTACCCTTTGGTCATTGACCAGGAGTTCTTCACCGGCTCCCCGGCAAAGCAGACCTCACCCGCCTCCCCGCCTAAGCCCTAGCGCTGCGCCCCGACTTGTCGGGGCGGCTTTCCAAAAGCGCTGTGACGAGCAGGCATCGCTAGTCCGAGGTCAGAAGAAAAGACCAAGCCACCGCCCGCAGTACGCATCTCGGACTTCCATTTTGATTTCACGTCCGATCGCTAATGTACACCTGACCACCTCCGCGTACAGTGCTTCAGCCCAGGGTGGGTGCGCGAAAAAGAAGTGAGACTGAGGCCCGATTGCGCGCCTTCAACGCCGCTGAGCTCGCACTCCATCACAAGCCCGGCGGTTCACCACAGCAGGGAACACCGTGACACTATTCATTGTTCTTCGTGGTCCTTTGCCGAGGCGAAAGCCTGCGCAATAATTTTCTGCGCTTCCTCTTGAATTCTCCGCAGGTGATCTTCCCCGAGAAAACTCTCCGCATAGAGTTTGTACACCTCCTCGGTGCCTGAGGGACGTGCCGCAAACCATCCATTGGCCGTCACCACCTTCAGGCCGCCGATAGGACTACCATTGCCGGGAGCCGTGGTGAGCATCGCCTTGATTTTCTCTCCAGCCAGTTCAGTGGCATGCACCTGCTCAGGCGCTAAACGCTCGAGGACAGCTTTCTGCTCTGCGGTGGCAGGGGCGTCGATGCGCTCGTACACCGGGTCGCCAAACTGCCGCGTCAGTTTGCGATAAAGCTCTCCCGGGTCGCGGCCGGCGCGCGCCGTCATTTCCGCAGCAAGCAGCCCAAGGATGATCCCGTCCTTGTCCGTAGTCCAGACGGCGCCATTGCGGCGGAGGAAGGAAGCGCCGGCACTCTCCTCGCCCCCGAATCCCAGCCACCCTTCCAGCAAGCCCTCGACAAACCATTTGAAACCAACGGGCACTTCGAGCAGTCGCCGCCCCAGGCTTGCGGCGACGCGGTCGATCGAGCTGCTGCTTACCAGAGTCTTTCCCACACCTGCTTCGGGTCGCCACGCGTCGCGATGGCGAAATAAGTAGGAAATTGCCACCGCCAGATAGTGGTTGGGATTCAGCAGTCCGGCGCTACGCGTCACGATTCCGTGGCGGTCATGGTCGGTATCACATGCGAAGGCCACGTCAAACCGGTCTTTCAGCGCAATCAATCCAGCCATGGCGTCCGGGGAGGAGCAGTCCATGCGGATCTTGCCGTCCCAGTCCAGGGTCATGAAGCGGAAGGTCGGATCAACGGAGGTGTTCAACACCTCGAGCGTGAGGCGGTAACGCTCGGCGATGCGCCCCCAGTAGGCTACGCCAGCGCCGCCCAGGGGGTCCACGCCAGTCGCCAGGTTTGCGGCTCGAATCGCGTCCATGTCCACCACGTTCCCAAGATCGTTCACATAGGCCGAGACGTAATCGTGCTTGTGGGTAGTGGACGCCTTGAGCGCGCTCTCATAAGGAATTCGCGCAACCTCGCGCAGCCCGCCGGCCAATAGAGCATTGGCGCGGTCTTCGACCCAGCCGGTGATGGCGGTATCCGCCGGACCAGCGCTGGGAGGGTTATATTTAAACCCGCCGTCTTCAGGAGGGTTGTGCGAAGGTGTCATAACAATGCCGTCTGCCAGCCCCGTCCTTCGCCCGCGGTTGTACGTGAGGATGGCGTGAGACAAAACGGGAGTGGGCGTGTACCCGCCTTCCATGTCGATCATCACCTCGACGCCATTCGCCGCGAGCACCTCCAGCGCCGTTTCAAAAGCGGGCTCCGAAAGCGCGTGTGTGTCCATGGCCAGGAACAGTGGCCCGTTGATTGCCTGCTGCCGGCGATAACCGCAAATGGCTTGGGTGATCGCCAGGATGTGATCCTCGTTGAACGAGTTCGAAAAGGCGCACCCGCGATGCCCCGACGTCCCAAAGGCCACGCGCTGCTCCGGCACGGCGGGATCCGGACGCCCGGTGTAATAGGCTGCAATCAATCGCGCTATGTTGACCAGGTCCGAAGGTACAGCCGGCATTCCCGCACGCGGGTGCCGTCTTACGCCGTCCATATCGCCCCCCAATTAAAGGTGCCTCGAGGTGAAGCTTTAGCGTGAAGCAGAATTCCTATTTTGCCAGAAACCCAGCCAACCGGAAGCGCCGATTTTGGGACGGCGAATAGCCAATGCCTCGCTGTCATTCTGAGCATGTATAGCCGAAGACCGCTATCCGTGATGTCAGAAACGGAGCGCATCGTAAAGTGGGTCTACCCTCTCCCAAGGGGAGAGGGTGGACCGCGACGGCGCTTTCACCAGCCGTCGCGGGCCGGGTGAGGGGTTAGTTGCGGGGCGAGGACGGATCAGGCAGGCCCGGCCCAAGCTGCTCAATGGAAACGAGCAATGCGTCGAGTTTCTGGAGAGTATTCATGGGCCTGCGGCCCACCCGAGGAGATGAAAATCGCCGGTGTTGTCACCCCCGCGCAAGCGGGGGTCCACGTCAGTCCACATAGAGCTGGATTCCCGCTTTCGCGGGAATGACTGACATGGGGTGATTTTCAGGAGCGCGCAGCCGAGCGGAGCGAAGAGTCTCACTCTGGACTTTTCCGCCGACGAACAGCAGGGCGAGATGCTTCGTCCGCCGCGACGGAATCAGGATGACAGTGAGGGGGCGCTCTCGCGAAGGTCGTAGCGTAGGCCCTATGCTTTGCACGGTTCGATTGCGCCGGTCTCGGGCCGACGTCCTGGTATCACGGATAGCAGGTTTCAGCTATGGACGCCCAGGCTGACAGATTTGGACGTCAGACGCGATAGGCGCGGACGCGATCCATCACGCGGTTTGCGGTGTCTGAATCGGGGACGCCCAGAACCTTGTACAGGATGCCGCCGGGCAGGTGGTGGGCTTCGAGGGCGAGCAGAAAATCCGCGAAACCGACCTGCACCACGAGCGGCAGGTCCCCGGTTCGGCGCTGGAGCGCAGGGAGCACCGAGAAGGCAGCGGGGAAGTCCTTGTCGTCGCCCAGGAAAATGGCCTTGAGGCTCCGTAACGACGACACGGCCTCGAGCAGGTGCCGGCCGTTGCCGTGGATGTGTAATACGCCGCCGTCAAATGCCGCGAGGACCCGCTCCGCCGGCTCCCGTCCCCAGCTCTCGAAATACTTAATTGAAGTCATGTGGAAGGGATCGACGCTTTCGGAGACGATGCGGCCCGGAATCCACTGCACCATGTTACTGCACGTCCCGCCGGCAAGCGGGGGAATTGCCTCGAAGAAGGTCCGCTGGACATCCACGTTAAGCCCATAGGCGAAATCCACAGCCTGCCGAACGTACTCGGGATGGTCGAGCAATTCGAGGTAAGTCCGTGAGCCTCCGAAGAGCTCGAAGACGAAATTGAGACTGTCGATGAGAATGAAATGGCTGATGCCGAACTTGCCCTCGCCGCCGCGCCGGAAGAGTTCCAGCTCGTCGAGGTAGAACTGGTACAGATCGCTGTGGTGGTTGATGGAGAGTTTTTCGAGGTCGGACCACTCCTTGAGGATCGGCGGGACCATGGAAGAGATCCAACCGTTCTCGGGATGGGCCATGAAGCGCACCTCGCCGCCCACAATTCCACCATAGAGACCTTGATCGAGTTCGCTCAAATAGGCTGCTGGAACTGAGTCGTCGAGGACCGTGGCGCGCTCGGCGAGCAGAGCATCCCAAAAGGCGACCCGGTCATTCAGGTCGGGACACTGAGTTGGGCCGTCAGGATACCGCTCGGCGAACCGCCGCACAGCCTGCGTGGGCACTTCCATGCAGGCGAGGATGCGGTCCTGCAAACGCTTTTCGTAGAGTCCGCGCAGCCGCTCCAGCCGCTGCCAGCCGTCCGGACAGTATCGAAGGGGGAATTCCATCATGTACCCACCAGGTTGCTTAGGGGTCGTCACGAAATAACTGTTCCGCCGTTTGCTGGGCCAGCCCCTCACCCCGTCCCGCGGTAAATTTGAGTCAACTCTCCCCTCTCCCCCTTGGGGGAGAGGGGCCGGGGGGTGAGGGGGTTCTTCGGTCAAACATGGAACTATTCTTCCATCAGACCGCCTTATTGTGATCGCCAAGTCCAAAAGAAAGCTCTGTCCGCTACAAGCTGCGCAATGCAGTCCCCTGTCAGGCCGCGCGGGGCTGCACTTTCCAATAGACCGCGTACCTTTCGTCAAACAACTTGTAGAGCGGGATTAGAGCAATCTGCTGGCCCTGTCCCCAGGTGCGAAAGGTCAAAGGCTGACTGGAGATTGGCCTCACCCAACCCAGCGGGTCTTTCGAATTGGAGGCGATGACGGGAACAGGGACCGGCTTGCCGCCAGGGCTGGTGTCGTAGCCGATATAAACCATAGCCTTGCTCAGGTTCTCGCTCCCCAATCGGCCGGCCAACACCAGCGGGCCGTACATCACGGCCTGGAGCGTCGGATCGTCATCCAGGGCGTCAATGTGCAACCCCATCGGCAGGCTGACTTCCACCCGGTCGCCGTCCTTCCAGGTTCGGCCCAGCGTCAGATAGCTGCTGGGACTCGAAAACACCGGCAGCGCTTCGCCGTTCAACATGATCCTTGCGCCACGGGTAGCCCAGTAAGGGATACGGATGTTCAAGTCCATCTCAACGGCTCTTTCCGTGCGAATCACGAGGCGAGTCTTTTCTTGCTCGGGAAAGTTCGTCTCCTGTTCCAGCTTGACGCCCTTTTCAGGCCAGCTTAACTCGGAAGCGATGAAGAGGTTGACAAACAACCCACCCTCATCGTGAAAGTAAATCGTATCGCCGAACTTGGCAAATTCTTCCACCCCGGTCCCCGTGCAGCACCAGAAAGAATCAAAGGGCGAGTCAAAATACTTCCAGTAGCCGCCACCCAGCGGTAGGAAATAGCTCTTCAGCCCGTCCGCGTCTTGCGTCCCCAGACGGCTGTTGAAGAGGGTTCGTTCGTAGTAGTCCATGGCGCGGGGATCAGCGGTCCAGCCGAAGATGTGCCGGGTCAATTTCAACATGTTATAACTGCAACAACATTCCTCCGTATTCTGGCCGAGTTCGCTCGCCAGCTTGCCGGGCTCGGTGCGCCAGAACTCTTCAAAGCTCGTGCCGCCCGTGCAATAGGCGCGCGCGCCGGTAACTTCCTGCCAGAAGAAAGAGGCGATTTCACGGAAGCGAGGTTCCTCGGTGAGTTCATAACGGCGGGCTGCCCCTGTCATCTTGGGGATGTTCGTGTTCGCGTGCAGCCCTTTCAGCTCATCCCGGTGTGCCGCCAGGGGATCAAACACTTTCTTATGGTAGAAACGGTCGCCCAGCTCGAGGTAGTGCGGGTTGCCCGTCAAGGCGTAGAGGTTATAGAGCACCTCGGCGGTGCCGCCGAACTCCGTTTCCATCACCCCCTGCATCTGCTCGTCGCTGAGCGGTTGGGCCCAGCGCCCGACCCAGTTGGCCATTCCTTCGGCGACTTCGAGGGCTTGTTCATTTCCACAATGGACGTGTACATCCAAAAGGCCTGCCATGATTTTGTGCAGGGTGTAAAAGGGTGCCCACACCTTCTTGCCGTCGCGTAGCCGCGCGAAAAACTCTTCCGGAAACGCACTCAGGTAACCATCTCCATGCGCTCGCTGGCACTTGGCGAGTTCTGCCACCATGCCGTTTGCTTTGGCTTTCAATTCATCGTCGCCGCTGCTGGCGTACATCAGCGCGCACGCTGAAAGGTAATGGCCACCCGCGAAGTGTCCCCGAACTTCGCAATCGGGTTTTTCCCATCCGCCCAGAGGCTCTGCCGAAGAGGGCAGGCCGGCATTGAGGCGGAAGGTGTGAAGAAGCCTGTCAGGGGGCAGTGACAGCAGGTAGTGACGATTGGCTTCCATGGCTTCTTTGAATGGCCCATTTTTCAGCCGAACTTGCGTCATCGGGAAAGGCCTAACCTTCCATGCGCTCTTCTCTAAGCTCAGCAGGCGCTCTTCCCGGTGGGCGTTGTCAGCCATGGCGGCACGAGGAGCGCTGCTGAATACCGAGTTCGGAAGGAGCACTCCACCCGCCACAGTTGCGGCCGTCGATACAAACTGCCTTCGTGTTATTCCCTCGTTAGATCTCATAAGGAACGCCTCCTATGACAAATCCTGCCGAAAGCGATGCACAGACTTTCAGAACCGATGAGCTCGATGGAGGGAAGCCCCCCCCACTGATACGCAATGTCCGTCATTCGTAGAGGATAACCCCATTGTCTGTCATTCTGAGCCCATTCGCTGTCATGCTGAGCGAAGCGAAGCATCTCGCTCTGCCGCTCAGGGTAAACTCCGCGAAGAATCTCGGCATTTTTTCGCACTGATTGAGCTTTCAAATGCGGGGATTCTTCGCTTCGCTCAGAATGACAGGCGGTGGCCTTTTCTTCTATGAACGACGAACAACCCGTATGAGCTCTTCCGAACCCTGGGAAAACCGGTATGACGCGGCGCCACTGTTACCTCTGCGGCTCGTCGCCCCTGAGCGGGTGCCCCTTGTAATTGCCGTATGCATGGAGCGCCGCCCGCTTTGGCTCCGGCACGAATTTGTCCCACTCTGTTACCGGCTTGATCTCTTCCACAGGAGACGCGGCATGAAAATGGATGGTCACGATCTCCAGTGGCCGCACCGGGAAACGATAAGTAGGCCCACTGCCCACCAGGGGCTTGGGATTCCTGCCCCGCAGGTCGGTCAGGGCCGCCCCTCGATGCGGCAAGCTCATCGTCACTTCGGCAGTTCCAGGCAAGCCCAGGCACTCGGTGAGGCGCATCTCAATATCCTTACCTTCCCGACGCACCACCTTGACGATGACGTTGCTTGACGTGTGAACGAATGACTTCGCCGCCATCGCTTTTCTGCCCGGCACAAGCACCGGAGGACAATTGTATTCCCAGGCCATCTGGGGAATCCTGGCCTGACCCCAGGGGCCTTCGTGCACAACCAGAGCGTATTCCAGATGGTGTCTGCCTTTGCCACTCAGCCAAGCGTTGGGATATCCATAATACTTATCCGTGGCGTTCAGCAGGTAAATGATGGGTGTCCTTCCGTTGAGCTCCCGGCCTGTGAGTCCCCGGTCGAGGATCGCCACTCCTCCTCCGCCGGCCAGGCTGTAATGACTCCAGCGCACCGCCGGCACGATGCCCTTTGTCCAGCCCACCAAATTCGGGTTCGGCTTGGCCCAAGCCCCATGCGAGAAACCGCAAGGAATGCCTCGCCGAACTTCCTCGATATCTTCAGCCAACGGGAATTCAGAAACCACCACCGTGATATTCGGAATATCCTGGACCTCCGTTTCAAAGTCGATGCGCGGGAAGTCCTTGTAGAATCGCATCACTCGCCGGCTTGGTGCAGCGCCGTAAAACTCGCTCGCAACCTCCACAATAGTGGCTAGAGGTCCGCTGCTGACGGTTACTGTGGGCTTGAAATCGCTCGAGGAAGCCAGCCGAGTGCGGTCCGGGCGCCAACTCATAAAGTCGCCGTAGTCTTCCTTTTGCGGCTTGGGCTTTTCGGCCACGAGGACATTGGCAGGGCCGCCCAGAATTTCCCGCCCGGAGGGCTTGAGCTTCAAGCTCACCAAGGCCCCGGTTTTCCAGTCGATCCGCGCCGTGTAGTGGCGTGTTTCTATGTTTTCGGGGGGTTCGAACATCATCGAGCTCTGTGGGCCCTTGGATTCGAGCCCTACTCCTACCACTCCGACAGAGGGCAGGCGGAGACTGCACAGCGTCTTGCCATCGGGGGTCGTCTGGCAAATCATCCCCTCAAGACCCTTCCCATCCGGCAATTCTACCACCACGGGATCGTTCCGCTCCCAGTTGAGCGGGTTGAACAGCGCCGCCGCCTCTCCTTCCGGACTGATCGAGCTCAACGCCGCCGCATGAACTTTCTTGTTGCTCGTTCCCACGTATTCCATTCGGTCGTGGACATCCCATGAATTCTCGCTCTCAAAAACCATGCCGCCGGCAGAACCCCAAAGTGTGTTGCGGTCCATATTCAGCAACATCAGGATCCAAGACTCGTAGAGGGTTTGGATTGGGTACGTGAACCCGGAAAGGAGGCTGGCGATGGTGGAAATGGTCTCCGCCGCCTGTAACCCATGCTCATTCCGTCGATAGGAGGTCTTGACCTGGGGACATTCGATCCAGAATGCGTCGAACGTGTATCCCGTTCCGCCCTTCATGGTTGGGATCTTGATTTGGCCTGACTTGATTCCAGGCAGAATCGCATCCAGGTACTCACTGACGATGGCAATGTGGATTTTGGTCTGCGGAAAGAGCTGTTTCCACTGCTCGAGGAATTCTCTCGGGTATTCTTTCCTTAAGGGGGCCTGGCTGTAATCTCCACTCCCAGCCAGAACTAATACGGGAGCGCCGTCCGGTGTTTTCTTCGCCCATTCCCCCAGCTCGTCCTCGAGTTTCTGGAGGTCGTCAGTGCTCAGCGCATCTTTCGTGCTGAAGAGCGAGCTGAAAGAAGCATAGCCGTCCGGGCACAGAGCCAGAATGCGAGACCCATCCGGCGACTCGGCCCAGTGAATGGTGCTGCCCGTCTTGTTCATGCGCTCGTAAACCATGGCCTCCAGACCCAGACCCGTCGAGATCTGGCCCATCTGGTCGTGGAGTCCGCAAGTGTCGATCACCCACATAAGGCGCGGGTGAATTCCCATTATCTCCTCCTGCCAGCGCAGTCCCTCCACCCCCTCCTTAAGGAGGGCTTCACCGCCGGCGAGATTGACCGTCATCTCCAGGAAATTGGCGTTGACCAGCTCCACCCGGCCTTCCTTCGCTCTCTGCTTGATCTCCTCAATCCGCGGCGGCTGGAAGTTCATAATGGCAATCATATTATTGACTTCGGAAAGTGCGAACTTGTAATTGGGATCGTCGCGCACTCGATCCAGATGGTCCAGATAGGTGTTGGCGCAATAAACACGTTCCTTGGAAAAAGTAGTCAACCACCCGCAACTGGCTGGATGGAAGTTGGGCACAATAAACGCTTCCATGGCTGTATTTTCGCCCAGCGCGGGCTTCCGGCCTCTGCAACCCAGCCCCATGCTGGCCACGGCGCTTCCCGCCAGCCCTCCCAAAAACTCCCGCCTGCTAACGGAATTCCGAAATGATTCCTTACTCATAAGGCTCGTCCCTTTTTGCTAAGACCTGAATGAAGACATACACCGATCTGTAGGGGCAGGCCATGGCGTGCCCCCACGCCCCTTTTGCTAAGACGTGAATGAGGACATACACCGAGGGTCAAAGACTGTCATGAAATAACTGTTACATCGTCTGCTGCGTGATCCCCCCGCCCGGTCCCGTCCTCCCGCACGCCGGGACGGGAGGACCACGCTCCCCCCCAAGCGGGCGTGACGAGGAAACTGGAATCAGCTCTCTCCTCTCCCCCAAGCGGGCGGGACGAGGAAATTCGAACCAGCTCTCCCCTCTCCCCCAAGCGGGCGGGACGAGGAAATTGGAACCAGCTCTCCCCTCTTCCCCAAGCGGGCGGGACGAGGAAACTGGAATCAGCTCTCCCCTCTCCCCCAAGCGGGCGGGACGAGGAAATTCGAATCAGCTCTCCCCTCTCCCCCAAGCGGGCGGGACGAGGAAATTGGAATCAGCTCTCCCCTCTCCCCCAAGCGGGCGGGACGAGGAAATTCGAATCAGCTCTCCCCTCTCCCCCAAGCGGGCGGGACGAGGAAATTCGAATCAGCTCTCCCCTCTCCCCCTTGGGGGAGAGGGGACGGGGTGAGGGGGTCCTTAAACCGGTGTCAAACCATATCAAGTCCTCCCAACACTTGTCAACGACCTCCGAGGTTCGGTACTGGTGTCATTTGCGAGACATGGGCGCTCGAAGTCGCAGTCATTCCCGCGAAAGCGGGAATCCACTCCGCAAGTTTTCGTAAATAGGCTGTCTACAGACTGGATTCCCGCTTTCGCGGGAATGACAGGCGTTTCGAATCGACGCCGACGGGGTTAGTCGGCGCCGTTGCTCTGCGGCTTTTCCTCGATCGATTCCATTACGTGCGAGATGGTGACCGGGAAACGGGGGAATATGGTCGCAGGTCCCGCCGCGGCTGGATCGGGCAGGAAAACCCAGGCGGTGAGCCGAGAGCGCAAAGCACGAAACACAGAGCAGAAAGCACGGACCACGTGCTCTTCATTCTGACTTCTGACTTCTGACTCCTGACTCCTGACTCCTGACTCCTGACTCCTGACTCCTGACTCCTGTCAGCGGTGCTCATCGCGTTCGTGCTCGCCCTTGGGCGCTTTGCTGTGTTCTTCCTTTGTGGCATGGCCTACTTTGGCATCTTTCCGTTCGGCGTCCGACCGTTTTACCAGTTCATGCCGTTCCGGCGGGCGAGGCGCCGATGCCGCGAAGCGCCGGACGGTGTACGGATGCACATAGGTAGCGCGATTCGCCCAAGTCCTGCCCCACGGCACGTTATTGACGATGACAGCGTGACCGCCCCAGTTGAAGCGGGTCAGGCCCCATCCCCAAGGACGAAACGCGACACCAATATTGATGCCAAAACCGAAGCGGATCCCAAGGCCCACGGCGAAGCCGATCCGGGGAGCTGCAAACACGATGGCGGGATTGTAAAAGGGCACCACGATGAACGCAGGATTCGCCGGCATGATAGTAATGTACGGCCCCATCCCCACGACGATCGATGGATTCGTTCTCAGATAGCCATATTCCGCGGCTTCCCTGCGCAATCTCTGTACCGCGTCCATCACATCGGGGCGCTGCGCCAGGACGGCATCACCCAATTCCTGCGTCCAGGGCACGTCGGAAGCCATCATATCGAGGACCGAAGGAAAGGGTAGGAGCGCTTGCACGCTGGGGTCCCAGGGTACTTGGTCGGCCGCGATGGCTTGGGCCAAGGCGTCACCGGTAAGGTAATGGTGCTCGTCCGCCCACTGCGCGGCGGCGGGAATGTCGTTAGGAAAGGTCGACGCGGTGAGAATCTGCGCGAGCAAGGGATCAGGATACAGGGCAATGGGGGACAGCAACCTCTGTAACTCCTGCGGCGGATAGTATGGGGGCGCTTGCGCCTGCTCCGGCGGCGCCTGCTCCGGCGGCGCTTGCGGCAGCGGCGCTTGCGCAAACGACGCAGCAGTGAATAGCTCCGCCGCAATAAAGAGTGCGAAAGAGGCGGCAATCCATCGAATCGTGAATTTTGTTTTTCTCATCCTTCCGTTCAGCATTTTTCAGTTCCTCCTTTTTGAGTTCGTTCAGCTCGCAGCTAGCCTCCATTTCCCCGCCCGCCGCCCGACCCCGGAGTCCCAGGTGCAGGCCTGGGCGGAATTGCCACGAAATCTTGCGTGATGTAGAGGCTACCATCCGGCCCTTGCACGATCCCAATTCCCACGTCAGTGTAATTCGCGTTCAAGATGTTGGCTCGATGATTGTGTTGGAAACGGGGTTCGTTCATAAATGCGCCTTCCGCGCCCAGAACGGTTGTGTATATGGCAATATTCTCTCCCGCAGCCCGCCAGGGAATTCCGGCCGCGTTTATTCGCGTCGAAAGGGTCCTGCCGTCCGGGTCAACATGGTCAAAGAATCCTTGCCCGAGCATGTCCCGGGAATGCGCTCGCGCCACCGCAGCCAGGTTTTCGTTCCACCTGAGGGGCTGCGCTCGGCCACCAGTCTCGGCGGAGGTCTCGGGAGCCAAACGCTCGTGGTTGACGAGCGCCCACATCTGCCTTTCCAAATCAGCCATGCGGTTCGCGCCGAAGTTTTGCCGGGGAGCCGTTTCACCGGGACCAACCTTCGGCGTGCCATAGTTCGGACCGAAGGGATGCCAGACGCCCGGTTGACTTTGCCCCGCCACGGAGGCGTTATCGCTCTCCCCGAAGTGATGCCACGCGGCCGATTTGGCGAGCTTCTTCCTCGGCGTGTTTTGCGCTGCCTGGCCTTCAGTCTGCGGGGGCGTGGCAGCGTCCGGCGTAGTGAAAGTTTGAGCCTGGCCTGGACCCGCGCAGGCTATAGTTGCAGCCCACAAGACGCCAGCGAAAACAACGGGCTGGCAGTGAGGAATGGCTTTCAACAGGCATCGTCTGTTCATGGCACACGTCCGTACTTCGAGCACCACCAGTAATTCCAACTTGGTGGAAGGCAAGCGCGTTGCCAATCAAAGCTCCCAGCCAGAAATCTATCACCTGTTTTTTGTGCGGGTTAGCGCTGATGCACGTTGCCTGCCGGAGGACGGGAACGGACTGTGGCCAATCTCAGCCAGCCATTGGCCGATTTCGGGCGGTTTGGTGCCAGTCTTGCCATTGCCGAGAACACTAGATTCCGCGTTCAGAGAGCCGTCCTTACGGCCCTCCGAGAGCCAGGGGGCGCGGGTGGCGCATACATCGTTTTGTGATGTATGCGACCTCTCGGCAATCGGTCTAGAATGCACTGGTACCCTGGGGACGGGACTGCAGGGTACCATGATCGCATACATGCCAAAGGGCGGCATGTATGCGCCACCCGCCGAGATTAGTCATAGCCCGCTACTCTTGCCGGAAAATCGCAAGGGGGCGCATACATC
>Ga0208821_1000773_pt1 | contig 22067 bp, 27 predicted proteins | sample June2015DPH_20_5_FD_184720 | JGI IMG/M metagenome (GOLD analysis project Ga0208821, IMG submission 184720) | Peatland microbial communities from SPRUCE experiment site at the Marcell Experimental Forest, Minnesota, USA - June2015DPH_20_40... | ecosystem: Environmental > Terrestrial > Soil >... | reverse complement strand
TTGAAGTACTTGCGCTTGGTTCTGTGTGTAACGCCAGAGCACGTCCGCGCGACTGGTTTGGAAATCCCAGGGAGCAACTAAGACTACATCGCCGTTCTTGATCCAGGTCCGCCTCTTCATCTTGCCTCGTATGCGGCAGACTCGGTCGAGTCCATCTGAACACTTCACCATTATCCGATCGTACCCGAACATTTGGGTTACAATCCCAAGCAGCTGGCCCGTTCCTGGAAGAACGAGTTGATTAATGTCTCCCTCTGAAAGGACCTTTCTCTTTCCCAACCAACACGGCCTATCCTACAAGGTGACAACTCGACTCTCAATTTTAACCTGCCTTAACCAGAGAACCAAGAAGCCACGCCGTCTACTCCAGAATCTGACAAGCGGAGTCCAATCCGGGCGTAGTGTGGCTTCGAGGTGCAGGCAGAGAGCACCGCACCCGCGAATGCGACACTCATCGCCCAAAAAACAAATGCAGGTTACTAGGGGCAGCAGGATTTCAGCGGAAGAGCTTCGCGGGGGCTCCAATTTCCTACTTCCTCGTTGCCGCCATGGCAATGCTTGGTTCTTTGGTTACTTTTTCTTCTTTGCTTTCTTCTTCGCTTTAGGCACAGAAATCACGTGTAGATGTAATGTCACTATTACAGGTTTAACACTTCCGACCGCTACGAAATTCTGTCCGCTCTACCAGGATTCTTCGTCTTCTTCCTCTTCATCTACATCTTCTTCTGCCAATTGCCACATCGCCCGCCCAGTGCTGCGGTTCAGCTATGATACACCGCGCGTTTTCGCTACGCCTTCGCTCGTTCCTCATTCCTTTCTCGTCATTACGATTTGTTTTGTTGTATCCATACTGTAGAAGATTCGTTCAGTTAGAGAGAAACCCGTGTCTATTCGAGGTGCGGATCGGCCGCCTCCGGTACAGATAGATCGGGAGACCTAATCATGGCAGATCTAGACCAGGGACCCCTACAGAACGCACATTTGAAGATAAATAAAAAGCAGGAAATTCCGGACTCACATCAGTTCTAGGATGATTGCCTAGTATTTTCGGTGCTTTTGGTAGCAGTCTCTACAGTAGACCGGTTTACCCGCCGTTGGCACAAACGGTACTTCTGTATCTGCGCCGCAGTCGGAGCATTTGACTTTCGTCATTTGCCTCGGGGCACCGTAACTTCTATTCTCATAACCCATTTCGTTTTCCACCGTCCCAATTTTCTAGTTATACGAAAGATAATACTTGCCGCGATAATCGGCACGAGCTTGACGGCCCTCCCATCATCCACGCAGGTAAGATCTCCAGTATACCGCCTGCGCAAGCGGCAAGGCGACTATAAAAAGTGACCTAGTACTTGTGGCTGTGCGCACCAAGGGAACCACATACACGAAGGCCTGACGTTACGGGAACCGTGTCCGGAATGCTGTGCAAGACCTTTAGATCCAATGATGGCAGGACTCACTTACGGAAGAAGTCAATCGGTCTTGGAATCCCCAGAAACCGGTCGCAATCCGGACAGATGTAATGTTCCGAATAAGCGTCACTAGAATAGAAAATCATTTTTCCACCGCAGCCTGGACACCCAGGAACAACTCTCTCCATTCTTACGCGCCCACCAACTACTTGCGGTTCCCCACAGATGGACCTTTTGCTTGACTATCTCGCATGCGTGGCCTACGATCAAGGTAACAGAAATAGCGCTCTCACCTATGTAACATATCGCAGAAACCGACATCAACTTGGAGAATTGAGGTCTTGCACTTCTCTACAGTTAGGACGCGACCGTTCCTGGGAACGTCACAGGGAACGTTGACCTCCTCAAAGAACGCGCTCACTCTTGCCTCTCCAGTATTGTTGGCGATAACCAGCTTACCCCTAGCCCATGCGCGAGGACCGCGCCTAGTGGAACTACATCCGCTCCTAGTAGCAGTATTTTCGTGATTCGTGCCCCTGTAAATCTGTTCGCCGCATACTGAACCGCACGTTCAAGGAGAAGCGGATCGAAAATCAAATTCAATGCTTGGCATAGTTTGATCGATGATTCCTGTGGCGGTTTGATGTTGAGGGTCGTTTTATTACTCATGGCGTCCTATTGATTCAGAGACGAAATATCTTAACTGCGCTAAGGAACCTAACAGGGATACGCGGTCTCGACAAAGACTTCATCTACCTACTTCAGATCGCAAAGAAACATAATCTAAAGCCCAATCTTCTTCGTGCCTCGATTCTAGTTGCACGAAACCGCGGTAACTCACGCTGTGGAAAGGTTTCTATTCAAACGCGTCGACACGGTGCAGCTTCTTCAACGTACATGTTCTCGGCTGAGGGCGAGTGGTGGGCGCAAGCGGACATCCCTAATGATTCAGTTGAAATGTTGAGGAATCCGCCGGAACGATTTTCACGCTACATTGATGTCATTCAAGAAGGCGAAGCAAACAAACTTGATGCGAAGGGTGAGAGGAGTATTAGAGATCTGAAGCTAGGGTGGAAGAATGTATGTTTCAAGGCGGTTGTGGTCAAGAAATCAGAAGTGAGAGCTGTGACTTCGAGGGACGGGGCTCCCCTCTTGGTCTGCTCCGTTACGCTCTCTGATGGTACCGGAGAAATTCCTCTCTCTATATGGAACAATCAGATAGGAACAATCTCCAAGGGAGACCGAGTCGAGGTTCGCGATGCCATAGTTAGAAGTTTCAGAGGCCAACTCCAACTCTCACTTAAGAAGACAGGCAGACTTACCATCCTCGAAGGGGCGAAGAAAACTCCAATCACATGAATCCTGTCCCACCTTATTGCCACCTAGTTTTCATGCGGAAGTTCGATGAGTCCACATTTCGGGATAAATGTGAGTTGGAATCATCTTGAATTCGAATTTTAGGCAAATACGGATGGTTAACGATCCTCCAAAATGCAAGCTCGTAAATACTTAGTCATCCTTGGACAAGATATGACAAAAATAACTTGTCCAATATGCAAAGGAACCGTTCACTTCCGCGATCTAACTACGCACAAGCTCAAACACGAAAACGCTAAGCGCAAACATCACAAATGAGCCACCAACCAAACAGATTATTACAACCGTTTTGGATCGATCCACCAAACAACGGCCTTACAGAACCCAAAATTACAGGAGATACACGAAAACCCTGGCATCTCCGCTCACGGGTATGTGGCTTGGAGAGTCATGCAGAAGCCCTGCACATACAAAGTTGCGCCTTCAGGCATAACCAACATATCAATTGACGCCCCAGCGCGAATGCAGCTTCGCCTGCAGGAAGCGAGGTGTCGTCGATGTTGAAACTGCTCGAAAACTGGGACAAAATTCTTCCACACTAGGTTTAGCGCCTTAATACTGTTCGTTTACTCGCCTTCTGTGTGAGAATTATCCATCTGTTCTCTCCCTCGACTTTGATCCTGTTTTTTCTTCGCCTCGACACTCTAAACACTCTTATCACTGGCACATCAGGGTGGATAGCTCACGCTGGGCCGGACGGTTTTTGAGGCAGAACGACGCGCGTTCTACTGAAGAGACGGCTCGAGCGTAAAGCATAGTGTGGATTGATGAAAAAATGAGTGCGAGTACGATAATCAGAAAGATTGGGAAAGTCAGGAACTGCCCAGAATGCGGCAGCGCAAACCTCGTTGAAGATTATGATCTAGGGGAGATGATTTGCCATGATTGTGGCCTTGTTCTGAGCGAGCACGTATTGAACGAAGGACCTGAGTGGCGCGCCTTCACAAAGGAGGAAAAAGATGAACGTAGTCGAGTTGGCATGCCGACGACCTTCTCCATTCACGACAAAGGTCTCTCCACTGTTATTGATCGTGTGAATCGAGATGCTTCCGGTCGCCAACTTCCACTTGCCAGAAGGTTAGAGATGCTCCGCTTAAGGAAATGGCAGATCAGAACCAGAGTCCATTCGTCAGCTGAACGGAATTTGGCTCAAGCTATGGCTGAACTTGACCGCTTGACAGATATGCTTCACATTCCAGCCTCAATCAAAGAACGTGCTGCAATGGTTTATCGTAAGGCTCTGGACAAATCGCTCGTGCGAGGACGAGCTATAGCCGCAATAACCGCAGCCTCGTTATATGCCGCTTGCAGGATGTCTGAAACTCCAAGGACTCTGAAAGATGTCTCGGCCGCAAGCAGGATCCGTAAAAAGGACGTCGCAAGATGCTACAGATTGCTTGTAAGAGAGCTCGACTTGCGCATGCCTGTTGTGGACCCAGTGAAGTGCATCTCGAAGATCGCTACGAAAGTGGAAATCTCTATGCTAACTCAACACAGAGCAATACGAATCATAAATGAAGCGAAGAAGAAAGGAATAGTCACGGGCAAAGATCCGATGGGGCTTGCGGCTGCATCGCTCTACGTTGCATGCGTCTTGGAAAGAGAAAAGAAGACACAGAAAGAAATCGCTGAAGTTGCGAACGTAACCGAGGTTACTGTTCGAAACAGATACAAAGGGCTCAAGGAATCACTGAACATTCTTTTCACTGACACATAGGAATGGGGAGACACGCTCAGACAGGTTCCATGAGTCAGACCAGCCTGTCCGCACCCATCACGTCCAACGCGACTTTTTCATCTAATAACCGGTAACTAATCGGGAAACGTGGTGACGTGGGACATTATTCTGCTAACGATGCAGTATCTCCTGTTACTGAGGAGATAGACGATTTCATCTTCCAACTAAGATTACTCACGAAACTTGTCTTTCTACCCTTATATAGAACCACGACAAGAACACACAAAGTTAGTTGTCGAGAACGAGAGACGCGAGTCATTTACAACGATTGCCCGCATGTTCTTCTTCTTGCTGCAACTGATGGAAGTCGCCGAAGCCTGAGGAACTAACCGAAGTCTCGTTCCGGAATAAGTCAAAGACGGAACCAGCCTTCGGCCTTCATCTCATACCTGCGACGTGATTGGAAGATAGGGAGAAATGATCAATGAGTACTTTCGAGAAACTGGGTTTAAGCCCAGAAATATTGGATGCTATCAAAGCACTTGGATTCGAGCGACAGTTTCCCATTCAAGAAGCAACTATTCCGCTTCTGCAGCACGGAAGCGATGTGATTGGTCAAGCACATACTGGAACTGGAAAGACCGCTGCCTTCGGCATACCGCTCTTGGAGATCGTTGACGAAAAGAACCTGAACGTTCAGGGGCTGGTGCTCGTTCCAAGGCACCGTCGCCGTTCAAACTATCGATATTCGCGCCGCTGAGACTGCGCATTCATGAAAAACTGGCGGTTTTCGTAGTTGTTGACACGCAACCATCTTCAGGGGGTGAAAACCCGCCAAACAGATATTCGAGTCTACACTTCAGAAGCTGAAGTGCTCGTAAATACGATCGACAGTGAAACGGGTAGGTTTTTCACAGCCCATGCCGAAGGAAAGCCATCCCGCGTCCTCATTCTTCCGATACCTGGCTTTCCCAGTTTTGACTTCTACAATGCCGTGCTCCCCTTTCCTGTGGCGGGGAAGGTCTGGAAACGTGGCTGGAGATTCGGTCTGATCGGCGCGAATCCTAATGGATTCTGAGAGAATGAGAGTATGAGTAGTAGAGAAACCTCTTTGAGAGTTGCTGACGCCAGGCAGCGCGATGTTGGGCAGGGCAAAGTCCGCATTGACAACGACACGATGCAGAAGCTCGGGATCACTGCAGGGGATTTTGTTGAGATTCATGGGAAAAAGATGACTGTAGCTGTAGCATGGCCCGCGTATGCTGAAGAGCAGGGACAAGAAATTGTGAGAATGGATGGCCTTGTTCGAAGGAATGCTGGTGTTGCTCTAAACGAGTACGTCAACGTTAGAAAGGCAGACGTGAAAGGGGCCGAAGCGATCGTGTTCGCGCCAACAGACGTACGTCTGAGTGTGGACGAGGAGTTTGTGCGTTTCGTGAAAAGACGATTCATGGACATGGCATTTATTGAAGGGGACATGACCCTTTTTTCGATCTTCGGAAGCGCCGTTCCGTTGATAGTTGCGAGAACACGTCCGCGTGGCCCTGTGAAGATTACAGAAGCAGCCCATGTCCAAGTATTGAGTGAGCCGACGCCCGAGAAGAAAGGGATCTCGATAGTAACATACGAAGACGTAGGCGGTCTGCATGAAGAGATGCAAAGAATTCGTGAGATGGTGGAACTGCCTCTCAGACATTCGGAACTTTTCCAGCGACTTGGTATCGAGCCGCCTAGAGGAGTATTTCTGTATGGACCTCCAGGTTGCGGCAAGACGCTGCTCGCAAAAGCTTTGGCTAACGAGTCTGACGCAAACTTCTTCGTGATCTCTGGACCGGAGATAATGTCAAAGTATTATGGGGAATCGGAGGCGAGGTTACGAGAGATATTCCAAAAAGCTCAGGAGACATCGCCTAGCATAATCTTCATTGACGAAATGGATGCGATCGCACCAAAACGTGAAGAAGTAACGGGCGAGGTGGAACGTCGAGTCGTCGCACAGCTACTATCACTTATGGATGGAATTGGATCTCGCGGTAACGTAATAGTAATTGGTGCAACCAACCGGCCGAACGCAATTGACCCAGCATTGCGTCGACCCGGGAGATTCGATCGCGAAATCGAGATCGGTGTTCCAGACAAGGCGGGAAGATATGAAGCGCTCCAGATTCACACGAGGAATATGCCGCTCGGTGAAGACGTGGATTTGAAACGACTTGCAGACGTGACGCATGGATACACTGGAGCCGACATTGCTTCGCTATGTCGAGAAGCGGCGATGAAGGCGCTCCGACGGTACATTCCAGAAATCAACTTGGAGAAGGAACGTATTGCGCCTGAAATCCTCGAAACAATGGTTGTCAAGATGGAGGACTTCACGTCAGCATATCGAGAGATCACGCCTACAGCAATGCGCGAAGTCTACGTCGAAGTCCCACAAGTGAAATGGGATCAGGTTGGTGGTTTGAGGCAAGTCAAACAGGAACTTATGGAATGTGTTGAATGGCCGCTTAAGAAACCTGAAGTATTCAAGAGAATGGGAATCAATCCGCCGCGTGGAATACTGCTCTACGGGCCACCTGGTTCCGGTAAGACGCTGCTGGCACGAGCGGTAGCAACAGAAAGCGAGGCTAATTTCATTTCAATAAAAGGTCCAGAAATATTCTCCAAGTGGGTTGGAGAATCGGAGAAGGCTATTCGCGAAGCCTTCAGGAGAGGAAGAACTGCAGCTCCTGCGATAATATTCTTCGATGAATTGGATGCCATAGTGCCGAGACGCGGGTTGGGATACGGTGATTCTGGAGCCAGCGAACGGGTGATAAGTCAGCTTCTGACTGAAATTGATGGCATAGAAACATTGCAGAACGTTCTCGTAATCGCAGCCACTAATCGGCCGGACATGCTAGATCCCGCAGTGATGAGGCCGGGAAGATTCGATAGACTAATCTACGTTCCCTCCCCAGACTTCGACTCACTCAAAGAGATCTTCAAGATTCACGCAGGCTCAATGCCCCTCTCTAAAGATGTGTTATTGGACGAACTCGCAAGGAAAGCACAAGGCTATTCCGGCGCAGACATCGAATCAATCTGCAGAGAAGCGGCCATGAACGCTTTACGAGAAGACGCAGATGCCACAGAGGTCTCAAGACGAGACTTTGATGAAGCAATGGAACGAGTTGGTCCTAGCATAGCCCCCGAAGACGACGCATGGTACCAGAAATTCTCCAAGAGACTCAGAAGAGAACGGGCCGTAGCACGTATTCCGGTAGCCTAGGCCAAATGACCGCTCGCTGGAAAAAGTAGATCAAATACTCATGAGATAACGACTAGGCCATCGCCTCTAGGTACTCGTGAGCCTTCCGCAGCGTCTCTTTCGCGTTTTTGTATGTCAACCGTTCGTGAGCATAATTGTAGGACAACCAATCGTACCCTACGTGTTCTCTCGACAACCGAACCGCATCAGTCTGTGATTCGATAAGGTAGAATATGACTTTCTTGTAAATGGTTTTTCCCCCTCTTGTGTAGTAGTAGCTGATGGGTTGACGAAAGCCTTCAACGAACTTTGGATCGGCTATTCCTACCTCTTCTTCCGTTTCTCGCAAGACCGTCTCTCGCTCCGACTCGTTCTTCTCCACATGGCCTTTTACGAAGTCCCAGTGCCCGCCCTGAAGCAACAAGTACTTGCGGTCTCCACCTCGGCTGAATATAACGGCTCCACATGATTTCTCAGATGACATGACGTTGAACTCGGCTGTTCCCTGGCGGTTTTTGTTTCAGCAAATGAGTAGGAAGTATCCATCTTAATTTCTTTGCGTGTCCAACTTCAGGTTTTCATGGAATACCTTGTCAAAGGGGAACCACGCGACCTAGGCGCAGCCCAAGGCCCTAGCAGAAAATCGCTACCACTTCCAATGGTAGGCACTATCCTTGGTCGGCGCGAGACCGGTTGGTTCAACCCCCTCAAAACAAGAAGCTGCGGCTATTGGAGCTGTGTTAATCATGCCTATCCTGTGGATTCAGAAGAGGATGATAGGAAGGGAGACAAACTGCGTACCTCTTTCCATCGACGCCATAGAATCCGCTACCTGTTTCCTGCTGGCCCTTGCCTTGCTTGGGGGCCTGCTCGTTAACTATCTCTTCAGAATAGGCTGGATCGATTACTTAGCTACGGCCATATTTCTAGCGTTTGTTGGAAAAGAGAGCCTAGAGGCGGTCCGTGAGTAAGTAACCCGCCAAAGGATTTGCTTGGGTCAGATCCTTCTCGGCAGACGATTTCTTACAGCCCAAGACAACAGGAGTATCAAACGAGGACTTCGTTACCTGAGACCAAATTACTTAATTGAGACCATCATTCCCAAACGCTTAGACAACTGAATTCATCGTCTGTCAGAGAATGTAGACTTTGGGGAAAATGTTCATAGTTCTTTCTGACGAGACGGAACGCAGACTCCGACTGGCCGTTGTCACAATCTTCGGAGGAAAAAAGGGCGATCTAAGCAATGCCATCGAGGTGGCTATCAAAGAATGGTTGGGCAAACATGCCACAGAAACCGACATTACTAAATGGGTGCGCGGCCAGCTGCATGAAAGAGGTTCAGCAGAGAGACGCCGTACTGGCTGAGTCAGCAGACGAAGAGTAACAGCTCTTACGGGCTGACGAGGAAGGTAAAATGAGAAGGAAAAGGTAACGGTACCTCTTCGTCACCTAGACGGTTCTAGATGTGCTGGAAAAAACCGTCACCTACTCTTGTTCGAGTAAGAGGCTCTGTTCGGTTTATGGCTGTTCGTGTTTTCGACGTTCTCAATTTAATGAGAGAGAAGAGGTTGAGCACGGTTAGTGCTCGGTTTGGTCTGTTTAGTTACCCGATTATGTACCTGTCTCTTCGGCCTTTTGGTAACGTAAAGTCTTCGTCTGCTCGACCTGTTTTGTTGTGTTGTAAACAATCGTCTGCTGCAACAGGTCTGCCCTATGCCGCGTTCTGCAACAGAACTAAGGCTTGGCTGCGTGACAGGTAGCTGCTGTAAACTAGACTAAACTACCTGAGCATACAACAAGCTATATTTGATCGCCAAGGAATTATTGCTTGCCTAATGTGTCGAGTAGCTTGACGTTGGATGACAGGGAGCCGTGTGAATAGCACGGCTCCGCCAGCTTCTTTCTAATTTTGACTGGCGTTTTGGATTATTGTCATCCACTTATCTTTGCCTTTGATCGTTATCCACGCCTTTTCAGATGGTGTCTGTCCGTTCAAGGCCATGTGTGGTCGTATGTAGTCGTGAAATAACTGATAGCCAGTCAGGATCGGGCGGTCTTTTCGTTCTAGTCCTCGCATAACCTTCTCTCTGTCCCTGATTTCGGCTCTGTTAAGTCCTAGGGACAGGTTTTAGGCTGTTAACTCGTGGCACACACGAGGGGATAACGTAACGTTCACGGTTGGTAGGTTAGGCTGTAACAAACCGGTTGGTGCAGTAAGGGTTTTGACTTGTGGCTTTCTATGGAACGGTGTAAAAGTATTCTGGACCACTACCAGTTTGTTGCCATCTGCCCACAACAGTTTTTCTGGTTAGCAAATTCTGCAATATCACAGTTACTCGACGTGCGATAGGGTCGTCGAGCGATGATTGTGGATCAAGCTTCAGACTAATTTCAACAGCGGTGAATGCCAATTGAGAATTAGCAGTTAGGAAGGCGAGGACTGCTTCTTCTGGAGTCTGTAATCTTTGGTTTAATTTATTAAATTCGTCTCTAGAGATCGGCAACTTAATTCTGAAAGAATTTGGGATTCCTAGCTTAAGAATGCTTGCGTGAAGCATTCTGAATTAGAGTTAGCCGTTTGTCTTTGAGTTTGAAAAAGAAAAAGGGTTTACTCGGTGTCTAGGTCTGTGTACGTTTTTCGATAAAGTTAGTTTTCGACAAAGTTCTGATATTGATCGAGTTCGAGACCGTTACACGTGTTGCTTGGGTGTTCGCCAGTGGCTTGTGGGTGATTAGGTCGTTGATCTCAGGCTAGTTTAGTTCCGGATGCTTCTTTGTGTATCGGCAACCGCAGACTGCAGAGCCATGAAATCCTGAGTGAAATTGACGCAAATGATGACACACATCACAGCACGATTCTCGATGAGCCGTCCGATGATGTTCATGCAGTTGGTCGTTTAATCGAAATGCCTTGGTTGGTTGACACAGTTTACAATAGTGGCTCATTGATTGAAACCAAACCTCAATCCAAACTCAACCCGTCACTTGCCTGTTTATTGCTTTCGTTAATGATTGTAACCTACGTCCTTCTCGATGAAGCCAAAAGTGATATTGAAGAAAATTCACCTAGAGAGGCGGAAACACGATGTACCTGACCAACCTAGAGGAGAAGATGCTTGCGGGAGAGGAAGGCTACGCGGTACAGAAGAGCATGCAGATCCTTACGGCTTTGGGCGAAATATTTGGCGCCGACAAGATGATTCCGGTTTCCTCGGTGCAAGTGGCCGGGGTGTCATACTACAACCTCGGCGACGCGGGCCTAGAATACTTAGAAAGTCTAGCCGGTAAGGGCGCGAGAGCTAGGGTGAAGACGACACTGAACCCTGCTGGCATGGATTTGGAGAATTGGCGCGAACTCGGAATCGACGAAGAGTTCGCACGGAAGCAGGAGCAGGTGATCCAGGCTTTTGTGAAAATGGGTATAATCCCTTCTTGCACTTGTACCCCATACCTGGTTGGTAACGAGCCTGGCCGCGGAGACCATATTGCATGGAGTGAATCCTCCGCTGTTACCTACGCCAACTCAATTCTCGGTGCAATGACGAACCGCGAAGGGGGACCGAGCGCGCTCGCTGCATCGATTGCTGGTCGGACGCCTTCCTACGGCATGCACATCGAAGAGAACCGCAAGCCCCAAGTCCGCGTCAAAGTTGACGCCAAATTAGTCGCCGTCCCAGATTTCGGTGCCCTCGGTTACGTCATCGGGAAGAAGATTGGACCGAAGATCCCATTGTTCGAAGGAATCGAAGGCGCGCATGTTGAGCAACTCAAGAGTTTGTGCGCTTCTATAGCGACCTACGGCGGGACAGCCCTCTTCCACACCCACGACGCAACCTACCACCAGAAGGAAACGCCCGCCGAAACCCTCACAATCACACGGGCCGACATCGACGGAGCCCTTCGTGCACTGAATGATGAAACAGCGGAGGTTGATTTCGTCGCGCTCGGGTGCCCCCACTGCACATTAGATGAGATCAAGAGAATCGCAGACCTCCTAGAGGGTAGGAAGGTGACAAGGGAGTTTTGGATTTGCACCGCCCGGCAGACCATGAAGGAAGCGGAGAAGATTGGTTATGCGCAGAAAATTCGCACAGCTGGAGCGAAATTTGCGTGCGACACCTGTATGGCTGTAGCACCACTCAAAGGACGTTTCAGAGTTCTAGCGACCGACTCCGCGAAGGCATGCTATTATGGGCGTGGTACGAACGACTTCAAAACTCGCATCGGAAGCGTCGAGGAGTGTGTAAATGCGGCGGTGACGGGAAAATGGAGTTAGTGCGTGGTAGAAAAATATCTGGCGGGAGCGCGGAGGGCCTAGCGCTCGTCTCGCATGAACCCATTTCATTCTTTGGAGGAGTCAACCCGGATTCTGGGATAGTTACGGAGAAAGGTCATGAACTTGAAGGGACAACGGTGAAGGACAGAGTGCTCATCTTCCCCAACGGAAAGGGATCCACGGTTGGATCCTACACATTGTACAGGATGAAGAGAAATGGTGTCGCTCCGCGGGCCATTATAAACGTGGAATGCGAGCCTATCGTTGCAGTTGGCGCAATCATATCCGACATTCCCGCTCTCGACAGGCTGGAGAAAAACCCGTTGACTCTCTTTCAGAGTGGGAAGATGCTGAAGGTTGACGCTGACAGATCGCTTGTAGAAGCTCCGGATTGAAAGTTCGTGCCTGAGGCACTATTTGCCCTTCATCTCGTCTCAGAAATCGGCGACCACCAAGCGGTTGCATGTTCCTGCTTTAGAACTTGGGATTGAAGGCGTCAAGAATATTTCGCCAAGTTGATAACTCTTATAACGCGAATAGTTCGCTCGACCCATGTGCTAGCAGTTGGCGTGGAGAGCCCAACTAACATTGCGCTCATAAAGTACTGGGGTAAGCATCCGAAGTACGAACATCTGCTCGTACCAACCAAGAGTTCTGTATCTTTCACGATAGCTGGACTCCACGCAAAGACTCTCCTTAAGGTTGAGAGCGGAAAGGGAGAAATCGAATTTCACCTGAATGGGAAGAAGATAAAGGAAACGCAAAGCGAATTCGATTACGTTAGGAACTTTTTTGATAATATTTCACGAAGTTACAAGTTCACTAAAGACTATCGATATGAAATATCGTCTCAAAATGATTTTCCGACCGCATCTGGGTTTGCTTCTTCTGCAGCGGGGTTTTCTGCGTTAGCAGTCGCATTCGCGAAGGCTATGACTAAGCTAGGTAACTTGCCCCACTTGAATGAAAGGCAGCTTTCAGTACTTGCGAGATTAGGATCCGGGTCTGCAGCCCGTTCGGTCCCTTCGCGAGGTGGGCTGGTTATCTGGCACCGTGGTTTCGATAATGCATGCTCTGAGACTGAAGCCTCCGACTTTTCGTACGCTGAAACACTCTACGAACCATCATATTTCAGTGACCTCGCTGTAATCTACGCCAAGGTAGAATCAGAACAAGAGAAGAAGACAAAAAGCCGGGCAGGCATGAGGGAAAGCGTTCGAAGCGTTTACGATTACTGGCAATGGGTAGATTATGAAGAAAAGGTTCTACTTCCAGCTATACTCGCCGCCGTCAGGGAAAAGAACTGGGGTGAAATGTTCAGGCTGACCAAGCAGGCCTCGAACAACTTTCACGCAGTTTGTTGGAGGACTGACCCCCCGATCATTTACTTAAACGACAAGAGCACGGAAATCATGAGCACTATCCAACCATTGGGGTATGCAGCCTATACGTTTGATGCGGGCCCCAATGCGGTCGTTTTTGCGCTAAGGAGAAACTCAGAAGAGGTGGAGGAGCGCTTGAAGTCTATCGTCGGGAAGGAAAATACGTACAGAACTGAAGTTGGCGGTGGGCCCAAGGACGTTGAACTCTAATTGCTCACTCAACTCACGCGAGAGACCGTGAATGTCCCTGGAAAGGTTCTCTTCTTCGGCGGATACTCTGTCCTAGAACTTGGGCACATCTCGCTCTCTTTGGCTGTCGTCGACGATGAAGGGAATGGAGTCACCGCGACGGTCGAAGAGGCCGACGCAGATGTCCTAATCTCCAGACAATTTGGGATCATGCAAAAAATCGACTCGCCTGAGCTAATTAGAAAGAATATTGTAGCCTCAGCCTTTTTCCTAGCCAGGCTTTACCTGGAATCAAAAGGGTTTTCCGACACTCACGTTGTATCCCTTACGAACAGCCCGATCTTTGGGATAGAGCATAAGTCTGGGCTTGGAAGTTCGGCAGCAGCTCCTGTTGCCGTCGTCAAATCTCTCTTTTCCGCAGATGGGATGGATAATTATGCTCATAGTGAGACTATTCATAAGCTATCACAGTACAGCGGTGCTGCTTTCACAAACAAAATCGGTTCTGGATTTGATGTTGCCACCTGCGCCGCCGGCCACACGATAGTATACAAGCGATTCAATCCCAGCTCAATCATTTTACCCTCAGACTTCAAGAATATGACAGAAACGACCACGAAAGTTCTCTTTTCGATAGAAAGACCCTGGCCAGATATACTCACGCGAATAATCTCAATGCCATCGAAGTATGGCTTGCTCTTCTTCAACATTGAGGGAGGGAAAACATCAACCGTAAGTAACGTTCGAACAGTTGGTGAATGGAAACGGCAACACCCAACCGGATACATCGAACTCATGGAAAGACAGAATGCACATGAAACAGAGGCAATTGGTCGATTGCTAGACGGCGACAACGATGGGTTAAGGCGATATACACACGCCGCGAGAGAGATTCACAGAAAACTGCAGGGGCTTGTCGCGCAGTCCTATCCGGGCTTGGACCCAATAGAACCTGAACTGCTTACGAAGTTGATAGAGTTTGGAGAAACCATTCACGGTATCGTCGTTGGCCGGTGTCCTGGGGCTGGTGGTTGGGATGCGCTGGCATTTCTAATAGAGAGAGACCTATTCGACAAGAGCAGTATCGATGCGATCGTTGCTAAGGCGAAGGAATACGACTTGGTATTGAAGCACCTTCCGTTACGCTTGCTATAAGAGAACCATACGAGGTTGATGGGCGGTTGTCTAAATGCCGATCACGGTGCGAAGCGTCTGTGAACCGTGACGATCGATTTCTTTCGCCACGCGATCCTGGAGTTCTCGCCCTGGAGTTAGGGCAACCATGTAACCTCCCCTTCCGGTTCCGGTAAGTTTCGCGCCAACAGCGCCGGTGTCGCGGGCCAGTTTCACGAGTGCGTCGAGCTCTGGAGAGGACACTCCTATTTCCTGGAGCAGTCTGTGGTTTTCGTTCATGTAGGCGCCTACTTTTTCGAGGTTGAAATCTTCAAGTTGTTTTCTCGCATTCCGTGCAAGTTGGTCTGCGTTCTGAAAGAGACGCTCATACTTTTCAGGCTCCCTTTCTTTTCGCTCCCTCACTCCTGCTACAACGATCTTCGTGTCTGCGACCTTCCCCGTATTTCCCATTACGATCTCTACCGGTTTGCGGAGTCGCATGCGTTCCATTAATTGCGCCGACCCATCTCGCCTGTACCATATCAATCCGCCGTATGTTGCCGCCGTATTATCGATACCAGATGGCGTTCCGTGATATCCTTTTTCTCCCTCATAGGCCACCTCATTCACTCTCTCGTCCGAAAAGTTGAGGTGAAGTTCCTGTGAGAATGCGCGGGCGATTGCAGCGCAGGAAGCCGCGCTAGCCCCTACACCGCTCGCAGCGAGTAGGTCCCCTTCCAAAGTGATGTTGTAGTGATTATGTTGCGTGTCAATGTTCATGAATTTGAGCAGGATATCGAAAGACTCCTTTTGCTGCCCTAGTTTCTCAGCCTTGTACCCTGGACTCTCAGGTCGTGCATCCTTGAGTTCCACCCCAGATCCTGCACTACGCTCGACAGTAGCAGTCGTCTTGGCTCCGATAGCTGACGCAATTGCGGGAATCCCGTACACGACGAAGTGTTCGTTGAAGAGGATTACTTTACCGAACCCTACACCTTGGCCCAAGGGCGTGCGCCTTTCAATAATTCTTCGGTCTTCTAGAAAAATCAAACGGCCGCATGTGCTCGTTAGTTACGAGTAAAGGCCAGCGACGAATACCCGACTACCGCCGATTTGTCTCCCGTGATGTCGCCACTGGTCTTGTATGCCAACAATTCGGCTTTCACATTCCCGAGCATTTTTGCTGCGGCGATCAACGTGGTTATTGGGCCGTAACCGCACATTGTCACGTGATTGCTTTCCCCTAGTTCATTTAGTTGTTCATCGTCGAGTTTGAGTATCGCGTCGATTGCTTCCCTGTCCTTCCGGTTTGCGTCTGCTTGCGGCTCGTAGTGGGTGAAATCACTAGACGCGATTATTGCAACATTCTTGCCTTTTGTGTTTTCAACGATGGTCTTCGCGACTTCTCTGGACGTTGTCAAATCTTGCATCATCATGCATATGGGTACGAATTCTATGGTTTCTTTGAATAGGAACTGGAGGAATGGTAGTTGAACCTCTATGGAGTGCTCACTTGCATGAGCTCCTTCGTCAACGTCGATTAAACTACTTGACTTTTGGATTCTCTTAGCAAGGTCAGAATCAACTCGGGTTACGCCGATCGGCGTCTCCCACGCGCCTTCGGTCTGAATCGAGAGGCCGCTTCCAATCCCGGTGTGATTTGGCCCGAGAATAATGCAGACGTCAGGTTGGCCGTCGATCGCGAGCTTACTGTATCCATTAGCGGCCACTGGCCCAGAGTACATGTATCCCGCATGTGGACAGACTATCCCCAGGATTCTTCGTGGACCTTGCTGGTTTGGTATTGGGACTTGCCCAGGCCCGAAGGGGTGAGTGAAGCAGTCTGTTATTTGTTTGGTCAGTGAGGTTTTGGTTCCGGCGTAAAACGCGTTTGCGACATATGGCTTCCGTATTTTCAAAACTCACCGCCCGATCTAGGGGCGATTGCAGCCAGCTTTGTTTCGAAGTCGTCGACTGTGGCAGTTATGGTTCCATCCGCGGGTAGTTCTCCTCTGTCACGCAGAACTTGTCTAGCCAACAGCCAGTACAGCATCGCTAATGCGCGGCGGCCCTTGTTGTTCACCGGTATGGCTAGGTCGACGCCGCTGAATACGTTGTCAGTGTCACAGAGTGCGATTACTGGGACGCCCGCGGTTGATGCTTCTTTGATTGCTTGCCAGTCTGCTCTAGGATCGGTTACCATAATGACTTGGGGGTCTGCATGGTACGGCTGAAGTGGGTTTGATATGAGGCCAGGCATGAAACGGCCGACTGTGGGAATCGTCCTCGTTATTTCACAGAATTTTTCAACGGGTGTTTTCCCGTAGAGCCTAGAGGAGATTATGAGGGTTCGTTCTGCTTCGAATCTGGCTATGAATCGAGAGGCGGTTCGGATCTTTTCATCTGTCTTTCCAATATTCAGTATGAAGAGGCCGTCGGGTCTAACTCGGTAAATGTACGGTTCCATGTCGCCGGTCTTGATCCTTGTTCCGATGTGGAGGCCTGCTGCGAGAAGATCTTCTAAGGGGATCAATAGGTCCTCTGATTTCGGCATGCCCTCTTTTTCTTCGACTTCTGACATTGCTCTTGATTCCTACTGGAATTGTGCCCGTCGCTTGGCTGTCACTTGTGTGTAACGTAACAGGTCATCGATCACATCTGCCTGCGATATGAACATGCGGCGACAGCAGTAACGGGTCATTCCCATGTCATCCAGGACCTTCTTCGGCGTCTCGCCCGCTTTAACGCGTCTCGCGTACTCTTCCCAATGGTCGGCAACGAGTTTTCCACAGGTGAAGCAACGGACAGGAATTATCATTTCATTCTACCTGTATGATTTTTGTTCGCGTCTTCTGGCTCCGGGTCCGCCGAATTTCTTGGGTTCCTTTCTTCGCGGGTCCCCTGCGAGCATGGTTCGGTCGTAGTTTGTCATCGACTTCTTAAGCTCGGAACTGCGCGTCCACTGTACCAACCCTTTTGCAACGGCCATGCGTGACGCTTCTGCTTGGCCCATGAAGCCGCCTCCAGCTACTTTCACATTTATGTCGACGGTTTTCGACCTATCTCCTGATAGTACTAGCGCCTCGGTGATCTTCATTCTGGAGATTTCTGGCATGAAGGTTGTTAGTGGAATTCCGTTGATGAATACGTTGCCTGACCCGTTTTTGATTATCGCGCGTGCGATCGCGGTCTTTCTTTTTCCCGTAATAAGTATCAGCCGTTTTCTCTCGAGTTTCTCTGGTTTCTGAGCTTTTTCCGGCTTCTCCAGCTTTTCTAGTGTTTCGCTCAACTGACTTCAGGCCTCCAAATCTCTTTCGCTAAGTCTTCGAGCGTCATGTACGCTGTCCTGAGTTTAGAAGCATCCGCATCAGGGACTCTTGCGGCTTTCTTCTTTGAATACTCTTCCGGAACGCCCATGAATACGAAGACCCTGTGAAATGCGGCTTTTCCCTTCGGCTTTTTCCAGGGCAACATACCGCGGACAACCCTTCTGAAGTATAGGTCGGGGCGGCGTTGATGGACTGGCGCGGTTGTCTGGTTAGCGAGTGTTCTGGTATTGAGTCGGCGCATAGCCTCTTCGACAATGTTGCTCTTCCTTCCCGAGATGACGGCTTTCTCCGCGTTTAGGACTACTACCATGTTTCCGCTCAGCGCGTTCTTGGCTGCATAGCTAGCCAATCGGCCTAAGACCTGATCTGTAGCGTCCAAGAGGATTGGTTCTGCTGACATTATTTTATCACCTGAGAATTTGTACGTTCGACCCCTTGGGATGCTTTCCGACGAAGTCCTTTATTCCGATGCACTTTCCGCCGGCCTGTTCGATTTTCAACTTAGCGTCGTGCGTGAATTGGAAAGCCCCAACAGTGACGGGATGTTTGATGTGGCCTGAAGCTAGTACTTTGCCGGGCACTAGAAGGAGCGAATCTGGTTTCGAGGCTCTGGAGATATGGTTCAGGTTCAGTTCTGCTCGGCCTTGTCTTGGCTTGGATAGGTGTTCGGCTGCGACGGTCCATATCTTGGCCTCGTTTTCCCTTGCCTTGACTTTCAGAAATCGAATTGTTTCGAGTAGTTCAGGGTTCGTAATTTGTCGCCGCAAAATTCGCCCTCCCTTATTCAAGCCCTTTCTTTACGAGGTCGGTTAGGTTGTTTGCTTTCTTGTCCAGAATCTTTGATGCTTCGCTCACAATTCTCTGCGGGGGAAGAGCACCAGTTGATTCGACGTAGAATATGAAAGCTGTATCGTCCTCTTCAACCTTGACCGGAAAGGCTTTTTTGGCGTCAATCGGGGTAGCCTTCTCAACACAGTCCATGCAGAGGGTGCATGCAAGCTCATCCCGTACAGCGATTTTGTTCTCAGGGTCGTTCACGTAGGCATCGGTGGGACAGATTCGAATTACCTCCGCTGGGTTAGCTAAATTGCCGGCGTTCAAGGTTACTTTCGGGAGGTATTTGTAAGCGCAAGCGGAGACTGGCTGCCATTTGGCGTGTTCTAGACCTCGGCCAAGTTTCGCGTATAATTCGAGTTTCAACCTCTGTGACGGGCCAAGCTTGACGATTGGAATGTTACCGCTTACGGGAGTTACCTCGCTCTCCCCTTTCAGGTCAGATGAATAAACCATCACAGGTTCATCCACAGATTCCGCTTCCAGCGTGAATGAAGCCCTGCACTTGCTACATCCCAATTCGCTCTTGCAGTCACATTCTTCGGGAAGGACGAAAGTGTCCAGATCCGTCTTAAGGGGGATCAGCCCAAGCCTGTGCGCGATAACTTCGTCATAGAGAACTGACGTGTTCTCAATTATGATCACGTCCTCAATCGCCATCGATGGAACCTCAGCCATCATCGCCCGCCGCAAGGCGTTGGCGTGGGCGTGGCTGGTTCCTTTCAATAGGAACCGAAGCGAGTTATCCTTCTCTTCAAGAATCTTAATTTCCAAGACCTACGGACCCCGCAGGAACAACGGCAACTCTCGTGGGCCGTTTACGGCAAGTTTTCGGCCTGAATCCTGTCTTTCTGGTCCGAAGTCCACGATATTTCACTTCTGCGCAAAGAGATTTCGGTGGTAGCCTCTGCGGGCTTATAAACTATTACGAGCTGCAGCGGCTTCGTTGAGAAAAAATCTGGAAGAGTTAAAGTTCGCGACGCTTCTCGAATTATTTTGACGAGTGATAGCTTTGCAGGTCCCATCTGTGACCGAAATCGGATTCGTACTGATTGTCTTCGGATTTATTCTGGCCCTTGCAGCAATGATTCTTATGGCATTCCGGTCAACCGGCGGTTCGGGTAAGACGCGAAGCGCTGGAGTACTTCTGATCGGCCCGATTCCGATAATATTTGGCAGCGACAAAGATTCCGTAAAAGGAGTAATGATTCTGGCGATTGTTTTGATATTAGTCGTTCTCATCATCATGCTCCTTCCTTATTTGTCCGGAAGATGACTCCCATGCCCCCTCCTCTTTGCGCTGTATGCGGAGTTTCACCGGCCACTTACATCTGCCAAAACTGTGGCAGGGCAACATGCCCTAACTGCACTGATCCGAAGAACTTGAACTGTTACGATTGTGCTACTAAAGCTAAAACGCGGCCCGGGGACGAGGAGTACTTTCAACCCATGCATTTTTCCTTAGGTAGCCTTTTGCTCATGGCAGCTTTTGCCGCTATCTTCATTGGAACTCTGCTGGTCGCGCTAGGTTCTGTAGGTAACTTGGGTTCGAGTAGTAGCGGTGCGATTATTCTCATTGGCCCGATTCCGATAATTCTGGGAAGCGGCCCTTACTCAGTCCCGCTCATCGCATTATCCGTCGGTCTGACAATCGTGGCGTTAGTTTTCTTTCTTATGCTTAGAAGACGGATGGCGTAACTAAGATTCGGCGACTGCTTGACCCGCCGCGGTCGCGGTGATGACTTTTCTTAGGGGATGATCAGTTTTTGAGATCGGGCTTTGGGAGAAGTATTTGAGTTTCCCCTCTTCGTCGCGCTTAACAATGTAGCCTGGAACTGAAATTATCTTGTCGGCTACCGATATGTGCCCGTGCGAAACAAATTGCCTCGCTTGAAAGACTGTCTTAGCCAAGCCCCTTCTGAAAACCATGGTTTGCAATCGCCGTTCGAGAAGGTCCCGTATGTCTAAGTCGAGAACATCGTCGATTCCAGCAGATTCAGATAGCACTCCTATCCTCCCCAGTTTAGAGAGGTATTCCTGCTCTAGGCGGGAGCGTTGCTCTCCTGTTGAACCGAGCAGCGACCGCGCGATGCCTCTGACCTCGGAGAGCATTGTCTTGTAACGCCATAGTTCTCTCTTGTTGCGCAGACCGTATTCTCCCATCAGTTGAAGTTCTACTGCCAGTTGGTCCCTGCGCCAGGGATGTCTTGGAGTTTCGTAGCTCTTTCTAGTTCTCTTTGGATCGCCCGTAGCCAGTCACCTACTTCTTCTCTTCCTTGTCGGCTGCTAAGGCTGCAGCTCGAGCTGCTTCCATCACTACTTTCTTAGCAACGCCAACTGCTCTACCTTTTCGGCCGGTCGTGCGGGTCCGTTGCCCACGAACTTTCAAGCCCAGAGAGTGTCTAACTCCTTTCCAAGTTCGGATGTCGGTCATGAAGTCGATATCGCTTTTGATGCTTAGCGCGAGGTCGGCGCCTATCAAATGCATATCCTGCCCTGAATCGAGCCCTTTGCGGCGATTGAAAAGGCGTGGTGGCAAACCATACTTGGCAGGGTCACGCATCGCATCTTCGAGTTTCTGCACTTCAGCTTCGGATAACTCGCCCATTCTAAGGTCCGGCCGGATTTCCGTCGCTTTCACTATTGCCGCGGCATAGCTTGGCCCTACACCCTTGATATGAGATATGCCGTAGGCGACCTTCTTCGTGCCGTCAATATTAGCGCCTGCAACACGAAGGACAAGCCTGAACTCCTTAGACATGACTCGTTCACCGAAATTTACGATAGCGAACAGGTAGAACGATATTAAACCTTGCCGGAGCCCGAATCCCAAGGGGCCCCGGAAACCACACGCTCGGCTCGACTATCTCTTGGTACCTTGGACGGATTGTCGATACCTCCTGCCTGCAACATCAAGCCTCGGTGCCATGAATTATGGGAATTCATGTTACCACGATGAATTACGAGAAAACCTGCTAAATCCCTCCAATACTCATTGTACCACGACGAAAAATGACACGGGCAAAGAAAAAACACACGAACTCAGGCCCCGAAGTTGCGCCTTCTGAAGGCGACGCCTGGTTCGCGGAGTAAGTGGAATACCGCAATCGGATGGTTGGGCCACGGAGAAAGAGATCGGAGCCGAGTGCCCGAAGTGTGGGCTCCTGAGCCTCAACTTATACTATGACGACGAGGCCGATTCACCGCTTGGAGCAAAATGCGATAAC
>Ga0208821_1000768_pt1 | contig 22171 bp, 19 predicted proteins | sample June2015DPH_20_5_FD_184720 | JGI IMG/M metagenome (GOLD analysis project Ga0208821, IMG submission 184720) | Peatland microbial communities from SPRUCE experiment site at the Marcell Experimental Forest, Minnesota, USA - June2015DPH_20_40... | ecosystem: Environmental > Terrestrial > Soil >... | reverse complement strand
CGTGAAAGGCTGATTGTGACCCTCTACTATCAGCAGGATCTTACTATGAAACAGATTGCCGCCCGGCTCGAAGTGGATGAATCGCGTGTTTCACAACTTCACGCGGAAGCCCTGCAACGGCTCAAGACGCGCGTGCAGGCCTCCCTTTATCCACCCAAACGGGTGACGTTGGCGGTTGCGAGTCCGGCTGGCCTCGCCGCCTGACCCTGCCCACTCGTCATGGGTGAACGGGGGAGGAAGGGAACGGCTTGGACGAAAGAACGTGGGCAGGAAGGGAACCTCTTCTCAGGAGGTTCAGCTCTTCTCTGGCGTACTGACCTGAGATGGCGCCGTACAACGTTAATCGTGAGCTTGCCGCAACTGCAAGGTAGTGGTAGCCTCGTTCTCTGATGACTCGACACGAAAACAAGCTCTTCGAAAACCAGCACTTGGTTCTTGACGACGGGGTCTTCGTCAACTGCACCTTCAAGAATTGCAGCCTGGAGTACTCTGGCGGCGACGTCTACGTACAGAACTGCCAGGGCGAGGGTTGCCAACTCGTCTGGCGCGGAGCGGCGCAGCGTACGGTAATGTTGCTTCAGGGCCTGGGCTTGATGGTTGCGCCACCTCCGCCGCCTACGGGTGATCAGGCTCGGCGGGTGCAGTAAGCGCATCCCGAATGCTGCCCCATACTGCTTTCAGTGGTGGCAACGGGCTCTGGTCTCCTTGTCAAGCTGGGGTCCGATGGAGGAGGCTTGACCCATAAGTGTGACCTCCGAATCCAGCCTCCGCTGACCCCTGCCAGCTTACCTTTTTGACAGAGTCCGGTTGTGCAGCAGTGTGACTTGCCGGTGTAACGCGAAGTCAGGCAGCAGGGTGAGTGACGCGGCTTGGTGCAGGCGGTCGGGTTACGCGTCTTCGATCGCGGGCGTTGCAGACATGCCGGGGTTTGCGATGTCCCGCAGTGTGGGATCAGCCATGCGGACTCCATGTATGGAATCGCCCGCAACCCGTCGTGCGGGACCACTGTTGGACACACGAAGATTCGCAGACATTATGAGGTGATGGCTCATCAGGCGGCTCCGGACCTCGCTACGCAAACCAAATATAGAAATTGCTACCTTCCACAGTCGCGAAGCCGAAACAGGGTTGATCACGCTTTAGTTCGGATTGGCAATCGCGTGGCGCTTGAACACCATAATCAACGCCCCAGAGGGTTGACGTGTAATGGGAACTACTGGCAGGCGATCGATTTGGGCGCGTGTCACTCTTACTTCGTTGCAACTCGTAAAGCCCTGCGCCTCCGGACCGGCGCTGACAATCGCTGTCTGGTCCGTTCCCTTGAAAATACAAAACGGATGCCCCCAGGCATCGAGCCTGTATTGCGGAGCAAAGGCGGTCATGAAAACGCTGGTGGACGGTACGGGGGCATTTGTCGCGAGGCGCTGAACCGCGTCGGCGACTGTCAGGGCGTGAAACCAGGTATCGGACACCTCGGCGTAACGCTTGAACTTCCCAGGATCCTTGTGATACGCGTCCAAAAGGCCCTCAGCGCTGACGCCCGAGTTACTGTCATTCAGCAGCGATGCCAGACTTCCTCCTGGCCGAACGTCGGCCAGTTGATCCGTTGATACACCCTCAAGCAGAATCCGGCCCCACGCGCCCTTCAGCGCAACACTCAGCTCGGAACCCCGACCGAGACCCTTGGCCAAAGCCTTAGCCGCGTTTTCGGCAGCTCGATCAGCCAAGTACCAGCCTGTCACTGCTAGCGGCGCGGCCGCAGCCGCGACAATAACGAGTATGCGCAAGGCTCTGCCTCGTTTCACTCGGAGCATTATATCCCTCTCGCGGCTGGCACCGACATCGCTTTTTGACCTCTGCGGCCTCGGAAGCGGTCGGAGGCGTTGAGGTCAGGTTTTGGCTGTCACGTGCTACGTCCTCGAAAAACAGGATTCAGGGTTCAGGCGAATCAGGCGCATCATGGGGTGGGGGCTTAGAAGAAAAAGGAACAGGCTGCTTTGCAGATCGCGCACATCAGAAGGCGATTTCTGCGTAACCCGCAGAAGACGTTAATGTGGTCGTGTCTGATCTGGCCCGCGCCAGGGGCTTTCGCGTGGCGACAACACAAGATGCGGGACAGATTGGAAAGAGTGATGCGGAACAGTTAGAGTCCCGGGAACAGAGGATCGGGATGAGCAGAGAAAGAAAGGGGCGACCGTCGGCAGGCAATGAAGCTGACTGAGGCCGCGGGAGTCCGTGGCGCGACAACAAACAGCCGCAGAGCCAAAAAACAACTCTGCGCTATTTGCTGAAAGCTGTTTGCTTCCGTATCAGCGACCGCAAGGCGCGCCCGACCTTGCCATCGAAATCGCCTCACCTTCGGACAAGCCTGATGACCTCGCACGCAAGGCTCAGCAGTATCTTGCCGCAGGGGCACGCGCGGTTTGGGTCTTGTATCCTGAGGCACAGCTTGCGTATCTTTACAGGCCGGGTGAGCACATCGAGGTACGCGACGAGAGCCAGTCGCTGGACAATGTTGACCTGTTGCCCGGCTTCAGTGTGGCGCTGTCGGCGGTCTTTGGATCATGAAAAGTCGGAGTCAGGATTCAGGATTCAGGAGTCAGGAAACGAGCGAACAGGACCACCACCAGTGTTTCCTGAATCCTGAATCCTGACTCCTGAATCCTGCCCTTTTGCTCTTGACACGAGGCTGCAATTGTAATAGCCTATTATAGTTGACCTATGGAGAACGCCGCCACAGAGCGCGTGAGGGAGCTTCGAAATCGCCCCGGCGGGGGCGGAAAATGGGCACCGAATGCAAAAAAGATACTATTTAGACGGAACGAACCGAAGACTCTGCTGAAAATAAAGCAGTTAGCTTTTTCAGGCGCTCAAAACGAACCGCCTTCTCAGGGCAAAAACCCCCCATCAAAGCCCATAACACGGCGAAAAATCCACCACTTGTGGGGCATTTCCCTGTCTGCGCGGCCCCCCATGAGCAGGCACATCCTTGACGGCAACTCCACATCAACGTGCGGGTTGGGCGCTAGGAGCTTGCAATCATTCTCAAAATGTCCGCTCCGTCAGCAGCGGCGCAGGTCGGGGTTGGGTTGGCATCACGCATGCTCTAGAACAGGCTGCGGGGGAGCATGTACAGCAAGACGCGGGGCCCTAAGGGGCAAAACCATGCAGGACCTCACTTCAAGGGCGCGCGCCCCCCTGCAAAAGCAGCTTGACCAAGCCGCCTGTAAAGGCATACAGTGTGCGGCTCGGTGGGCTTCCGGGTAAGACGCGTTTGTTCGGAGGCTCTGACCAGGAGAGCGATAATGGCTCTTCACGAGCGGATCGTGCTGCAGGTTGGTTGCATCGGCATCCGAGCCGAATTGAACGCCGCTGAGGTCCATGCGGACTACGCCGGCGGCCTCCGCCAGCGTTTGTTCCGACAGAAAAGTGAGCTGCTTGCCAAAGAGGAATTGCGGTCCAAGGGCATCCCCGAGGGAGTGTACCGGAAGCCGGTCCTTCCTGTTCCGCGAGTTGCTCTCCCGCCTTCTCAGTTCCCTTACGAAACTTCGTGCAAAGCGACTGTCAGATTTAGGAGGATGATGTGAACCGGACCCCAGAACGGTTGGCTGAATCCTCAGCAGGGGCAGGTAGCGTACGGTTGGCGTTACTCGATTCACCCGGGGAGGCGCGATGGAACGTCTGTTTTGTGACCCGCGAAAGTGCGTAGGTTGCCATGCCTGTGAGTTAGCTTGCGCTATCGAACATTCCCATTCAAAACACCTTTGGTCAGTGATCTTGAACGGTGAGTCCGTTCGTCCACGACGCGCCGTGCACGTGGTGGGAAGTGAACTGTTCCGTGCAGGCATGGGTGGGCGGGCCGTCTCGCTCGGGTGCCACCACTGTAATCCGGCGCCGTGTGTTGATGCCTGTATCAGCGGAGCGATGCACAAGGAGAAGGGCGAGACCATCTGCACGGTTTCCCGTTGTGTGGGGTGCTGGATGTGTGTGATGGCCTGCCCCTATGGGGCCATCACGCCCCTGGAGACGGCCCTCAAGTGTGATCTTTGTCCCGATCGAGCCGACCGTCAAGGACGAGCCCGTTATGCCTGCGTGGAGGCTTGTCCGACCGCAGCGCTGGTGGTGGGGACGTTCGAGGAATTCCGGCTGGTATTGGCTCAGCCGGTGGAGCGGCCCTTCATGCAGGAGACAGTAACCCGCTGAACCAGGTAAGGAGGTGCAATGCGATACGTTATTGTTGGCGCGTCAGCAGCCGGGGTAAGCGCCGCTGAGACCATCCGACAACGCGACCCGGCCGCGGAAATCGTGGTGATCTCCGACGAGAGACTGGTTTACTCCCGCCCCCTGCTGTCCTATTACCTGGCCGGTCACCTGACCGAGGAGGGTCTTCTTTATCGTCCCCGGGATTTCTTCGAACGGATGAATATTTCGTTGGTGTTGGACAGGGCCTTGGCGCTCGATCTCGAGAAGTGCCAGGTTGAGGTCGAGCACGGTCCGCCCGTCCCTTATGACAAGCTGCTCCTGGCCACCGGCGCTTCGGCGCGTTTTCCGAGGGCCGAAGGGATGAAAAAGGACGGGGTTTTCGGTCTCCGCCATCTTTCTGATGTGGAAGGAATTCTTCCCAGGCTGGCCGAGGTTAAAAAGGCGGTGGTGCTGGGTGCGGGACTCGTTGGTCTGAAGGCTGCTGCCGGCCTGCGGGAGCGAGGAGTAGAAGTGACAATGTTGGTCAGCTCCCGCCAAGTGCTTTCGCAAATGCTGGACGCGAGTTCGGCACGTTTCTTCCAGGACCTCTTCGAGCAGCATGGCGTGCCAACCATCACCGGAGTCAAGCCCGCCGCCATTCTCGGAAAGGATCGAATTGAAGGCGTGGAAACTGCTTCGGGCGAGGTCTTCCCCTGCCAACTGGTGATGGTGGGCAAAGGAGTCGATCCCAACCTCGAACTGGCCGAGGGCACGCCCATCCGGGTGGATTACGGAGTTGTGGTCGACAAATACCTCGCGACCAGCGTCGAGAATGTCTACGCTGCCGGCGATGTCGTTCAGGCCATGGATGTCGTACGCGGGGAGTCGTGGATCAATGCGCTGTGGCCCTGCGCGGTGGAACAAGGCCGCATCGCCGCCTTGAACATGTTGGGTGAGAGGGTTCCCTATCGGGGTTCCACGCGCATGAATTCGGTTCAGTTCTTCCGCCTGCCCGTGATTTCCGCAGGCTTGGCGGTCCTTACCCCAGGTCCACTGGGCGGTCGATCCGGAGAACATGACTCGACCATCGAAGATCGGCCTTCCCCGACTGTTTACTGGAAGGTTTTCCTCAAAGACGACACTATTGTGGGATTTGTGGTGATGGGGGACATCGAGCGAGCGGGGCTGCTCAAAATCCTGATGGAAAAGCGCGTGAACGTTTCCGCCATCCGGGATGATCTGCTCGGACCCCGACTCGATCTCGGTTTCCTTCTTCCCTTTATTGCAGAAAACCGTGAGCGGTTCGATGAGCCCGAAATGCAAGAGTTGGTTGAAACGGTGGGGGTGTGAACCATGTCCAAGATTATTGCCACAGCCGCCATTCGTGGCGCGCACTACTACATGACACTGGCGCAGCAGCGATTAAGTGAGGCCATTAAGCAGCGCGGCCCGGAAGCACGCATCGCGTATCCCAATACGGGCTACTATCTGCCGCTGATCCTGGCCATGCTGGGGAAAAAGGTTGAAAGGTTGAAAGACTGCCAGGAGGCACTGGAGGAGATGCAGATCCTGCTCCCCGAGGTGCCGAGCGAAAGCCTCTGGCTTCCTTATCTGGGCTCGGCGCTCGATGCGGGAATTGCCACGTTGGTCGCCGAAGAGATCATCGAGGCGCTCAAGTATCTCGATCCTCAATACCGTCCAACGCCCCCGTTCATCGGGTTTACGGACGACTCCATCTTGCGTACCCAGGGCATCAAGCTGGTGGACGGCCGCATGCCGGGATTTGCTGCCTGTGTAGGCGCCCTGCCCACCAATCAGCAAGCCGTGGCCCTGGCGCGTGAACTCCAGGAGAAGAGCATCCTGGTTTTCATGGCTGGAAGCAGCAATGGCAGATCGATGGCGGAGCAGTTGGCGGAAGAGGGCGTCGAGATGGGCTGGGACACTTACCTCGTGCCTTACGGCAAGGAGATGAGTGCTGCCGTCTATGCCCTTAACTTTGCCTCGCGTGCCGCCATGACTTTCGGCGGGGTCAAGCCGGGCGATATTGAGGGGGCGCGTCAGATCCTTCTTTACAACAAGGAGCGCGTCTTTGCCTTTGTGCTGGCGCTGGGCACCGACCCGGAGGCGCCAGCGGAGCAGTTGCTCACAGATCAGAAATACGCTACGGCTGCGGGCGCTATCAACTTTGGCTTCCCGGTGATTGCCGATTCTGCCATCCCGCAAATTCTGCCGCGCGGTATTTGCACTTACGAGCATGTGGTCTCGGGCGTACCGCTGGAGCGCATCGTGCCCAAAGCGGTCGAGGTGCGCGGACTCAAACTCAAGATCTCCAAGATCCCCATCCCCATCGCCTATGGTGCCGCGTTTGAGGGCGAGCGGGTGCGCAAGGAGAACCTCCAGGTGGAGTTCGGAGGTAAATACTCCACGGCCTTTGAATACTTGCGCAAGAGACCCATGGACCAAGTCGAGGATGGGAAAGTGGTGTTGATCGGTCCTGACATCGATCAGGCTGAGCCGGGCAAGGCCATGCCGTTGGGGACCGTCGTGGAAGTAGCCGGTCGCAACTTCCACGAGGACTTCGAGAGCGTGCTGGAGCGGCGCATCCACAAGTTTGTCAGTTGCGCCAGCGGCATCATGCACATCGGCCAGCGTGACATCCCCTGGATCCGTGTCAGCAAGGAAGCCTACCAGAAGGGTTTCCGGTTGAAACACTTGGGCGAGTTGCTGGTTCACAAATACAAGGATGAGTTCTCCGGCATCGTGGACAAAGTGCAGGTCACCATCTTTACCGATGCGGAACGAATGCAGGAAGCGTTGCGGGAGGCTCGACAGGCCTATGGCAAGCGCGATGAGCGAATGGCCGGGATGAAAGACGAAGATGTGGACCGTTTCTACAGTTGCATTCTGTGCCAGAGTTATGCGCCCAACCATGTTTGCGTTGTCACACCGCAACGCCTCGGTTTGTGCGGGGCCTATACCTGGTTGGACTGCCGGGCGGCATTCGAGATGGATTCGCACGGGCCCAACCAGCCGATTGCGAAAGGAAGCTGCCTGGAACCGGCGCTGGGAGTTTGGGCAGGAGTCAACCAATACGTGGCCAAGGCTTCCAATGGGCACCTTCAGAGGGTGACGATGTACTCGATCATGGAAGATCCGCAGACCAGTTGCGGGTGTTTCGAGTGCCTGGTCGCCGTCTTGCCGGAGACCAACGGGGTGATGGTGGTCAACCGTGAATTCCAGGGGATGACCCCTATTGGCATGACCTTCTCGACCATGGCCGGTGAGGTGGGTGGTGGAGTGCAGACCCCCGGCTTCTTGGGCGTGGGCAGGATGTATGTGGTCAGCGAGAAATTCATCTCCGCTGAGGGTGGACTGCAACGAGTGGTTTGGATGCCCCAGGAACTCAAGGATGAAATGCTGGACCGGTTGGAAAAGCGGCTCGAGGAAATGGGGCAACCCGACCTGCTGGATAAGATTGCTACCGAGAAGGACGCTGTCTCGGTCGACGAATTGGTGGAGTTTCTGCAAAAAGTGGATCACCCAGCCCTGGCGATGGCATCTGTCCTGGGCTGAAAAGTAGGGGCGGCCCTCGTGGCCGCCCTCGGGCAACCACAAGGGTTGCCCCTACAACGGAGGGGGAGCAAGCATGGCGAAGCTCACAGGAATCGGCATTTACAAACTGTTGCCTAAGACGAACTGTGGAGAGTGCAATTTTCCCACTTGCATGGCGTTCGCCATGCAGGTTGCGGCTAAGAAGGTAGCCTTGGAGGCATGCCCGTACGTGTCCGAGGATGCTAAGCGGGAACTGGCCGAATCGGCCGCGCCCCCTATGCGCACGGTGACGCTCGGCGCAGGTCCCCGAGCGGTTCAGATGGGAGGCGAGACGGTGCTGTTCCGCCACGAAGAAAAGTTCCACCATCCTACCGCCCTGGCTATTCGGATCAGGGACACGGACGACGTTGCCGCAGAAATCAACTCAATCCACCATTTGAAATTCATACGTAGCGGAAAGCCCGTCAATGTCGAGCTGATCGCCCTCGAGCAGGCGGGTGATGGCAAGTCTTTCCTGGCTGCGGCGAAGCTGATCCGCGAGTCTACGGAACTGCCGGCGGTCCTGATGAGCAGCGATCTGCCGGCAATGGCTGGCGCCCTCGAGGTCCTGGCCGAACGCCGACCGCTCGTCTATGCAGCGGATAAGAGCAACTACCAGCAAATGGCGCAGCTCAGCGCCAAGTACCGGGTACCGCTGGCTGTCAAGGGGGAAACCCTGGAGGAACTAGCGGACCTGACCACTAAGATCAAACAAACCGGTGTGGGAGACTTGGTCTTGGCGCCTGCCGTTGGACGCGTGGGCGAAGGTCTGGCCTGCCTGACCCAGTTGCGACGTCTGGCTCTGGAAAAGAACTTCCGGCCGCTCGGTTACCCCGTGATAGTCCTTACCACAGCGCAGGACGCGGTGCAAGAAGCCCTCCAGGCCATTATTTATGAGTGCAAGTACGCTTCCATCGTGGTCATGCGCGGCAAGCAAGCCTGGCAGCTCCTTCCCGTGCTTACGGCCCGGTTCAACATCTTTACGGATCCGCAGGTGCCCAACGCTGTCGAGGCAAAGGTGTACAAGGTGGGTGAGGCTGGTCCGGATTCCCCGGTGCTGGTCACCACCAACTTCGCACTGACGTACTTCACCGTGGAGGGCGAGGTGGAGAATAGCAAGATACCGGCCTACATCACCGCCGTGGAAACGGGTGGACTGGGAGTTCTGAATTCTTACGCCGATGACAAGCTGACCGGTGAGACGATCGCCAAGGCGGTCAAGGCTTCGGGGATACTGACTCAGGTGCGGCACAAGAAGTTGATCATCCCGGGGCTGGTGGCGGTGCTGAAAGGTGAACTCGAGGATGAAGCGGGCTGCGAGGTGGTGGTCGGCCCGGAAGAAGCGGCGGGAATACCTAACTTTCTGAAGACCGAGTGGAGATCGCAGGTGGGCGGATGAGTGTAGGATCAGGCGCGATCCCAAAGGAGGGGAAAGTACAGGTCACCTTCTGGCCGGAAGGTGAGCGCGTTCGTGTGCCTCTGGAGACGACCCTGCTGGACGCGGCCAAGATTGCCGGTGTAGATCTGGCGAGCTCCTGCGGGGGCGACGGGCTGTGCGGAAAATGCCGGGTGGTCGTCAGGCAGGGGAATGTGACCGCCCAGCCCACCAGCCTGCTCAGCCGGGAGGAGATCCGGCGCGGCTACGTCCTGGCTTGCCAAACCAAGGTGGTCGGCGACGTCGAGTTGGAAATACCCCCCGAATCCCGTGCCGAGGCTGCCCAGATCCTCATCGACGTTGACGCCCAGCGGTTTCGCGCCCTGCACCCGGTAGGAGGGGAAATCGAGGTCCGCCCTGCCCCTCTGACTCGCAAGCTCTACCTCGAACTGCCACGTCCCAGCCTGGACGACAGCCTCTCCGATCAGTCCAGGCTGTTTCGGGGGATTCGCCGCCGGCGCCCCGCGCCTATCATGCAACTGGGGCTCAAAGTGCTGCGAACTTTGCCCAGACTGCTGCGCGAGGCGGACTGGAAAGTGACCGTCACGCTAGGCTGGCGTGGAGGTACTTTGGAAGTGCTCCAGGTGGAGCCGGGTGACGCCGCGCGTCGAAATCTGGGCATTGCGGTGGATGTGGGAACATCGACAGTCGTAGCCCACCTGCTCGATCTGGATACGACCGAGAGAATGGATGCCGAGGCGGTGTACAACTCCCAGCGCGCCTGGGGTGACGAGGTGACGCGACGCATCATCCATGCCGGCGCCCCGGGGGGATTGGATGAGCTGCAGAAGGCGGTGGTAGGTGATATCAACGGGTTGATTTCGGCCCTGGTGCAACGCAATAACATTGCCCTGAGCGACATAGCGGCCATTAACTGTGCCGGCAACACCACCATGACGCACCTGTTACTGGGCTTGGATCCGACCGCGATTCACAAGACGCCCTATATACCCGCCTCCGCCGCCACACCACCCGTTCGAGCCGTAGAAGTCGGTATCCACATCAATGCCCGAGGGCTGCTGTACACGATCCCCAGTATTGGAGGATGGGTTGGGGGCGATGTGACGGCGGGCATATTCGCGGTGGGGTTGCGACGTTCGAAAAAGGTGCAGATGCTGGTCGATGTCGGCACCAACGGCGAGATCGCAGTAGGGAATAGTGAATGGACCATTGCTTGTTCCGCCTCGGCGGGTCCCGCCTTTGAAGGTTCGGGCGTGAAACATGGGATGAAGGCTATGCACGGCGCCATCGAACGGGTGGAGATTAGTCCCGAGGGAGCGGTTCATTACCGGACAGTGGGCAACGGCCGTCCGCGGGGTATCTGTGGGTCCGGGTTGATTGACCTGATCGCCGAGTTGTACAAGGTGGGATTCATTGACCGCTCGGGGCATCTGGCGCCCGGCAAGAGCGAGCGCGTGCGCGAGCGGGACGGCATGTTGGAGTTCGTACTGGTACCGGCCTCCCGTTCGGAAACCGGCCAGGATATCGTGATAACCCAGGCCGACCTGTCCAACCTGCTGAGCGCCAAAGCGGCTATTTACGCAGGTACCGAGGTCCTGGCGCGGGCCATTGGGCTCGACTTTCGGGAGGTCGAGCGAGTCTACATCGCGGGTGGATTCGGAAATTACCTGGACCGGGAGAAGGCGCTCGCCATTGGGTTGATACCGGACTTGCCGTTGGAGAAGATTCAGTTTGCCGGGAATACATCGATTCTGGGCGCTGACCTGGGCTTGCTGTCCGAGGATGCATGGCAAGAACTGCATGCAATTGCTGAGGCGGTCACGTACTACGATCTTATCAATTACCCAAATTACTACGATGAGTTTCTGGCGGCGCGCTTCATTCCGCACACCGATCTGAGCAGGTTTCAGTCCGTGAAGCATTCGCAAGAAGTGGAGGCTTATATCTAGATGGCATTCACCTTGGCCGTGGCCGGCAAAGGCGGCACCGGCAAGACCACCCTGGCGGCATTGCTGATTCAAACCCTCATCGAACGCGGGGAGGGGCCGGTTTTGGCCGTGGATGCCGATCCCAACCCAAATCTGGGTTATGTGCTGGGGTGCCAGGTGGAAAAAACCATCAGCGAACTGCGCGATGAGCTACTGGACCATATCCGCAAACTTCCACCCGGGGTAACCAAAGATGACTATCTGGAGATGGGGATTCAAGAATGCCTGTGGGAGGGGCGCGGAGTCGATCTGCTGGTGATGGGTGCAGGCGAGGGACCGCGCTGCTATTGTGCGGTCAACAACGTTTTGCGGCGATGCATTGACCGCCTGCGTGGTGCGTATCGCTACGTGGTGATGGATAACGAGGCGGGCCTCGAGCATTTATCCAGGTGCACGACCCAGGACGTCGATGTGCTTCTGATTGTCAGCAACGGCCTGCCGGTTTCCCTTCAGGCGGCCTTCAGGGTTCACGAACTGACTGAGAAGTTGGCATTGCGCATCGGAAAGCAATATCTGGTCCTCAACGACGTGGATCCTACCGAGGTGGCTCGGAACGAGGCCAAGGCGCAAGGGACGGGCCTCGAGTTGCTCGGTGTGGTCCCCTCGGACAGCCGCTTGCGCCAGCTCAGCCGGGAGGGAGAACCGTTGACCCAATTGGCGGCGGATTCAGCAGCCCGAAGAGCCCTGCGAGAAATCCTGGGGGCGGCTCTGTCACCCACGGCTGCCGCGCTTCAAAGTTCGAAAGAGACGGCTGTGAGGACAGATCACGGGGGATGAGATATGGCGTTGTCATGGAATAACTGTTCCATCCCGCAGAGCGGGACCGAAGAACCCCCTCTCCCCCAAGGGGACGAGGGGAGAGTTGAGTTGAGTTTACTGGCCCTCTCCCCCTTGGGGGAGAGGGTGGCCCCGTCCTGTGGGGCCGGGTGAGGGGGTCACGCGGCAAACGGTGTAACAGTTATTTCGTGACAGCCCCTAACTGTTCAGTGCTTGAGGAGGAGAGCAAATGGTTCCAGACGCGAAAAAAACCTGGGGAGGACGAGTCAATGCAGTGACCATTGGGGCAACCCAAGCCACTGGGGGAACTCGAGCTTTTACGGTCACCATCGGAGGATCAGCGACACTCCCTTTTTTGGATTTTGAGGGACAGTGCGGCAGGCCCGCCGTCGCCATGGAGATTTGCGACATCTACCCGCAAGAGTGGCCGGACCTGTTAAAGGAGCCATTTGGCGATGCTCTGCAAGATCCAGTGCGCTGGGCACGGAAGTGCCTCGAATTGGGGGCCGACTTGATTTGCCTGCGCCTGGACGGCTGTCTCCCTGAACACGGCAACCGCTCTCCCGCCGAAGCAGCCCAAACGGTAAAGGCGGTTCTACAGGGAATCCCGGCTCCCTTGATCATCTGGGGTACGGGGAATGCCGACAAGGATAACGAGGTATTCCCGGCAGTGGCGGAGGCAGCAGCCGGAGAAAATTGCCTGCTCGGAAGCATCACCGACGACAATTACAAGACTCTGACTGCGGTGTGCACCGCGTACAAACACAAGCTCATTGCGGAATCCCCGTGCGACATCAACATGGCCAAGCAGGTGAACATACTCGCCCAGGACATGGGCTTCCCGGTGGAAAACATTGTGATTTACCCCACCTGTGCAGCCCTTGGATATGGTTTGGAGTACATCTATTCGGTAATGGAGCGGGGCCGGCTAGCTGGTTTGAAGGGGGATAGGATGCTGTCGCAACCGATCCTCTGTGATATCGGGATCGAGGCTTGGGGCGTCAAAGAGGCTCGGGTTTCAGAGGAAGAGGTTCCCGATTGGGGTCCGCTGCGCCAGCGGGCGCCACTCTGGGAGGCCGGAACCGCCGTTGCTTGCCTGCTGGCGGGAGGCGATCTTCTCATTCTGCGTCATCCCGAGGCAGTTTGTGCCGTCAAGAAAACCATCGCCGAACTGACCGGAGCATTGGTTAGCGCGGCTGCGGCTTAAAAGGCTGCTGAAAAAGTGTTGCGACGCGTTCCGGAAGGGCGGGGCTTTAGCCCCGCCGCCAAGCGCGTCCCAACATTTTCAATAATCCATATGTAAGGTGTCGGTACGGCGGGGCTAAAGCCCCGCCCTTCCGGGGCACTGATCAGGGTTTTTTCAGCAACCTGCTGAAGGAGGAAAATCTATGGGCATCATATTGATCGGTGAGCGTATCAACGGTTCCTTCAAGGACGTGGGCCGGGCAATTCAGCAACATGACAAAACCGTGATTCACGATCGCGTCGCCAAGCAGGTTGCAGGCGGCGCTGATTACCTGGATGTAAACATGGGGGCAGCGTCGCGCAAGCTGGAAGATTATGCCTGGCTGGTTCAAGCAACGGCGGAATCCACAACCCTGCCGCTCTCGCTTGACTGCCCCCGCGCCGACATGTTCCGCGTAGGGCTGAAAGCCTATCGAGACACGGTTGGGGAGCGTGCGGTGATTCTTAACAGTACCACCGCTGAAGATAGTAAGCTCATCCCGCTTCTCGAGCTGGCGTCCGAATACAAGGCGGGGATCATCGGCGTGGTGATGGATGAGAGAGGAAGCCCCCAGGACGTGGACCGACGGCTGGAGTTGGGCGGCAAGATCTTCGCGGCGGCGGTAGAAGCCGGTCTCTCTCCGACCGACATCTATCTCGACCCGATCGTCATGCCGGTTAAATTCATGCAGGACCAGCCCAAGAATGTGCTCAATGCCATTCAGCAGTTGACCATGCTTTCCGATCCGCCATGCCACATTTCCATCGGCCTGAGCAACGTTTCCTCCAAAGCGGAAGAGCGCAAACTCATCAATCGCACCTTCATGGTCATGGCAATGGCGATGGGCGTGGATGCGGCGATCCTGGATGTCTGCGACGAGGAGCTGCGGCAGGCCGTGGCCACGGCTGAGCTCCTGCTCGGCATGGAGATTTACAGCGATGCCTACTTAAAAGCTTATCGCCAGAGAGCAGACTCTGGCACTGCGGCTGCGGCGGCATAAAAGCAAGCCGGTAGGCAGAAGGCAGTAGGCAGTACGCCAGGACCAGCGATGGTTGGGCCATTCGCGGCCCGAGAAGAAATTCGGCAAATGTGGTACAGCGCGGCATGGTTGGCGCAACCAAAACGAGATTCTCCGTGTTCTCCGAGCCTCAAAGACCAACACAGAGAGCCCGGAGCATCTCAGTGGCCTCCGTGTTAAAGTTCCTCCGGCCACAGAGGACACGGAGGCATCACTGGATCGAGAAGAAATCTTCGCGCGCCGCGAAGGTGTTACAAATTAGTGCTACAGAGGTCACGGAGAAGACATGCAGACCAGAGATGTGGTGGGGAGCGTTCGAAGGAGCTTAGGGTTCCGCCTTCTGCCTACTGCCTACTGCACACTGAAAACGAGGTTGCCATGAATCAAAAGAGCGTTGATCGTGCTACACAGGAAATGCTTGAGCATGCCCACGAGCAGAGACTCGAGACGGCTTGGGACCGTTGGGAGGAACAGCAGCCGCAATGCGGCTTTGGTCAGCTCGGGGTTTGTTGCCGAATTTGCAATATGGGACCCTGCCGTATCGATCCGTTCGGCGGCGAGCCGCGCCGAGGCACTTGTGGCGCGGATGCGGATACGATTGTGGCCCGCAACCTGGTGCGCATGGTTGCGGGTGGATCGGCTGCCCACTCCGATCACGGGCGCGATGTAGTCCATACGCTTCTTTTGGCAGCAGAGGGAAAGGGCGGCTATGCCCTCAAGGATCCCGTTAAGCTGCGCAAAATCGCAGCCGATTTTGGCGTTGCTCCCCATGGGCTCAGTGATGCGGAGCTAGCCAAGGCCGTGGGAGAGCATGCTCTTCACATGTTTGGTCAGCAGGAGGGTGAGCTCGCCCTACTTTCGCGGGCCCCTGCCCGGCGCCAGGAGCTTTGGCGCAAGTTTGGGATCAGCCCGCGCGGAATCGACCGAGAGATCGTCGAGATCATGCACCGCAGCACCATGGGAGTCGACACGGACTATCGGAACATCCTCATGCAGGGATTCCGTGCTTCGCTGGCGGATGGCTGGGGCGGTTCCATGATCGCTACCGATTTGCAGGACGTCCTCTTTCGCTCTCCCCAACCCCTGCGCGCCGCGGTCAATCTGGGTGTTCTGAGGAAGGACGCCGTCAATATCGTGGTGCATGGCCATGAGCCCGTCCTCTCGGAGATGATCGTGGCTGCCAGCCGCGATCCGGAACTTCTGAAGATGGCCGAGATGCAAGGCGCCAAGGGAATCAATATTGCCGGGATTTGCTGCACCGCCAACGAAATCTTGATGCGCCACGGTATACCGGTGGCAGGGAATTTCCTACAGCAGGAGCTGGCCATCATTACCGGTGCGGTCGATCTCATGGTGGTCGATGTGCAGTGCGTCATGCCGTCCCTGGCCAGTCTGACCAGTTGCTTCCATACGAAACTGGTCTCAACCTCGCCCAAAGCCAAAATGCCCGGGGTTGAACAGATTGACTTCGATGAAGAGCGGGCGCTGGAAGTTGCGAAGGAGATCGTGGGGCGGGCGGTGGAGAATTATTCCCGGCGTGACCCGCGCAAGGTGACAATCCCCGAGCACCGCTCGGACTTGATCGCCGGCTTTACCACGGAATCGGTCTCTCGGTTCCTGGGAGGCCGCTATCGTGGCACCTTCCGTCCCCTGAACGACGCCGTCATCGACGGGCGACTGCGAGGCGCGGTGGGGATCGTGGGATGCAACAACCCGAATACGCTCCATGACTGGGCACACCTCACACTCACTCGGGAACTGCTCAAGAACGACGTGTTGATCGTCAGCACAGGCTGCGCCGCCATCGCGGATGCCAAGTGCGGCTTGCTCCGTCCCGAAGCGGCCTTTGAGAGCGCTGGACCCGGATTGAGAGAGATTTGTGAAACCGTGGGAATCCCTCCCGTCTTGCACGTCGGGGCTTGTGTGGACAATTCCCGCATCCTCACCACGCTTATTGAGATCGTGAGTGAGGGGGGTCTGGGAGAGGATTTTTCCCAACTCCCGGTGGCTGGGTCGGCGCCCGAGTGGATGTCGGAAAAGGCTGTGGCCATTGGGTTCTACTTTGTGGCCTCCGGCGTGATGACTCACTTCGGCACCCCGCACCCGGTGTTGGGCAGCCGTGCTGTGCACAAGTTCCTCACCGACGATGTGGAAGAGATGCTGGGCGGGAAATTCTTCTTCGAAGCCGACCCAGTCAAGGCTGCTGCCCAGATCATCGAGCACCTGGATCGAAAGCGCGCGGAACTGAAGCTTGCGCCTCCCATGTACACCCCCAACAAAACTTGGCAGGGTGTATCGGTGGGCGCTTAATTGACCGGTCTGCCCATTTCCCGAGGAAAATGCCACGGAATTGGGTCTTTGCTCTCTCGTCGGGAGAGGGGAGAATGTAGAAAGTGGAAGCCCTCTCCCCTGGGGAGAGGGTGTCCCGCGACCGGCGTTTTCACCAGCCGGCGCGGGACGGGTGAGGGGTCGGTTGCACGCCGAGGAGGGATCAGATGAGCGAACATGACGAAGTCACCCCTCTCCCGGCTCGCTCCGCTCGCCACCCTCTCCCCAAGGGAGAGGGCTATATTCCCCGTGAATTCAGGTTAGCGGCGAATCCATGCGAGTGAATCCGACTTGGGCTGCCAGCCTTGAAAAGCAGTTGCAGGAGACGCAAGAGGCGCTCCGGGGACGCGACCCTGCGGAAGTGGCCCGGTGGTCGGGTGCAACGTGTGAAGTCGTAGCGGGGGAGACTCGCCTCGAGGTCCGCTTCTGGGATCGCTCCTACCTGATAGCATGGCCGGACTTGGCGGTTCGCGAGAAGGAAGGCCAGCCTTGCCCCGGGCCGTTCCAGGGCTTAATTCTTCAGTACCTCCTCCTGGCGGATGGCACGCCTTTAGAGAACGCGTGGGTCTCGTTGCGCAACTTACCTCATGGCTCCTTCTATGAGCAGGCCTTTCAGTCCTACAGCGGAAACCTGCTGGTGAGGAGCTTTCGCGAAAACCCGGAAGATTTCCGTGCTATCGCAAAGAAACTGGGAGGAGAACATCTAGAGATGGGGGACGCTGCGTTTCGCTTCTGGGCGCTGCCCCGAATACCCCTGGCCGTGGTTTACTGGTCAGGAGGAGGAGAGTTCCCTGACTCGGCGCAGGTCCTGTTCGACAAGTCCGCCAGCCATTACCACCACCTGGAGATGCTGGCGCATCTTGGTGGCATGTTGTGCGAACGATTGGTCCAGGCGCGAGAGAAGCATTAGGCACAGGCAAGAGTGCCTGTGCCACCAGTGGCACAGCCACTCCTGGCTGTGCAGGCCGGGAAACGTCATCATGAAAATCGCGCTCAGCGGCAAAGGCGGAGTCGGCAAAACCACATTGACGGCCTTATTGGCCCGGCAGGCGGCTGCACGGGGACATCCGGTTTTGGTCATCGACGCCGATCCAAATCCTAACCTCCATCTGGCCCTCGGTTTTCCCTCTGCCCCGCCAGCCTTAGTCGGGATGAAGGATTTGATCGAGGAGCGTCTCGGATCGATGGAGGGATTCTTCCGGCTCAATCCTCGCGTGGACGATATTCCGGAGCGGTTCTCTTTTGAAGACCATGGCGTTCGCCTCCTGGTGATGGGCAGTATCAGCCAGGGGGGCGGAGGCTGTGCTTGCCCGCAAAGTGCTTTCCTTCGGAACCTGCTCCAGCACGTCATGCTGGAGCGCTCAGAATGGGTATTCATGGATTGCGAGGCCGGGCTCGAACATTTGGGGCGAGCGACGGCAAGAGGAGCCGATGCTCTCTTGATCGTGGTCGAACCCAGCCAATCTTCCCTGGAAACAGCCCATCGAATTCAGGATTTGGCCGCAGACATCGGCCTCTCTCGCCTGTTTGTCGTGGGCAACAAGGTTCGCGATCCCGAAGAGCGAGAACTGATCGAACAGGGCATGGCCGGTCTGAAGGTCCTGGCTTGTCTTCCGGAGAGTCTTGCCCTGCGCCGGGCCTCCCGCCGTGGGATCGCGGTGCAAGATCCCGATCTCCTCGCGGCGGTCGGCAGCATCCTGGATGCAATCGAGGCGAGATCCGTATCGTGACGCCGTTGCGTAGCGGTGTCATTTGGGTGGGATCCCTTGCGAAACGCCAGTCATTCCCGCGAAAGCGGGAATCCAGTCCGTGGACAGCGCATTTCCGAAGGTTTGCGGAGTGGATTCCCGCTTTCGCGGGAATGACTGCGACTTGCAACCCCCTGTCTCGCAGATGACACCAGTAGTACGCGTTGTCTGCGAGGCTCACCGCATGTTTCACGACAGGGGGAATTAGGGCTTTCAGTAGCGCGCGTACAACGCAAGAAGAGGAGGTGGCATTCGATGGCAAGTTCCGGCAAACCCAGACTTACTACTCCACTAGTTCGTGACCATGGCCACTTACGGCCCACAAGCTGGGAAGAAGCCCTTGACCGCACTGCCGCCGGCTTTCGCGGCTCGGTAGAGAAATACGGCCCGAAGGCTTTCGGCATTTTCAGTTGCTCGAAGACCACCAACGAGCTGAACTTCCTGGCCCAGAAATTTGCCAGAGTGGTGATGGGCACGAACAACGTCGACAGTTGCAACCGCACTTGACACGCCCCCAGCGTCGTCGGTCTGACGGCGGTTTTTGGTTGGGGTGGCGGTACCAGCTCGTATCTTGAGGCCGAGGATACGGACCTGATCGTGCTTTGGGGGTCGAACGCTCGTGAGGCCCATCCTATCTTCTTTCACCACGTACTGAAGGGAATTCACAAGGGCGCCCGGCTCTGGGTCGTCGATCCACGCCGGAGCGATTCGGCGCGTTGGGCGGACGTCTGGCTTGGGCCCGACGTAGGCTCGGACATCGTCTTGGCCAACGCCGTCGGCCGGGAAATCATCGCTTCGGGATTGGAGAACCGGACCTTTATCAAGCGGGCCACCGCCGGGTTTGACGCCTATCAAGCGCATGTCCAACGCTTCACTCTCGAGTACGCGGAGCACGTGACGGGCGTGCCGGGGAATCTGATTCGCGATCTCGCTCATGCCTATGCGCGAGCACACCGGGCGCAGTTATGCTGGACGCTGGGCATCACCGAGCACCATAATGCCGTTGATAATGTGCTCTCCCTGATCAATCTGGCCTTGCTCACCGGACATGTCGGCCGATACGGTTCTGGCATTTGTCCTCTTCGGGGCCAGAACAATGTGCAAGGCGGGGGCGACATGGGCGCCCTGCCCGACCGATTACCCGGATTCCAACATGTCGAGAACGACGAGCTACGCGCCAACTTCGAACGCGCCTGGAACGTGAAGATACCTCCAAAACGAGGGCTTAATCTGAGCGGGATGTTCCAGGCCATGGAGCGCGGCGAATTGAAAACAGTGTATTGCCTGGGCGAGAATCCCGTTCATTCGGAGGCCGATCAGCACCGTTGTGAGCGCTTGCTGAGCGGATTGGATTTCTTCGTCGTGCAGGACATCTTCCTGACCGCGACCGCAGAGCTGGCGCATGTGGTGTTGCCGGCCGCCGCAGGCTGGTGTGAATCCGAGGGGACAGTCACTAACAGCGAGCGGCGAGTCCAGCGCGTGCGCAAGGCCGTTGAGCCGCCTCCAGGCGCGCGTGACGATATGGACATCGTTTGCGAGCTTGCCAGGCGCCTGGGTCACGATTGGGGTCGTCCCAGCGCGGAAGACGTCTGGAATGAGGTCCGGAAGCTTAGCCCGATGAATGCAGGGATGAGTTACGATCGTTTGGAAGCCCTGGGCGGAATCCAGTGGCCTTGTTATGACGAGTCCCATCCGGGGGAGATGTTCCTCCACAGCCGCCTCTGGCAGGAGCCGCTTATAGGGCCGAGGGCACAGTTCAGCGTGGTTGAATTTGATCCACCGGTTGACGTTCTTGATGACAACTACCCGATCCGGCTGACCACCGGACGGCGTCTGGATAGCTACAACACCGGAGTTCAGACAGCGAGTTACCGGTCGCCCCTGCGCCGGCAGGAGGCGCTCGAGCTTTCCCCCGAGGACGGGGCAAAGTACGCCGTAGCCGATGGAGAACGCGTCCGCATTAGCTCACGCCGGGGGGCAGTGGAGGCCTGTGTTCGATATGACACCTCGCTGCGGCCCGGCCTTGTCTTCCTCTCTTACAACCACCCGGACGAGGTGCCGACTAACTTCCTGACTATTGATGCTGTGGATTCGAAGTCGGGCACGGCGGAATACAAGGCTGCGGCCATCCGTATTGATAAACTTCCGACTTTGGAGGTGGGGGCACGGTAGCACAGACGAGGACGGCTAGTATTGCCAATTTTCGACTGTCGATTGCCGATTGACAGCCGAGCAATTCGCCACACCGCTTTTTCAATCGGCAATCAGCAATCGGCAATCGTCGAAGGAAGGAGGCCAAATTGGATATTCATGTGACCGCAGATGAGCCGACGCTCGAAGAGCGTGAGGCCGTCGATTCGGTCTTGGGGAAGGCCGAGTCCGGATGGAGTGGCGGCCAGCGTCACATAGAACTGGAGGGGCGATTCGCGTTCGGAGGGCATACCGACCGGGCGCGGCGTCACCTGTTGCTTCCGGTTCTGCATGCCATCCAAAGGCGGGTGGGCTGGATCAGTCCCGGTGCGCTGAACTATGTCAGCGCGAGGCTCGACATCCCGCCGGCTGAGGCCTTCGGCGTCGCAAGTTTTTACAGCTTGTTTTCGACCACGCCACGCCCGCCCCGGGTCCTCTATGTTTGCGATGACATCGCCTGCCAGACTCGAGGCGCCCAATGTCTCTGCGAGAATTTGGAGCGGGCACTGGGTCCTGCCGGGTCGCCCGGCCCGGATGGTAAAACAACTTGGTTGCGCACCTCCTGTCTGGGGTTGTGCGAGCGAGCGCCGGCAGCTTTATTGTCTGTTGCTGGAGAGCGGCCATGGGAAAAGGTCATTGCTCCGGCCGAAGCCGCGACCCTCATCGACGTTCTGTGCGGTGGGAGACAGGAACCCCTCGAGACAACGCCGGACTCCTTTCGCGCGGAGATTTCCGTGCCGCAGGCCGGACAGCCAGGACTCCGGCTATTGCGCCGTATCGGCCGCAGCGATCCCGGAAGCCTGGACGATTATCGTGTACATGGTGGTTACGAGGCGCTGCGCGCGGCGTTGGCGATGGGTTGGGATTGGGTGGTGCGCGAAGTGGTTGCCTCCAAGCTCGTGGGCCGCGGTGGTGCAGCGTTTCCGGCCGGGAGAAAATGGGACCCGGCGAATCGTCCGCGCTATCTGGTGTGCAATGCAGATGAGTCCGAGCCGGGCACGTTTAAGGACCGTATCGTGATGGAGGGCGATCCTTTCGCGCTCATCGAGGCGATGACCATCGCAGGGTTCGCGACCGGCTGCGAGCAAAGCTTCCTCTATGTCCGAGGCGAGTATCCCCTGGCCGCCCAGCGGCTCGAACAGGCCATCGAGATTGCCCACCGCCGAGGCTTCCTGGGCAGCAATATTCTCGGCCAGGGCCTTCGTTTCGACATTCAGATGTACAAGGGAGCCGGAGCCTACATCTGTGGAGAAGAGACCGCGCTGTTTAATTCCATCGAGGGTTACCGGGGGGAACCTCGCAGCAAGCCACCCTTCCCGACCCAGGCAGGACTCTTCGGAAAACCCACCGTGGTGAACAACGTCGAGACGCTGATCAATGTACTCGAGATCGTGCGGGAAGGTAGCGAAGGGTTCGCGGCTGTGGGCACACCTAGCTCGACTGGTTCCAAGCTCTTTTGCGTCTCGGGCCACGTGGTCCGACCAGGTGTGTATGAAGCTCCGTTCGGGACGACGCTGCGAGAAATCATCGAACTCGCCGGCGGAGTGGGGGGGAACGGGCGCCTCCAGGCCGTGCTGCTGGGTGGTGCGGCGGGCACCGTGGTGTCGCCGCAAGAACTCGACACGCCGCTCACCTTTGAGGGCACACGGGCCATCGGCGCCGCGCTCGGCTCCGGCGTAATTATGCTATTTGATGATAGCATCGACCTGCGGAAGATCCTGCTGCGCA
>Ga0208821_1000767_pt1 | contig 22205 bp, 20 predicted proteins | sample June2015DPH_20_5_FD_184720 | JGI IMG/M metagenome (GOLD analysis project Ga0208821, IMG submission 184720) | Peatland microbial communities from SPRUCE experiment site at the Marcell Experimental Forest, Minnesota, USA - June2015DPH_20_40... | ecosystem: Environmental > Terrestrial > Soil >... | reverse complement strand
CCCCACCCGAGGAAAGGAAATCGAATGTCGTGGCCATAATCAATCACAGCCGCGGTCGATAGGACCCGCAAAACGATGGTGCTGCGGGAGAGCGGATCCTCGCCCCCGATAATTTTTTCACAGCTTCTTTTTGTCGGGATGTATGCGCCACCCGCGATTGAGATTGCCCCATTGATCCATTGAATCATTCATTTATTGAAAAAACGAGGCAAGTGTGCTCTTCAATGACCCAATGACCCGATGATCCGATGATCCGATGATCCGATGATCCGATGACCCAATGACTCAATGACCCGATGACCCAATGACTCAATTGAAGAACTCCTGGGCTACACCTGCAAATATTTCTCTTGACAGCGCCCCGCCCCTGTGATAGCCTATTAATGTGTATAGCCTGACCCGCGGGGAAGTCCTTTCCCCGCTATCCCAACATCCCGTCCCAGGAGGAACTATGTCCTTACGCAAATCACCACAACTTACGCCCGCGCTGCTCGCCGCCGCGCGCCAGAATGCCCAGCATTCCACCGGACCGCGCAGCGCCGCCGCCAAGCAGAACTCCAAGCTCAATGCCCTGAAGCACGGCGCATACGTCGTGGAAGAAAATCGCCGCCAGTCCATGCTGGCGCTGGGCGAAGACCCGGAACAATTCCAAACCCTCACCGAGGAACTCATGAGTGCCTTCGGCCCCGGCGACGCGCTCTGGGAGAAGCAGATCGAGGACTTGACCTGGCTCTACTCGCGCCGCGAAAGGCTCGAGCGGGCGCAAGAAGGCCTCAGGCGGCGCGCCTTGCAGGGGATCGACGACTGGCAACACCGCCGCCAGCAGGAGATGGAACGCGTCACCTTCGATGCCTCCCAGCACCAGGTGCTTGATGTCGATCTGCCGGAGTCTACAGATCGAGGCGTGGCGCTGAGAAAGACTCTTTCTTATCTTGAACTCGTACGGGAGGAGGTCAACCAGCGCACCTTCCGGGAGCGCCAGTACGCCGTATTGGAATCTTTTTACAGAGGGATGATGGGGTGGCGGTCGGGGCTGATTTTCAGTCTGCTGCACCGTTTCAGTGACCCTCTGCACCTGCGCGAGCAACAAGAGGAGGACGAGGAATACCGGCAGTTCCTGCTCAAAGAAGGCGCCGACTGCGTGCCGCCGGGCGAGCCCGAGCGCCAGGAACTTCTCCGTTTGCTGGAGGAGGAAATCGCCAGCGTGCGGGAAGAGTTCGCCTATGCGGAAAAGGCGAATGAGGAGAGAGCGGCGATAGAACGGGACGCCTGCCTTGCCCCGGAGGGGGAGACGTGGAGCATGATGCTGCGCCAGGAAGCCGCCCTGGACCGCTCCATTGACCGCAAAGTGAGGATACTGCTGAGGCTGCGGAAGGAATCGACCAACCTCCCGGTCACTCCTGCTGGTCAGGACAACGGTGCGGGGATGGAGAACATCGAGGAGGGCCTCGGCACTGACATTGTGCCCGACAACTCGCAGAGCGTGGAAGTGGTGCAAGACTTAAAAATGAAAGAACGACGCGGGAATGTTGTTGAAAACAAAGGATCGGGTTTGGAGAATCGGGAGCAAATCAGGAATGTTGTGTGCGCCCCAACGGCGCGGATCGCCAGTGGGTGGAAGTCCCACCCAGATAGTCGTCGGTAAGTCTGGTAGCTGACAAGCGGCTCGGCTTGGTAACGGGTCGGGCCGAAGCCTTGTGATCCCGCAGGCGCGGGACCACCTTGGGTGGCTGAGCAACCCTACAGGCCGTAACATGTGTGAAGCCTGAGCAGGCCTCGAAAGTGAAGTCGTGGACGCCGACCTGCCACAACATCAGGGAAGGCTGGCACCGACCGGGAAGTCACCGACAGGCACACCGGTTGGGTCCACCGGGGTAATGGGCATGGTATGCAGGGAGGGTGGTCCGGGCGAGTGGGGGAACCTCAGTCCTGGAGGTCCCGCTCTCGGTTAGGAGGGCGGCCAGGTTGAGACTCGGAGAGGGTCATAGTACCGTCGAAGCCGGGCAATGCCGGTGAAGGGAAGGACCCTCACTTCAGGAGCGCTTTCGAAGAAGCCCAGGTGAGGTGATTGGCGATGAGCCTGGTAACACCGAACCAGATCCGGACGCTTCCGAGGCAGCTGTACCGCAAGGCGAAGGAGGAACCGGAATGCGGCTCCCCCGTGAGTCTGGCGGTGAACCCTGTCGGAGAGCCGGATTCGGGAAATCCGCACGTCCGGTTCGATGAGCGGGGATGGGAAACGGGACGACGCTCGAGTTGCTACCGCGCCCATCCTCGACTCTACTGAAAAGACAGGTAGTTAGCGTCCGGTAGGCGGTAGGTGGTATGTCGTAGGTGGTAGGTGGGGAAGGGCAAGTGGTAGGCAGCGATGCGCAGAACTAAGGCAATCATGGGCATCTGCCTTGGGGTTTTACTTTTGCGTTTTGCACTTTGCCTTTTGCCTTCTGACCTGCTCCTCTCTGCATGGGGAAGAACAAGTCAAAGGGCAAAGTGCAAAACGCAAAAGGCAAAGCCCTCCAGATACCACCTACCACCTACCGCATACGGCTAGGAGGTAGGTGGGGGAGAGCAGGTTCCAGGGGTCAGGATTCGGGGGCGTAGAGCAGGTCCCGCCCTCTGGACCTGCGGTTCTTCAAACTGCTGGGTCAGGGGGGACGCCCTTCGAGCCTAGCCAGCACGCCGCGCATAAATGCATCTTCCGGGAACAGTGCAACGTATTGTCTCACGGCCTCGTGGGCCTGCGGAAACTGTTTCAGGGTCACATAGCGTAGCACCAATGCCTTCTGGATCTCGGGTGAAAAAGGCCAGGTGGCAACGCCCTGCTCGAGAATCTTCGCGGATTCTTCGACTCGTCCCAGGTGGGCCAGCGCCTCACTAAGGTCAATATACGTGGCGACTTGATCTGCGCCGCCCTGAAGCGCGCGCCTAAGGTACTCGACAGCCTTCGCGTCGTCTTTCTCCTGGACGGCTTTCCTCCCTAAGGCGGCAAGGACCGAAGGGTTGTCCGGCGTGGTCTTCCGCAATTGCTCGAGAGCCTCGTAGTAATAGCGGCTCAGGCGCGGATCCTTCTCCGAAACCTCCGCATAGGCAAGCAGCTTGGTCAGAAGAGGTATGGGTTGGGCCGCGTCTCCCCCTCGCCTATTGATGCACACCAGGCCCGGCAGCTCCGGGGTTACCTCATCAAAAGCATAGTCCGGGTACGGTTGCCCGACTCGGCGCACGATGCGATGATTCGTATCGTCAGAGTGTGGGATGCCCGCTACCGCCTTCTTTGGCATATGGCATCCGATGCAGTCATTTGCCGGCTCCTGCCGCATGCGTTCCTGAAGGGAGAGTTTACAACTCTCGTTCGCATGACAAGTGAAACACCTCTCCCGGTAGTATGCAGCCTTGTTCTCTTGGGTGGGCGGGTTGTGAATCACATGGCAGGTAATACATCTTAGCTGACCACTGCTATCATGGAAACACCGGCTCATTTCCATAGAAGAGTTCTTCCACCAGAGTGGGGTCAAGATGCTCCCTCTCACTGGGGGGAGGGTCTCCAGGCGGTCCATTTCCGTGCGCTGGTCTTTCGTCAAAGGAAGCTTGAACACCCCCACCGTTTCGTAGAGCGCCGTCCCCGGCCGGAAATCCAGATAGCCTTTGCCGGGCTGCAAAACGCGCGTGTGCCCGCCCTGGTGGCAGTTCATGCAGATGTCATCAGCAAGGCGAGGCGAGAGCCTTGCCGGGTTCACAATCGTGGTATCCACCTTGCCATACTTCCCTTTGGGATGTTGGGTCAGCTCCTCAACGTGCAACTGGCCGGGGCCGTGACAGCATTCACAACTGATACCGTATTCCATGAACCGGAAGGGAGGATCGCGGTACATGCCGTCGCGATTCGGTACCGGCTCCGGCTGTCCGTTATGACAGGAGAGACAGCCAGTGAGTATGGGCCGGTTGAAGGCCACATCCATAGCCCCATAGCCCGGGGAAAGGTCCCATTGTTTGGCCTTGAGATAGTAAGAAAGCGGCGCTTCGAAGAGGAACTGACCCAAACGGATCAGATAAGTGTAACCGGTAAGTGGTCCCCCGACCACGTACTCCAGTTTCTGCGTAGTTGTGAAAACCTTGTTGCCGCTTTCGTCAAGCTGATATTCCGTCTGGTAGAGGTCTGAGCCTTGCCGGGTCACCTGAAAATATCGGTCCAGTTTCTGGTTGTAAACCGTAATCGTACTCGGAACTCTCGCGAGCTCGGAGGGAGCATTGGCAGGGGCCATGGAGTTGCCCATGGGCACGCGGGGGTAACTACGGCAGATCTCCTCGTGGCAACCTGAGGCGGCACACGACTTCGACCCCGTAAAGGCTACGCCGGGGGCCGCGTTCCGGTATTCAACGAGCTTTTGCTTCTTGCTCGATGCCAACGGCGAGGCTAGCAGGAGGAAACCAATCAAACCTAACCGTGATATCTTCACCGGCCCTCTCGACTCCGCTTCCGTGAGGTTACGCAAGGCATCAGCGGACTAACTTTCGCATGCTGTCTATCCGTCCTTTCCATCGGCCCAGCATACTTCACCCCTTCACCCGTTTCAAGCAAGATTCGAGCTCGGTCAGAGCGCAAGTGCTTCGCGTCAACCTATTCTCCGAACATGCTCTCCGCTTTGCTTTCTCTGGCCCTGCTTAGCGGTTTCGATGCATTCTGCCAACGAGTCGGTGTATATTACCGGTAAGCTGGGAGCTAAGTGGAAATCCCGGTGATGGATCATGGAGAAGGCATCCCGGCGAAAAACTCGGTCGAGGATATTCGGTTTAGCGCGCCCGCCAGGGCCCCGGTCCCGGCCGGTGACTCGCCAAGCGGTTTCGACGTCGGCGGCCAAGGCCGGGAAAACTCCCCAGGCGCCACCGCCCGTGCCCGAGCGGGCTGCGTCCCGGCTGGGGCGCGCCCGCGCGCTCCTCATCACGGCTCTCGTGGCCTGCGCCACCTTGCCTTATCTCAACATTCTGTTCAACGGGTTTGTCTATGACGACGACAACCAGGTGTTGAAGAATCCGTACGTCCGGAGCTTCCGGTACCTGAAGGAAATCTTTACCAGCAACGTTTGGTCTTTCTGGGGCACGCACGCGGTCACTAATTACTATAGGCCGATGATGACGCTGGGATACCTTGTCTGCTATCAGTTGTTCGGTATGCAGGCTTACGGCTTCCACCTGGTCAGCCTTTTGCTCCACGTGCTGGTGGTCTGCCTCGTCTTTGTGCTCACTGAGCGTCTGACCGGGGACCGCGTGTGGGCCTTCGTTGCCGGCGCTCTGTTTGCCCTGCATCCGATTCACACCGAGTCGGTGGCCTGGATTGCTGCGGTTACGGACCTCGAGCTCACGTTTTTTTATCTCCTCACCTTTGGGTTCTTTTTAGCTGTGGCGAGGCCGGGGGGACGGCGTTCGGGGCCCATGATGGCCGCCATGGTGGTCGCTTTTATTCTCGCCCTGCTTTCCAAGGAGCAGGCGATGACTCTGCCTGCCCTCGCCACTGTCTATGAGCACTTCTATCGCGAGGACCGCTCCGAAACAAGTATCTCCCAGCAGCTGGCCCGTTACGGTCTGTTGTGGCTCGTCGGCGTAGCCTATGTGCTCTTTCGCATGCGCGTTTTCGGAGCGTTGGCCCCGGCCAGGAATTTGCCCCATCTCACCCTGGAGGGAATAGTGCTCTCCGCCGTCGCGCTCGTCGGCCAGTACGTCTGGAAGCTTCTCTGGCCCGTGCGGCTCTGCGCCTTCTACGTTTTCCACCCGAGCACGAGCCCTTTTGATCCCAGCGTTCTCGCCGGCCTGCTGGTCCTCCTCGCGCTCGCTGCGCTTTTCTTTGTCTGCTGGCGCAGCCGCGAACGAAACGTTCGTTTTGCTTCCTTCGGAATCGTGTGGTTCTTTGCCACCCTGGCGCCCGTCCTCAACGCCCACTGGCTGGCCCGCAATGTTTTCACCGAACGCTACCTCTATCTGCCTTCCGTGGGCGTGGCTTGGCTAGTCGGTTTGGGCGCGGCGAAGTTGTGGTCCCGCGCGGCGGCGGGTTCCGCGCAGCGGCGGGCACTCGTGCTCGCCGGCTTCGCGGTGGGGGGGCTTTTCGCCGCCCGCATCGTGATCCGCAACCGCGACTGGAGCGACGACATCGTGCTGTACAACCGGACTCTCGATCTCTCGCCGGACGCCTCCGTCATCCTGAACAACCTGGGCACTGTTTACTGGCACCGGAGCCTCTCGGACAAGGCTGAAAGCGCGTGGCGAAAGACGCTCACCCTGGATCCTAACAACGCCAGCGCGCTCAACAATCTGGGTCTGGTGGCAGGCCGGAAAGAGCAGTATCCCGAGGCGGCCGAATTCTTCCAGCGTGCCCTGAAGCTTAATCCCAACGAGTCAGATCCACATCGCAATCTGGGCACGATGTACCGGCTCATGGGAACGACAGAGCTGGCCGAGTCCCAGCTTCGGATGGCACTCGCGCTTTCGCCGCTCGACTACCGCGCTCTCAATGAGCTCGGCCGGCTTTTCCTTGATGAAGGGCGCGTGAGTGAGGCCGAAGATCAGTTCCGCACTTCCGTCCGCAACGAGCCGAACGTCCTTGCTTACGACTTTCTCGGCGAGATTGATATTCGCCGGGGCGCTGTAGGGGAGGCAGAGCGCGACTTTCGGGCCGCCCTCAGCTTGGAAAAGTCTGACAGCAACGCCCACTTCGGACTTGGCTACCTTTACAAGGCCGCGGGCCGCAACGCCGAGGCTCTGAGCGAGTACCAAGCCGGACTCGTGAAAGATCCAACCGATGCGCGGGCCCTGGCGGCTGTCCAGAAGCTGCGGCAAGAGAGCGCCCGCGCCGCGCCCTAACTCTCGCCACAACCGGCATCACGCCCGACGATGGGCCGGGCAGGCTACGGAGCTTGATTCGCATGATTTCGATGAAGAAGGCACAGTGGCGGAAAACTCGGTGGAGGAGCTTCGGTTTGGCGCACCGGCAAGGGCGTCGGTCCCGGCCGGCAACTCGGCAAGCGGATTCGACGTCGGCGGCCAAGGTCAGGAAAACTCCTCAGGCGCCACCCCCCGTCCCCAAGCGGGCCGCGTTCCGGCTCGATCGCGCCCGCGCACTCCTCATCGCGGCCCTCGTGGCCTGCGCCACCTTGCCTTATCTCAACATTCTGTTCAACGGGTTTGTCTATGACGACGACACCCAGGTAGTGCAAAATCCCTACGTCCAGAGCTTCCGGTACCTGAAGGAAATCTTTACCACCCACGTTTGGTCTTTCAGGGGTGTGGCCGTCTCCAATTACTATCGACCGATGATGACGTTCGGATACCTTGTCTGCTATCAGTTGTTCGGTATGCAGGCTTACGGCTTCCACCTGGTCAGCCTTTTGCTCCACGTGCTGGTGGTCTGCCTCGTCTTTGTGCTCACTGAGCGTCTGACCGGGGACCGCGTGTGGGCCTTCGTCGCCGGCGCTCTGTTCGCCCTGCATCCGATTCACACCGAGTCGGTGGCCTGGATTGCTGCGGTTACGGACCTCGAGCTCACGTTTTTCTATCTCATCACCTTTGGGATCTTTCTAGCTGTGGCGAGGCCGGGGGGCGGGCGTTCGGAGCCCATGATGGCCGCCATGGTGGTCGCTTTTATTCTTGCCCTGCTTTCCAAGGAGCAGGCGATGACTCTGCCTGCCCTCGCCACTGTCTATGAGCACTTTTACAGGGAGGACCGCTCCGAAACAAGCACCTCCCAGAAGCTGTCCCGTTACGGTGTGCTGTGGCTCGTCGGCGTGGCCTACGTGCTCTTCCGCATCCATTTTCTGGGAGCGCTGGCGCCGGAAGAGAAGTTTCGCCAGGTCACCTCGCAGCAATTAGTGCTCTCCGCCATCGCGCTGGTTGCCCAGTACGTCTGGAAGCTCCTCTGGCCCGTTCGGCTTTGCGCCTTTTACGTCTTCCACCCCAGCACGAGCCCGTTTGATCTTCGCGTTCTCGCCGGCCTGTTAGTCCTCCTCGCGCTCGCTGCTCTTTTCTTTGTCTGCTGGCGCAGCCGCGAACGGAACGTCCGCTTCGTTTCCTTCGCCATCTTGTGGTTCTTTGCCACGCTGGCGCCCATCCTCAACGCCCACTGGGTGGGGGAGAACGTTTTCACCGAACGCTACCTCTATCTGCCTTCCGTCGGCGTGGCGTGGCTCGTCGGTTTGGGCGCGTCGAAGTTATGGTCCCGCGCGGCGGCGGGTTCCGCGCAGCGGCGAGCCCTCGTGCTCGCCGGTTTCGCGCTGGGGGGGCTTTGCGCCGCCCGCATCGTGACCCGCAACCGCGACTGGAACAATGACAAGGTGCTGTTCACCCGGACTCTCGATCTCTCGCCGGAGGCCTACCAAGTCCTAAACGCCCTCGGCGGTGTTTACTGGCGCGCGGGCGACTTGGACAAGGCTGAGAGCGCGTGGCGAGGGGTACTCGCCAGGAAACCCGACAACCCTGAGGCGTTCGATAATCTGGGCCTGCTGGCGAGCAAGAGACAGCAGTATGCGGAAGCAAAGGGATTCTTCCAGCGTGCGATGGAGCTGAAGCCAAACTTAGCGGACCCACATTTCAACCTGGGTGACACGTACCTGAAGATGGGGTTGAGGGGCCCGGCCGAACTCCAACTTCGAGCGGCAGTCGCGATTTCACCGATCGACACCCGCGCTCATAATAAGCTCGGTCAGCTTCTCTTTGCGACGGGACGCCCAAACGAGGCTGAGGAGCAGTTCCGCGCCTCCGTCCGTAGTATGCCGAATGCCCTTGCCTACGACTTTCTCGGTATGTTAAACATTCGCCGGGGCGCTGTGGGAGAGGCGGCGCGTGACTTTCGCGCCGCCCTCAGCTTGGAGGAGTTTGACAGCTACGCTCACTTCGGACTTGGCGATATTTACAAGGCTGCGGGCCGCAAGGCCGAGGCTCTAAGCGAATACGAAGCCGGGCTGGTGAAGGATCCAACTAACCCCCAGGCGCTGGCGGCTGTCCACGAACTGCGGCAACAGAGCGCCCACGCCGTGCCGTAACCCCCGCCACAACCAGCATCACAGCCAACGATGGGCCGGTCACCTACCTTCAGGCGGGAAACTGGAGATTTGAAACTGGAAACTGGACGGGGAAGAAAATGGAAACTAGAAAATGGAAACTAGAAAATGGAAACTGGCTGAGGCTGCGAGTTTCCAGTTTCCAGTTTCCAATTTCCAGTTTCAAATTTCCTCTGCCCTGAATCCTGAATCCTGAATCCTGAATCCTCCACTTTTCACGCTTTATTGAGGACGAATGATCTTGTATTCTAGGCAGGTATGGGCCTTTCGGCGGAAAATCCCTTTCCCAGAGCCTACCCGGCAGGGGAAGTGGAGGTGAAGGAAGAAGAATCGGAACGACCACGAGGCGCGCCGCAAACTTTTTTCCTATCTTTGGCGTCATTAGGAGTGGAATTGGGATTACAGATGTCTGATCGTCCGGACGCCGCGCTGGTACGAGACGCGATGAGCGGGCAGCCGGAAGCATTCAACGTGCTCGTAAGGCGTTGGGAGCGGAAGGTTTACAGTTTCCTGGTGTATTTGACGGGACGGCCGGAAGATGCCTTCGACATGTGCCAGGAGGTTTTTCTCTCCGGCTATCGTCATCTCGGCCAACTGAAGGATCCGCATAAGTTCCATCAATGGCTGTTTCGGATCGCACGCAATACGGCTCACTCACACGCTCGGCGGGAGCGTGAGGAAGAAACTAGCCTGAAGGATCTCGATCCGCCCGAGGGTTCTTCCAGCGTGAAGCTGGGCGAGGTAGGGCAGTGGGAACGAGGCGAACTGAGAATCTTAGTGGAAAAAGCGCTCGCGGGACTGCCCCTCGAGCAGCGGGAAGCGATTGTCCTGAAGTTTTACCAGGGCTTCAAATTGGCGGAGATTGCCGAGATCCAGGGCTGTCCGCTGAGTACGGCCAAGACGCGTGTGTACTCGGGTTTCGAGCAACTGAGGAAGTTCATCGTAGGTTAGTACTGCACTTGGCGATTAAGAGGGTTATAACGCAGTCTTTTCCTTTCAGTGTGGCGGCTGGTAAAGCGCACACGGGGTATTTGGCAAGCACCGCAGGCGCCATCCTCTCGCGGCGGGAGAGGGTCTTGCGTCACGTGATGTGACGTTCTTTATCCTCTCCTTACCCTCTCCCGCGGGGAGAGGGTGGCGCTACGCAGCACGGGCGTCTCGCCCGTGATCTGTTCCTCCTTAAAGCAGGAGTCAGGATGCAGGCGGCAGGGGCCAGCGGCTGCGGAGAGGCGCCACAACTGAGTCGCGAAGAAGCCAGGGGTCGAGATTCAGGAATCAGGAAAAGAGCAAGCAGAACAACTACCAAAATGCGCTACTGGGGACTCAGGAGGGCGGAAACTGGGAATTATGAAGTTGCAAACTGGTCCCGCCTTGCGGGATTGCCAGTTTCCAGGTTTCTGAATCCTGAATCCTGAATCCTGTTCTTCTGACTCCAGCGCAGAAGAGGTGAACGTCATGGGATGCCGTGAATGGGAAACCGACCTGACCGATTGGGCGCTGGATGAGCTGTCCCCAATGAAGGCGCGACAGCTCGAGCAGCATATGGGGCAGTGCGAGGAGTGTGCTCGCTCGGCCCAGCGCTTGCGTGGAGTGCGGCAGGCGTTGATGAGCAGCTTGACGGACCGCGAGATGCCTGCCCACTTGGTTCTTGTAGGAGAGAAGCCTCAGAGTCTATTCGCGGGCTTCTGGACCGCCCTCTTCCGGACGGCGGCGCTGTCAGCGGCGGCGGCTGCGATCTTCCTGGTCGTCGCATCGGTGGGTTTCCGCTACGGGGGAAGCCGGCTGCTCCCGACCACCGCGCGAGTGGAGCCGACGTTGACGCGGACGGATCTCCAGGCCTTTGTCGCCCAGGTGGTCGCCGAACAAGCATCCCTGGAGAGGAAAGAAACGCAGGCTGCCACCGTGGATCTGGCGGCGAGCCTGCGTGCGGAGCAGATGAGGAACCTGGCAAGCATCCAACAGCAGTTGCAGTATTTGGAGCTGGCGCAGAATACGGTCTGGAAGGAAACGCAGCGGCAGAACGAGGTCATTAGCCTTGTTGCTCACAATCAATTACAGCCACCCGCCAGCTCATCCGCGGAGCCCTCGAGGAGGTAACTCGAATGCATTTCAAGCTAGGAAAGTCGGGCAGGGCAGTTATGGTTGGCCTTGCCTGCTGGCTTTTGCCGCTGTGGAGTGTCCGGGCGCAATCGCCTCCCTCCAATATCAGCGCGCTGAAAGCTGAAATGAAAGTCTTCGAAGCGGTCATTGATGGAACTATGGCCCAGACTTTCGCTCCCCCCTTCGGACTGCTCGAGAAGACCCAGGGAACGTATTTGCCCGGTTTCGGTCTGGCTTTCAGCTTGGAAGTCAACCTGTATCCTTTGCGCGCTCCCAATCCCTTTAATCTGACTCCCTTGAGCAAGGCGGAACTCGATACGGCGCAAAAGGCGAAGCTGGAGCGAATCACAACCATCAAAGAGTCGGTTCCCCGTCTGTTGGCCGACCATGCGATGAGCTTGCGGGACCTAAGCTCGGACGATTCCATTGCGGTGGTCGTGCACCTTTTTGAAGTGCAGTCTGGAGATACCAAGTTTCCCGACCAACTGGTCATCAAGACCAGGAAGTCGGACTTGGATCAGTTTTGGGACAAGAAGATTTCCTATCAACAGTTAACCGCCAAGATGACGATTCTGGAATTTTAGGAGCTGCTCAGCATGGCGTCCGTTACGGTCAGCCACAAACTGTTGGGACAATTGCTCGTGGAGCGCGGCCTGTTGCCGGAAGAGGACCTGCAAAAGGCACTGGCGTTGCAACGGGAGCGGAAGGGGCGTTTGGGCAAGATCCTTTTGGACCTGGGCTATGTTTCGCAGCAAGACCTGCAGAGTGTTTTGTCCGAGCAGCTCGGTATCCCGCGCGTAGACGCGGCTGAACTCCAGGAGATTCCCATGGAGGCGGCCACCTTGCCTTCCGGCTTCTTGCGCCAAGCTCTGCTTTATCCCTACCGAGTTGATGACGGCACAGTTTTCATCGCCATGGCCGATCCACTCGACAGCGACAACATTCGGGCGGTTGAGCAGTTGGTGGGGCGAAAGGCGGAAGTGCGCCTGGCGAGTGAACCCGCCATCCTGGCGGCCCTGGATGTCTGGCTGGGCGCGGAACAAGCGGAGGAGGGCGTGGAGCCGCAGGACTCCGACGAGCCGCCTCGAGTGGCGGAAGCTGAGGCGGCCGACATTGACCAACTGCGCGACTTGGCCTCGGAAGCGCCGGTGATTCGCTGGGTGAACCAGTTGGTGGCGCGTGCCCTGGAACGGCGTTCCAGTGACATCCACTTCGAGCCTTTCGAAAGGCAGTTCCGGGTCCGCTATCGGATCGATGGAATCCTGTACGAAGTGCCAGCTCCCCCGCGCGAGATGCAGGCGGCGATTACCTCGAGGATCAAGCTCATGGCCAAGCTCAATATCGCCGAGCAACGCCTGCCCCAGGATGGCAGGATTCCGCTGCGGGTTTTGGGCCGCGAAATCGACCTGCGAGTCTCGACCCTCCCCACGCTTTATGGAGAAAGCGTCGTGATGCGCCTTCTGGACCGCAGCGCGAGCGATCGCTATTCATTGGCGACATTGGGGTTCCCGGAAAGCCTGCTTCAGAAGATGGAACATTACCTCAGTCTTCCTCATGGCCTTTTCCTGGTCACGGGCCCTACCGGCAGCGGCAAGTCTACCACCCTTTACGGTTCCTTGCGGCGGCTGAACACCATGGATAAGAAGGTGATCACCGTCGAGGATCCGGTGGAGTACCAGTTGCCGGGGGTCAACCAGATCCACGTGAATCCCCAGATCGGTCTGACCTTTGCAGCGGGCCTGCGTCACATCGTTCGCCAGGATCCCGACATCATCATGATCGGTGAAATCCGGGATCTTGAGACCGCCGAGATTGCCATGCGCGCGGCGCTCACCGGTCACCTGGTCTTCAGCACCTTGCACACCAATGACGCTCCGAGTGCGATCACGCGCCTTACGGATATGGGCGTGGAACACTATCTGGTTTCATCTTCCTTGGTTGCCGTCCTCGCTCAACGACTGGTGCGTGTATTGTGTCCGGACTGCAAGAAGCCGTACCCGGCGGAAGGCGACGAACTTCGGAGAGAGGGTTGGGAGGGCGCGAGCGGCACCTTGACGCTTTACCGCGCGGGAGGGTGCGCGCACTGCGCTCATACCGGCTTCCTAGGGCGGGTGGGAATCTTTGAATTCATGGAGCTGGACGAAGCAATCCGGCGGGCGATCGTGGCGCACGCCGACGCTAGTACCTTGCGGGGGGCGGCGCGCGAGCGAGGTATGCGCAGCCTGAAAGAGGACGGGTGGCTGAAGATTGCCTCGGGGCAGACGACGGTGGAAGAAGTGTGGCGCGTTACGCAGGAGGTTTAGGAAGTCTTCAGTAGTCAGTCGTCAGTTGTCAGTCGTCAGTTGTCACGAGAATTCCCGATTTTCTGTCTTCGAGTTTCGATTTTCGGTTTTCGATTTTCCACTAGGAACGCGGATATGCCAGACTTTTCCTACAGGGCGATCAAAGCAAGCGGCGAGCTGGTCCAGGGGACGCTGGTGGCGGAGAGCGAGCCGGCTTTGCTGGCCCAACTCCGCCGTATGGGATGCATGCCCATCCACGTGAGTGCGAATGACGGCTCGCAGGGCGCAGGTTGGTCACGGCTCACACGCCGGGGCTTGTCTTCACAAGATCGCTTGATTTTCGCCCAGCAACTCGCCACCCTCGTGCGGGCGGGCATCCCGCTCGACCGCAGCCTCTCGCTCTGCCGTGACTTGGCGGAGAAGCCGGCGCTGCGGGGAGTCATCGACGGCACGCTCAAGGAATTGCGTGGCGGACAGTCGTTAGCCCAGAGCCTGGCCGCCAACGAACACTTTTTCCCCCCTCTTTATGTCGCCATGGTGCGGGCCGGCGAAGCCAGTGGTATGCTTCCGGCGGTACTGGATCGCTTGGTGGAGTTTGAGGAGTTCAGTGCGGAGCTTCGAGGCTATTTGCTTTCGGCTCTCATCTATCCCATGCTTCTCCTCACCGTGGGTGGCGTGGCGATCGCTTTCTTGCTAGGGTTTGTGGTGCCGCGTTTCGCGCAGATCTTTGAAGAGGCGGGGAAGGAACTGCCCTTGCCAACCCAGGTCTTAATGGACATTTCCCTGGCTTTTCGCAACTACGGCTGGCTGGCGGCCCTGGTCATCGCCCTCGCCGTATTCCTCGGTGGTCGCTGGGTACGGACCGAGCCCGGCCGTCTGCGGTGGGACCAATGGCGTCTGAAGGCGCCCTTGCTGGGCGACGTCAGCCTGAAACTCGAAATCGCCCGCTTTGCCAAGACCATGGGAACATTGCTGGCCCAGGCAGTCCCGATTATCTCGGCTCTGCGCCTTACCCGTGAGGTGTTGAGCAATCGCCAGGTGGCCGCTGCCGTCGAGCCACTCATCCAGGGTATCAAACGAGGCCAGGGGCTGGCGACCCCGCTGGCCGAAACCGGTTTGTTTCCGCCGCTCGCCGTGCAATTGATGACTCTGGGAGAGCAAACTGGAAAGCTGGACTCCATGCTGCTGGAGCTGGCCGCGATTTACGACCGGGAGGTCCGCGTGGCCACCAAGCGTTTGGTGGCGCTGGTTGAGCCGGCGGTGATTCTGGCCATGGGCCTGGTTGTCGGAGCCATTGTGGTTTCCACTCTGCTGGCAATTGTCAGCATCAACGAGGTACCTTTCTAATGCACCGACCAACTAAAGAGAGAAGGCATTTAGCGGGACAGCAATCTATGCAGGGTTTCACCTTGATCGAGTTGATCGTGGTGGTTCTAATCCTGGGTCTGCTTGCCGGTCTGGTGGTCCCCCGCTTGTTCAGGCATGTAACGCAGGCCAAGATCACCGTGGCGAAGGCGCAGATCGCTGCCTTCCAGACCGCGCTCGGGGCCTACAAACTGGATACGGGCAACTTCCCCAATACGGACCAAGGTTTGCAAGCGCTGCGAACACTCCCGCCCGGTGTCAACAACTGGGACGGTCCCTATCTTCCCAAGGACATTCCCATGGATCCTTGGAACCGGCCTTATATCTACAAGTATCCTGGGGAACATGGCGATGAGCCGGACATCATCAGTTATGGAGCCGACGGGCAACCGGGCGGCGAGGGAGAGAATGCGGATATCCTCAGTTGGAAATGAACCGCGTCACCCCCGGTCGCAGGAAGCCGGCGTGACGCTTCTCGAGCTGGTGATCGTCCTGGCTATTCTCTCTCTGGCAGTGTCGCTGGTCGCTCCGCGTTTTGGCAACTGGAGCGACGAATGGACGCTGAGGAGCGCGGCAGAGCGGGTTGCGCAGACTGTCCGCTACGCTCGTACGCGGGCCCTTTTTGAGCAGAGCTATTACGTGGTGGAAATCGAGCCGGCAACGCGCCTGGTGCGGGTTTTCAATCCCGCCTCCGGTTTTTCGCAAGGGTTTGCACTTCCCCGTGGCGTGACGGTGGATGACGGCGAGAATCCCTCGCCTCCGGTCGTACGACTCCTTCTCCCACCCTCCGGGGTGGTGGAAGAGAGGAACCTGTGGCTCAGTAACCGCCGTGGAAGCAAATTCAGGGTCCATGTGGATTTCTTGCTCGGTGCTCCGGCCGTCGAGGCCGTCAAACAAGGATCACGCTAAGTGCAGAGGATTATCCAACGTCATCGTGGGCCGCGCGAGGCCGGTGTCAGCCTCATGGAAGTTCTGGTGGCGATCTCGCTCCTGGGAATCAGCTTTGCCACCATTTTCTCGGGCCTTTCTGCGGCTCTTCGCACCACTGACCGCCTGGACCGTTTCGATCAGGGCAACGACTTTGCCGCAAGAAAGCTCAGCGAGCTGATGTTGGACCCCTCGCTGGCGGCCGGGCAGGTGCGTTCCGGAGTCTCTTCTTCCGGTATCGGGTGGCAGGCGAGAACCCAGTTGGTTGACGCGAGACCGCTGTCCGATCCTAAGAAGCCGGCTCAACTGGTTCGAATCATGCTGGAAGTTTCCTGGCGCACGCGTTCGGGCCGGCAGAGTCTGAATCTGGAGACTCTTAAGCTGTGCATTCCGGAGCCGCCACCCAGTCCTTAAGAACAGGATTCAGGATTCGGGATTCAGGATTCAGGAACACACAGAATCGGTTGATCGGGAGTTTGGGTGAGCGAAAGAACAGGATTCGGGATTCAGGAACACGCTCCGAATCGGGTGATCGGATGAACGCAGGCTGCATCAAAATCGGGAGATCGGTTGATCCAGTAATTGGGCTGGTTGATCTAGTAATCGTGCGAAGGAAAGCGTTGCCCTTCCGATCAACCGATCCCATGCGTGTTCCTGAATCCCGAATCCTGAATCCTGAATCCTGCTTACCCGATCACCCGATCACCCGATCACCCGATCAAACGGGATTCACGCTGTTCGAGGTGCTGTTCAGTATCTCGCTGACCGGTCTCCTGATGGTCGCCTTGCTGATTGGCCTCCGGGTGGCAAACCGGGCTTGGCGAACAGGAGAGGCGCGACTCCGCCGGGTGCATGCGGAGGCTGAGCGGAATGCTTTCGTGGTTCAGCAGATCGCGTCGCTGGTTCCTTATCAGGTGATGCTGACTGACCCTCATCTGCCGGGAACATTTACTGTCCTGCAGGCGAGCGCCACGTGCCTGCGCTTTGTTAGCTCTTATAGCAGCGTTTTTCGAAGCCGTTCGGGGCTGGTGCTCGCCGAGTACGGCATCGTCGAGGCTTCTCCCGAATACGTTGAGGTGGCGTTGCGCGAAACTCCGGTTGGAGATAATGAAGTCCTTTTCCATAGGCTCGTTCGGGGTGTCACGAACGATCCTGAGACGGGCCTGCCCTCGATCGACTACCAGCCGTTCTCGCTACGAGCGACAGACTTGCCGTTAATGACGGGTCTGAGAGCCGCTTGGTTTGAGTACTTGGAGTTGCACCCCAAGAAAGGCACCGGTCCGGTTTGGCGGCAGGATTGGAAGAGCACGGATGAGGCGCCTTACCCGGAGGCGATCCGGCTCCGCTGGAACCGTGGAAACCAGGAGGGGGAAGAGGTCATCCCCGTGCGAGCAAAGTTTATGCTGCCATCGACATCCAGGCAATGAGCAGGATTCAGGATTCAGAATGCAGGATCGAAACTCGAAACTCGAAATTCGAAACTCGAAACTCGAAAACCGCCCAACAGGTCATTCCCGCGTAAGCGGGAATCCACAACCTCGTGGTACCCCCGCTTTCGTCGGGGTGACGTTGCGCGCAACGAGTTTCGATTTTCGAGTTTCGATTTTCGAGTTTCAGGGTCATCCTGAATCCCGAATCCTGAATCCTGCTCTCGGGGACGCTGGGGTGGCCTTGCTGGCCGTGATGTCAGCAGTCACCGTGATGATCTTGGTGGCTCTGGCGTTTTCGGGTTCGGTCCAGATCGAGACTCGGACGGCCATTTATCGCAAAGAGGCTACTCAGGCTTATGCCTTGGCGGCGGGCGGAGTCCAAGCTGCCATTCTGGAGATCGCCTATCCGCCTCCGATTGACCAGCAAGATAAACCCCGGCTCTGGAAAAAAGGGCAGAGTTTGGTGCGCGTGCCTTACGAGCACGGCGAGGCGCTGGTGGAAATTGTGAATGAGACCGGTAAGCTGGACCTGAACGTTGCCGGGCGAAAACAACTGGCGCGTTTGTTTGAAGCGCGGGGCCTGGAAGCGCCGGAGGCGACCCAGTTGGCGGCGGCCATTGATCACTGGCGGAGCCCGGCGGGGACTAACGACTCGGAGTCCGAGGCCTTGGAGGACTATTATCGCGACGCCGGCTATCGCCCTGCCCACAATCGCTTCGGTTCCGTGGAAGAAGTCCTGCGCGTCCGAGGGATGAGCCGGGACATCTTCTACGGCACGGCAGAGTTCAGCCGGGAAACGGGAATTCGATACGAATACGGAGTGGGGCAGGACTTGACGATTTACTCGGGTTCCACTCTGGTCAATGTGAATTATGCGTCCCAGGCAGTCTTACTAAGCGTGCCGGGCGTGGGCGACGACTTGGCTGAGCTCATTGTCCAGGAACGAAGCAACAAACCCTTTAAGTCCCTCCAGGATATGGCGCAACGCTTGGCCATATCCTTGCCGGATAAGGCGCTGCCATTCCTTACCATCGACGAGGCTGGGACTTACAGCATCGTCTCGGTGGGAGAGGTCAATGGCTCCCGGGTTCGCCGGACAATCAAAGCCGTTGTCCAGGTTGCGTCACAGGGCGCGGCGCTGCATCGCATCATTGGCTGGTACGACGACGTCACGGAGTGAAGAAGGGCAGGATTCAGGATTCAGGAGTCAGGGAAAAACCTCAAGCGCAGTTCCCTGGAACGTGAATCGCAAGTCCTAGGTCCTGCTCCTGTGAATCCTGAAGAAGGGCAGGATTCAGGAGGGCGGAAAATGGAAATTGGGAACTGGCTATCCAGGTCGCTAGTTTCCAGTTTCAAATTTCCAATTTCCTCTTTCCTGAATCCTGAATCCTGAATCCTGAATCCTTTATGTCTCTCGCCTTTACCAAACTCGCTGTCGGAGTGGATTGCGGCGGCGGCGCAATCCACCTCACCGCTCTGGGCCGCCGATTTTGGCGCTTTATGGTGATTGACGAGTTGCGTCTCCCGGAGCCGCTGAACGAGGATGCGGCCGCCAAAGTGGCCGGCTTTCTGGACCGCCATCGGCTCCGCGAAACCCGCGTCATGGCTTGCTTGCCGCGCCAAGCGGTCCTGGTTCGATTCCTGGACCTGCCGGTGGAAGCAGAGCCGCAGTTGGCCAAAGTGGTAGGCTATCAGTTGAGCGCGCTGCATCCTTATAAGGACGATCAGGTCTATTGGGATTGTGCGGTTGTGGCCCGCGACCCAAAAGCGAAGCAGGTCAGCGTGATGGTGGTGGTGGCGGAGAAGTCGCGGGTGAACCGCTGCAAGCAGGCGCTTCAAGAACTGGGCCTGCGGCTGAGCGGCTTGACGCTGGGAGCCGCAGCCCTGGCTCTCTTGGCGAAGCCCCTGCTGCCGCCGACAGCGCTGATCGTGTGTGGCCGAAGCTCGGGGGTGGAAGTGCTATCCTTCCGCCGGGGGAGCTTGTGCGCCACAGAGGAGATTCCTCTCGAACCGAGTGCCAGCGCCAAAGAGCGATTCGACCGAGAGTGGCATCGCGCCCTCGCGGCTTTGCCCGTGTCCGACCCCGCCACGGTTCCCTGGTTTGTCTGCGGGTCCGTGCCGTCCCCCTTTTCCGACCTCCTCCAGGGGGCGTCACCCTTGCCTGCTCCGAAGCTGAACCTGGCCAAGCGCAATGGGTCGGTGGGCTTCGAGTGGCCCGCCTTGGCTGCAGCCTATGCAGGCTTGATCCGCAGCAGCCCGGCGTTCATCAACCTCCTCCCTCCGCAAGAGCGTTGGCAGCCGCACGCCGGGGTGCGTCCCCCAGTTTACGCCTTGGGCGCCACGGCGGCGCTTCTAGCGCTCAGCTTGGCGTCCCACGCCTGGATCGAAAGGGCGTTGTACGTCCGCGCCCTGGAGCGCGCGCTGCGACGCCTGGAGGTTCCTGCGCAACAGGTTCGCCGGCAGAATCAGGAGGCGAGTACCCTCGAGAGCCGGGCGGCGGTCCTCGAGAACCTCCGGGCCGGTAACTGGCAGAAGCTCCACCTGCTCCAGCAACTGACCAAGCTGCTCCCGGACGGCACTTGGCTCCAGCAATTGCAAATCAGCGAAGATACGGTGGAGATCGCCGGTTATTCCAACCACGCGGCGGAGTTGGTTCCGCCCCTCGAGAATTCACCTTACTTTTTTCAGGTTGAGTTCACGGCTCCGATCACGCGGGATAACGAGAGCCGAGAGGTTTTTCGAATCCGCATGCGGCTGAAGCAGGCCGCGGCTCGAAAGGATTGACCATTGATGATTGGTGATTTGCGATTGCCGATTTTGGATTTTCCGACCAGCCACGTCACCCCCGCGAAAGCGGGGGTCCAGTGCCATCGCCGTGGATTCGCGCTTGCGCAGGAATGACGTGTAGAGAGGTGGTTCGGCAATCTTCAATCACCAATCGCCAATCACCAATCGCAAATCGGCAATCGTCTTACTACGGACTCCAATGCTTGCCAAGCTTAGTCGTCGAGATCGAATTGCCCTGACCGCCGCCGCGGTTGCTGCGGCGCTGTTCATGCTCTTGAACTTCGGCGTGTTTCCCCTCTTGGAGCACCTGGGTTCAAGCCCCGAGGTCGTACAGCAAAATGAAGTCGAACTGCGCCGGGACATGCGACTGTTGGCGGAGACGAATCTTGAGAGGACCCATCTCTCTGCTGCCGGGGACCGCCTGAAGGGACTCGAGGCGGGCCTTCTCGAGAGTTCCTCGCCTTCTCTGGCCAATGCCGAGTGGCAGCGGCTGGTGGGCCAGTTGGCTGATAGCAAGGGCATCGAGCTGGGCAGCAGTGAGTTCCTTCGCATTCAGGAGCTCGGCGCAGGATATTCCCTCGTGACGGGTCGGGTGCAGTTCCGCTGCCGCCTGGACCAGTTCGTCGATTTTCTGGTCGCTTTGACTTCTTCCCCCAAGCTCTTGTCCGTTACGGGCCTCATGGTTTCCGCCTCCCAGGGGAGCGCGCAAGCCATATTAAACGTGCAGATGACTATTGGGGCCGCGACCCGGACGGTGAAGCAGGCGAAGGACGAGGCAGCCGCACACTAGAAGCGAAAATCGAAATTCGAAAATCGAAACTGGAAACTGTTGAGGTCGGACTTGGGTCTTTTCGAAATTGAGTGGAGGGGCGAATTTCAGTCCTTTAGCTAGAAACGAAAATCGAAATTGGAAATTCGAAACTGTTGAGTAGCCGGGCGAATTTCGAGTTTCGAACTTCGAGTTTCGAATTTCGGTCTTCGCCGAGGAGGCACTCATGTTAGGCAGACGTCGGGAACAGATTCTCATTGTCATGGGGCTCATCGGCGTGAACATCCTGCTGGGCTGGTTCTTGGGACGCCTCTGGAAGCAGTATCGCAGCCGCACGCAGTGGCTCTACGCCAGCGCGCCGGCGCAGCTTCTCGCCACGCCCGCTGGCCGGCCGAATCAGGCGGGAGCGCCGCAAAACTTCGTGGAGATTGTTGACCGGAATGTTTTCAGCCCCCTGCGCGGCAGCCTGCCGCCCCAGCCGCAAGAAGAGGCTAAAGCTCCGAGGCTGCCGTTCTTGTTCGGGACCATGAACCTGGGGGACGGCTGGTTTGCGTTGATGGCCCCCGGTGACCAGCCTTCCGCGGTCTCCAAACGTGTCCTGCCCGGGGAGGAAATCGGCGGTTACAAGTTGGTTTCTATTGGCACCTCGAATGTGGTGATTGAGTGGCAGGAAAAGAAGATCACACTGGACATTTCCGAGTCTGCCCGGCGTGGCCCTGGCAATATTGAGAAAACGGCCAGCGCGAGCCCGCGTCCCGCAGCGGTAACAACAGCGGGAAGCGCTTCCAGGCCGGGGACGACTGGAGCCCCTCTTTCCGCGGGTGCAGTATCCACCTCGGGCGCTTTTTGGGCGCCTTCCGGGGCCTCTCCGGACGCCCCGCCTGGCACCGTCGTCGGAGGAAAGCGAAAAGTTCTGATGCAGACTCCTTTCGGCATGATACCCCAGTGGCAGGACGTCGGACCGCCCGGCTCACAGGCGCCGCAACAAACCGGCAGTCCCAATAACTAAGGAGTCAGAAGTCAGGAGTCAGGATGACCCTGAAACTCGAAACTCGAAAACCGAAAATCGTTGCGCGCAACGTCACCCCGGCGAAGCGGGGGGACCACGAGGTTGTGGATTCCCGCTTACGCGGGAATGACCTGTTGGGCGGTTTTCGAGTTTCGAATTTCGAGTTTCGATTCTGCATTCTGAATCCTGACTCCTGAATCCTGGAGAAGGAGGAACAGATTGCTTTTACTCTTTAGTCTACACCGCCGTCATTTGCGAACACGGGGGACGATTCGTGAATGCCTGAGCGCGCCAGCCTTCTGGCGCGCAGCGCTGTGGCTGTCGACCGGTCTTGCCGTCCTCGTTCTCGCCGCCGCAGCCTCCCTGACCTTCAGCGCGCCCCCACCCGCCGCTCAGCAAGCCGGGCCGACCGCGCCACAAACATCGCAAGCCGGGCCGACCGCGCCACAGGCATCACAGGCCGGGCCGACCGCGCCCCAGGCATCACAGGCCGGG
>Ga0208821_1000764_pt1 | contig 22284 bp, 15 predicted proteins | sample June2015DPH_20_5_FD_184720 | JGI IMG/M metagenome (GOLD analysis project Ga0208821, IMG submission 184720) | Peatland microbial communities from SPRUCE experiment site at the Marcell Experimental Forest, Minnesota, USA - June2015DPH_20_40... | ecosystem: Environmental > Terrestrial > Soil >... | reverse complement strand
GCCGAGACAGTAGGCAACGTTGATGAAGAGGTCGTGCGGCGATACATAAGAGAACAACGTCGGTAATTGTGCCAGATCATGTCAGCAGACCTGAAACCCTGGGCTTTAGCCCAGGGAGTGGTTCATTCACAGTATTTTTATACTCCCAATCAAAAAGCCGAACTCATCCAGGGTTAGTTTTTAGCTAGGCCGTTACTGGTAATTTGTTTATCAAGAAACGTGACATTTGTCAATCAGGCAATTCAATTTGTTTGAGGTATTAATACAGCGAATGTAATTTGTCGATTAAGGTTCAAACTCTGCAGCATTAGAAAAAAATGACTTCTTGCAGATTTCAGGAAAGAAGAAAGAAAGAGGGAAGAATCGGCGATAGAGGAACGAAAAACGAATTCCTGACGCAGCACATGCGTCGGGCCCCCCCTGGTCGGTCGGCTTACAAATCTTCGCGCTCTCGATCGTTCCCTGTTTCAGTAACGTGGGGTTTAGAAATACGTGAATTAGTGCCCGGTGGTCTCGCGTACAAGTCTTCAACAGAGGCATGCTTCAGGAGGCAAAGATTTCCCATATAAACCTACAGAACCAAAGCTAGGGACATTTCGAGCCCTGTCTCCTTCAAACAGGAAAGATTCCTTTGCCGTATTCTTCTTTCATCACATCCCTCCCCACTAAAGAACTCCAAGCCATCTATTCAAGCCATTCAGGACGGGCTTTCGCTTCTTTCGCTTCCTGTTTGATCTCGTTCAACATCTCGTTAGCCTTCCTAACCTGAGCCTGGTATTCCGATATTTCCTCTAATAATTGATTCCTATAAGCTAAGTCCATATTTAACTGGGCACGGCTTAAATGTTTGCCAGCCTCCTCTTTAGCCCTTTCATTAATTTTTCCGGCTATGGTTTCGATATTCTCCGTGGCTTCCTGCAACTGTTTCTTCCATGGCTGAACCTTGGCCGTCCAGTAATCCTCCCCCTTGCCATAAATATCTACTCTTGCCCCTTCGTCCTCATGGGTCGATACCCGGGGAAGCGCAGGAGTTTCTGCTTCTTGTGACTCTCCAAACTCTAACTCTTGTACTTGATTACGATATTCAGAAGGTATTCGATTGTCGTCATTAGTAAAGTTTAACACACCATCTTTATCCATCCATTTGTAAATGGTGCCCCCATACCCAGTTGAAACAAGACCCCACAAAACAAAAATGCTAATCAATACTGTCTTCATCTCACCACCTCCACATTTAAGCAAACATTATTTCCTTTAGGGTTTTTGGGTTAAGTTACGTTCTCCCATATATTTCACAACTCCTTGCCATAGTAAAAACTTATTCATCGCTACCGAAAAAGGCAAGGATGGGGAAGGCTTTAAGAACTCTTGTGAAAAGTATCTCCTTGAGGATTATTGTTTGAAATCTGGTATAAAGATATTCATTCCCGACTTGAGGACTTCAGGAAGAAAGAAAAAAGAGTAGGCGGCAGGGGGAAGGAAGACTTATTCCTGACGCAGCACATCCGTAGGGCTTTTTGTTCTATTCGGTCGGCTTACAAATCTTCGCGGTCTCGGTCAGCAATTGAGATCTTCTGTACGAGACGGAAGTTGTCAAACATTGAATTCGGGTAGAAAGTGGGTGTCACTGGCAGGTAGAAAAGGAATTATGAAAAAGTGTTTTTACTCTTTCTTTAATATTGTCTTCCCGAAGCCTTCTTAAGATCTTCAAGAAATTTGGAAGGGATTGGATACCCCAAACTTTGCGCCTTCTTCACATCCTGCCAAGATTTATCGTATTCTTTCCTAAAGTAATAAGCAATCCCCCTACCGGTGTAGGCTAAGGCTAACTTTGAATCTATCGCAATAGCCTTGGTGTAATCGGAAATTGCCCAATCATATTGTCCCTTTTGCCGATAAGCATTCCCTCGGTTGACGTAGGCCGACGCTAACTTAGGATCTATCCCGATCGCCTTAGTGTAGTCAGCAATTGCCAGGTCGTATTGCCCTTTACCTCCATAAGCTACTCCCCGGTTGTAATAGGCACTGGCGAACTTTGGATCTACCTCAATGGCCTTGGTGTAGTCAGCAATTGCCAGGTCATATTGCCCCTCTTGCCGATAAGCAACCCCCCGGTTGCTGTAGGCCAAGGCATACTTTGGATCTACCTGAATAGCCTTGTTGTAGTCAGCAATCGCCTGGTCATATTGCCCTTTATCTCCATAAGCGATCCCCCGGTTGGCGTAGGCCAAGGCGAACTTTGGATCTATCTCAATAGCCCTGGTGAAATCACTGATTGCCTCATCGAATTGACCTTTTTTCTCGTAGGCAATCCCACGATCGATGTAGAAGTTAGCATCCTTAGGTTCATCCTGTTTTTGTTGAACAGAGGCACATGACAATAAAAGGGAAATAATGACTATCGAGATAACCATCAAGGATTTATAAGATCTATTTCTCATAGGATGCCCCTCTCAATTGAACACATTAGGCGCTATATTATCGATTTTGTCAAGAAAAGAATTTGCTAAAGAAAGAGGGTTGAGTAGGCGATGAGGAGGGAAAAACGAATTCCTGACGCAGCAAATCCGTTAGGTTTTTCCTCTCTATTCGGTCGGCGGAGTCCTCGTTCTAAGACAATTCCTGGGGTCTACGATTTCGCGTGGAAATCACGCGTTCCGATTCAATGGATGAGAATCGTATTGAAACGTTTAGGTGGTCTAAGATCGGAAGGTGGATACCAGGGACGGGTACGACTACCTCTTAATAGCTATTTTCACACCCTTTATATTTCTTACTCCTTTGAGTGTGGAGACCATGCCCGTGATTGTACTCCCGATGATTTTGCTGGCAAACTCGTTGACCGGAACCTGCGCGTTGTTCAGATTTATCGTCACCTGAGAGCCATCAATAGAAAGCTCCAGAGTTCGAATCTCGCTGGTCCCTCTTAAACTAGCCACTACGCCGCCCACAGTATGGTCGATAAACCCGCTCACAAAATAATCGATGGGGATACATTCCTCATTTACCCAGAGACTTACCTCCTTTGACATTTATGTTGCTTCCTTTCTCAGACGAGATTTAGTCACTGATTGGATCTCACTGCTAAGATTTGATTGTTTTATTTGACCGTGCCTTCAAGCTCCTTCTCCCTGTCCCTTCGAATTTTGGAAGCTTCTCGATCCATTGCCATATCTCCCGTTCTTCGGTGATGGGGGTCTCTTCTGAGAAGCTGTTCCACATACGTTCCATTTTCTCCTTCATCCTCTGGAAATCAGCTAATAACTTAACTCCCCATTCCATAAGAAGTTCCTCCCGCATTTAACTCGTTTGGTCCAACAACCAGACATCTATGCCACCATACAAATTCTTTTTCAGAATAGACATAGAATAAATAGGCCGAATTTCTTCTCAAACCTTCACGGGTTTTCACCCCCCTTTATCAAGGATATCCAAATAGGTCTAAAAAAGTGAATAGGGTGACTGCCGTATTCTTTGAATAAAAGTGTTGTATTTTTTCTGAGAGCGATTGATTAGGGTTTGAAAGCTTTTAGTATAGAGTGAGGTTCAAAAATCGCGACTTCGGGGAGAAAAAGAGAAGAGTCTGCGAAAGAGGAACGAAAACGGATTCTTGACGCAGCACATCCGTGGGGTTTTTTCCCTTATTCGGTCGGCTTACAAATCTTCGCGGTCCGAGAAAGGGGAGGCTCATCTGTTGCAATGATGCAACAGAAATCGATGCCACTTTCTTCTCTTGTAACTACGATGAATATTCGCCGCTCCAGAGGGCTTCTAAGAATTCCCGAAGGGGTAGAAGGGTCAAACCCTCGAGAGTTCGCCTACGAGGCTCAAGGCTCACAGAGAGACAACGCTTCAGCTTCCTTTCTTCAGCAAGGGCCCGGAGGGATCTTAAATCACGGGCCGAAAGGTTTTCCTTGGCCTTTACCTCCACCGCCGTGTGATCCCCCAGTATAAAATCAACCTCAAATCCTGAAGTGGATCTCCAGTAGCTCAATGGTTCTCCGGAAATGTAATCACTGTAACTTATCAGTTCATGCATGAGATACGTCTCAAGGGCCTCACCGAATTCCGAGGTTCCGGGCCGGAAGTCCCGACCTTGAATCGCGGCCACAACTCCCACATCAAAGAAATAGTATTTCGATGAGGCTAATGGTTTTCTCTTCCTCGATTTGCGCCACGCAGGGAGCTCATAGAGGAGTAGCGTATCCTTCAAAATTTCAAAATATTCGTAAACTGTGGTACGGGGGACTTGAGCATCGTTGGAGATGTTTGTAAAATTCACAATCGTGCCATTACAGAGAGCGGCTACTTTAAGAAAGCGGCTGAAAGCAGGGATATTACGCGTGGTCCCTTCGGCTACAATCTCCTGCTGCAGATACGACCCTGTATAGGCCTGAAGGTCTGCCCGGGGATCATCAGAGAGATAGATCGAAGGAAGGAGTCCTCGCTCGATGGCCCTGAACAGGTCGAATTGGTTTCCGAGCTCCTGATAGGTGAGGGGATGCAGGTACTTTGTCCGCGCCCGTCCTCCTAAAAGATTGACTCCGCCTCGCCGAAGTTTACGCGCGCTTGAGCCCGTAAGAAGAAAACGAATGCCTCGTTCCTCTGTCAGGCGGTGGACTTCGTTGAGGAGGACAGGCAAGCGCTGAATTTCATCGATGACGACTATTTTGTCTCGTGGCTCGATTTCCTGGGAGATTCGGCTGGGATTCTGGCTCAGAGCCAGATATACGGAAGTGTCAAGAAGATCATATGATTTTACTCCTTTTAGGGAATGATGGATAAGAGAAGTCTTGCCCGTTTGGCGGGGGCCGAAAAGAAAATGGGATTTCTTCCGAAGAAGCGAAGAGAGATCCAGAGTCCGCTCGATGTATACAGAAGGATGGGGTGTTTTTTTGTTTGTCGTCATCTTCGTCATATATCATGTCAAATGACGACTAATATGTCAATACTTTTTTTTGAAACGGATCCCTGACGCAGCACATCCGTGGGGCTTTTTTCCTTATTCAGTCGGCTTACAAATCTCCCGGTCTCGGTTGTTCCCCGACTCAGTAACACGGGGGCTTAGAAATGAGTAAATTTGTGTCTCGTGATTTCACCTGCAAGGCATTACCGGGGCTATTTGAGAACTGAGGATTCTGGATTGGAAGCGCGATAACGGCTCCGGGCATCAACTGCGCTTGCAAACGAGTGGGTTTTGCACCCGCTTGTTGACTCCTTTTAACATGGTCTTGAAGGTTCTAAGCAAATTCCTTTTGAATAGATATCCGGTACGTAACCGCTATGGCGTTATCGTGAAAGCACCGGAGCTCAATTGTTTGATAACTGTCTTACCGTTGTAGGCAACGACCTTTATAAGACATTTGGTGGCTCTTGTAACGGCAGGAACCGACCACGAGTAATTGGGGCTTGTTAGTCCGCTTACAATAGCCTTCCAAGTCAGTCCACCATTGACCGAATAATAGGCGCTATAGGTTACTAAGTTAGAAGGACCATTCCATTGGATCAGATAGGGTGAGTCTGATGATAATATCGTAGTTCCTGCCAATGGGGCCACAAGATTAAACTGCGCAAAGTTTGCGGTCACGTTATAAGGTTTACTCATTTTCACCGAAACCGGAGTTTTTATCCCGGTAACGTCTCCAGTCCATCCAAAAAACGTATAACCAGAACCTGGCTTGGCTGATATTGATACAGAGGTGTTTGCGTTATGCCAGGTAGGACCTGACGGAGAAACTGTTCCCGCTCCTGAGGCATTCATAGTAAGTTCATACTGCGTATTAAAATATGCTGTATACGATTGCCCACCAACGGGCGGCTTGGTGAAGGTAAGCGTTGGCGACGTAGCACCGTTACTCCAATGGGTGAAGATAACCTGACATCCTGGTGAGAGACTTTGAGGGGAAATTGCCTGGACAGAGACCAGGCTCCCTGTTTCGCACATTAACTGCACCGGAGTATAATAACCGTTCCCGTCAGAAGAGATCTGCAAACCAGACGGAACAGAGTAAACGTTTATGATCGGAACATGTTTACCAATGTTGTAAAAATATGAATAATACGCAAAAGATGTGTTACCGAAGAGTTCGTCATAAGAGATCCAAAAGTAACCGTTTTCTCCCCATCCAGTGCCCCAACTGTTCTTAACGTGAAAAGCTTGTTGATTGTCGTCCCATCCCACAATTTCGATCGCGTGAGAACCTTGGTACCCTCCCCCCCAGTTAGGATCACATGAGTAAATTCCGCTCTGGTAGTAAAAAAAATCGTCATAGACATCCATTGTGCCAACCACTGGCCCTTGGTAGAGAAGGTTCTTCATATTTTGAATCGCGGCAGCGTAATTTCCCGACACGTTGTAAGTCGGAGAACTCACAGACCAGCTATCAATATAGTAGTTACTTGACGGGTGGCTAAAATATTCGGAGCAGGCATTCGCGCAATATCCATCGGTTGTCGTATAAGGATAACAGCTCTCCAGATTCGTTCCAGAATGAACGAGGAAATTTGCAGCATCGGATGGATAACCACCATTCTCACAATTATCTGTGCCTGGATTCGTGCAGGACAACATAATCTGTTCGGAAAGATCAAGGCTTAGACCCGGCTGGTTAAGAGAAATTAATGTGTCTGATTCAAGAACTGCAGTTGACCCAAAGGCCCAACAAGAACCGCACTGCCCTTGGTCCTTTACCTTTGTGACATAGCTATGTCCGTTTCGGTTCGTCCAATCGCAGACACTATCGGTGTCCGAACATGAAGGAGAAGGCGTTGCGGCGAAAGAAAAAGAGTTGCCTAACTTGGGTCGTCCGGATACCACGTGACCTTCTAATCTCTCAGGAGTGTCATACTTCAAACCGCTAAGCCTCTGCTTTAATTCTACAGGAAGCTTGGAAACAGAAGTTTCTCCTGCAGCCCATTTTGCGCCCCTCGCTTGAATGGCGGCATTGAGCTGGTCAATATCTGCCGAGTAGGAAATCCCCATGAAGAGAAGAAATGTACTGGCCAAAAACAAAGCAAATAAAGCAATCGTTTTCATTTTTGCCCTCCTTCCCACCTCTTCATTGAGTTTTAGTGTCTGAATGATGGTGTATAGGTCTTTGGTGGCGGCGTATAGACCCTTGGCGGTGGTGGTGGCGGTGTATAAGTCCTTGGTGGCGGCGGTGGTGGTGTATAGGTCTTTGGCGGAGGAGTAGGTGGTGGCGTATACGATTTTGGAGGAGGTGTGGATGCCTTCACAGACATATTTGTTCTTGGCGGGGGCGTAGATGCCTTGACAGAAGTATTTGTTTTTGGAGAAGGAGTAGTTGTCTTCGAAGATGTGTATGTTTTTGGAGAAGAAGTAGGCCCCTTCACGGATGCATTTGTTTTTTGCGGAAGGGTAGATGCCTTCGAAGACGTGTATGTTTTTGATGGAGGCGTAGATGCCTTATTCACCTGAGCATCGTGATGGATTTTGCCCTTTGGATCATTCCTCAAGATTTGTTTGTGGGACTCCTGCCACCGATCATGAAATCCACTCCACCCATTTCTCCAATGATTCTGATAATGGTCCATTTCGCCGGGAGGGCATCCATGATGAAATAACAGTTTATGTGAGTCACCCGGCGCTTCATAATAAAACCCTCCACCGTAAAAGTATAAGGGTATGCCATCGATCTCGAAAGGCCCATCGTAATAGACGCCGTCTCCCTCAGGAGGACCTTCCATGCCGACATTAAGGCTTACGATCGGATCGGTCTTTGGCGGATCGGCAGATACCTGATCAGCAGATACCTCTGGTACTTCTACTTCTTCCCGAGGTAATCGGGCCGTTCTCACGTTTTTCTTCATAGAAGGCGAAGGTAACGGCGATACGGAGTTGACATTAAGGCCCGCGTCTGGATCATCCTTCGGGGGATCAGCGGACACCTCTACATCTTCATGACGTGGCCGGGCGATTCTCGCTTGTTTCTTCATAGAAGGCGAAGGCAGCGGTGATTGATAAGGCTCCCATGTTTGACTCTTGGAGAGAATATTTCCGGCGCTGTCACATGTTAATGTTACGTCTAACATGCCGGAACCTCTCCGGCCTTCTTTATTGAAAGAATAATAATAAATGGTATATTCGTCTTGTTGTTCCACCCTTGCCGGAGGGCCCCATCTTTGCTCAACCCTGTCGATGGTGTGAACACATCCGAATAACCCCAGTAGAGCTATCAAAGCAAATAACGAAATCGTTTTCATTTTTGACCTCCTTGACTTACAAACTCGGGAGTAAATACCCCCATCTTTACTGTTACGTAGAACCATTCTCCCAGGACCATAAAAGAAAACCGGATTACCTGTTTAACAAAGCCACGGCAATCCGGTTCCATTGTCCTTCGGCAACCCGGCTATCCCGTTGGGACCCGTGGCTTTCCGTCCCACGATTACTCGTGGTTTGGCTTTGTCGGCAGTATTTTTTAAGCCAATTCTTCTGACTTACTCTGGAGGGAGCAATTTCAATGCCAATGGACTTTCATCGCCCCAACCAATTGATGTTAAAAGATTATTAAAAAAATTGGATTTGGATGGAAAATAAAATAAGTGACACTTCTTGTTACAGGAAGATAAAGGTTTCGTAGATGCCATTTATTAGCAGAACAGCCGCAAAAGAGATTCCTCGTGTACGGAATCAGTCAACCGTGTAGACGTAGTGCAATACGGAGGAAAGAGACAGGGGTAGGCGATAGAGGGACGAAAAATGACGCGCGATCAGAAGCGTAAGGCGCAAAAAAACTGGGCAATCCTGAGTGGGCACCCAGTTTTGGGGGTATTTGCCTCTCCTTCGTGGACTCATTTCGAACTTTTATAGCCTCTCCACCTGATGAATTCCAGGAAACCCTCGGGACCATCCAATCTTGACATGATTTTTTGTCAAAAACTGTAATCCTATAATATTGCATTGGCATGTTTTTTTTAGGGTTCCCTTCGTGGACTCATTTCGAACTTTTATAGCCGCTCCACCTGATGAATTCCAGGAAACCCTCGAGATCATCCAATCTTTCTTTTCTTCTTGAATCTCTGCAAAATATAAGAAATAGAGGATTCTTACAAGCGAAGCTTGCGAGAAACATACCCCGATCTACCCAATTATTGACATTCATGAGGGTTATCGTAAAATATCCTTAAATCCTGAACAAAAGTATTTGGAATTTCCCCGATGCTCTTCCCCTCTCCCCGCAGGGCAGGGAGAGAGTGTTAGAAGAAAACTCTCAGATTTAAGCATGTAGGAATCCAGCGAGGACATTCTGAGATGGTCCGGCAATCAAACACAGGAGATGATTTTGACGCAGAAACCGAATTGATTAGGATAGAAGCTGAAGGAATTGCAAAGCGGCACGGAATAGATACTGAGCGCGTCATAGCCATTTATAAACGAAGTCCAGACATTAGCTTTTTTCCTGTTCTTGCCCCATTTCAGACCAATTTAGACCGAGCGATTGCCATCCTTGGAAACAACAAGGCACTTCAACTCTTTGAAACCGAGGATCTCAGCAAGCTTGACGAAAGGGTTTTCTTGGTTGATCAAATTAATCACTTTCTACCTCCACTTTACTCCCTTGATGAACTAGCACAGGTGACAGAGGATTTTATCTCATACTTACTGAGGAATCGAATTCCTTTACTCAGGGCGGGGCAGCCACTAACGAAATTTGATCGATCGCTTTGGCTGGATTGGCAATTTGCCAAGCTTTACCATTTTGACTTTCCGCCAGGCTTTCCATCACCCCCAAAGGAGGACAGGGTCCACTTAAAAGCAGATAGGGGGAAATTACTTGATCTTAAAGTCGCCATCCTCAAGATATTATCTCGAGCCATAAAGCGTCAAGCCTCAGTGAACACATGGGAGGACTGCCTTCGGGTATTGACCGAAACAGTTTCTGCAGAAGAAGCCGAATTTTACCTCCGCATGGATCACTTTTACATGGGTTATGACCTAACGGACAGAGGAGCGCCCGAGGAAATTCCCGGCTTAGATCGCCCTGGAGGATTCACCGACTTGCTGGAGGTCATCGGGCATTTTGAGAAGGAACTCACCATTGGAACTCTTGCCGAGACGCGTAACGCAATAGGAGACATGTTAAAATTGGATGAGTTCAATCGTCCGAGATTATTCTTGAGGAATTATTTCGAAGCTATCAACCATCCGTTGAAAGACGTTTTGGATTCTGCCCTGGATCTATTTTCATCTTTAGAGTCTAAAGAGAGTGATTTTTGGAACAATTACAGGAACCGTGTGAATCAGGCTCTCGAAAATGATTTTTATGAAGAGATTCCTGGAGAGAAAGTAAAACGCAAATTTATGCACTCCTTTGAACCACTAATGAAAAACCTTTCAACATTGATCAAAACCCACCTTGAAGCCACTGGTAGACTGCCTCGGATTTCAATTTCTGAAGATGAAGATACAAAAATCCAAGACCAATACGTTTTTCGCCAAGAGGGTCAAATTTGGACAACCATCTACAACGGCATTACGAAAAGATTCGAAGACGCTAAAGGATTTCATTACATTGCCCATCTCCTCAGCAACCCTGGAAAAGAAATTGATGTATTAGAACTGGTGGCAGCAGTTGAAAAACAAATCGATCAGTTCTCTGGAAGCATCTACAGCAAGATGACCGCGGAGCAGCTGGAAGAACTTAATTTAACACCGTCACACTTGGATGATGGAGGAAAGATTATAGATAACAAGTCCGAAATAGCATATCGGCATCGTTTAGATGAGCTTCGTGAAGAATATGAAGGTAGTATAGGTAATCCTGAGAAGGCCGCCGAAATCAAAGAACAGTTAGACTTCATAGAAAAGGAATTATCCGCTGCCAAAGGTCTGGGTGGCCGGACCCGTAAATTTCCCACTCAAAAGGGAACAGCCCAAAAAGCAGTATCTAAGGCCATTTTACGAAGCCTGAAAATCATTAAAAACCATCATCCAGATCTTTACACCCATCTAAACAACGCCTTGAAGCCAATCAGTGCCCCGTTCCGTTACAACCTCGATCGACCAATTGATTGGATCACCGAATAACACGAAAATAATCCTCCTTCTCATATTTTTTTAATTTGAGACGCCAATTGTCACACCCGCCCCTCCATTTGTCGCGCCACATTAATTGAAAGGAATTGAACGTTTGTAGGCGCAATAATGGGAAATAATAAAATCATACTCGATCAAACAATGCATCTGTGGAGAAGCAAAGCCGGAAAATCATTTTCCAAGGAAGACGCCATAGAAATCATTACAAATATGGTTGGTTTCTTCGGAATCCTAGCTGAATGGGATCAAAAAGCCCATAGCCAGGACTGCCATCACGAAATACCGAGGCAACGGCATAGCAATGGGAGAATGCAGAAAAAATGATTATTAGTGGGTTTGAATCAAAGCCGAATGCCGTGGAGCGCCATATGAGTTATTTTGTTCACTATTGTGCACTGTTAAATTTTCATGTCGCACACTAAAATATCATTACATTTCAAAGAGTTATAAAATTTGTGCACATTTGCATGATGTGCAAGAAGGAGGTTCAGTATGACCAAAAAAGTTGTAAGAACTGTAATCGATCTGCTTAAGGAACGAGTTTACTTCCCCGATTTTCTTCGTTACGTCTTCCTCTGTGTATATGTGTTTTATACGCACATCTATGATGTCTTCGACCAAACTCCCTATATCGGAGTTTTCGGCCCACATGGATCAGGAAAATCCCGCCTGGGAGATGTACTTGAGGGCCTCTGCTTCAGGGCAACTCAAACCTGCAACATCACTTCAGCTGCTCTATTCAGGTCCGTTGACCTAGAAAAAGGAACCGTTATCATTGATGAAGGTTTACACAATCAAAACAGATCCGACAACCTCAACAGAATCCTACGGTCTGGGTACCGGAGAAGCGGTCGAGTAAAGTGTTGCGACCCAGGCGGTTCCGTTGTATCCTTTTCAACTTACTGCCCAAAAGTGATCGTCGATATCAACGAACCTGGTGACCCAGCTCTATCAAGCCGTATCATTTCTATCTTCATGACCCGTACACCACATCGTATGAAGAGATTTCGTGACTCCGAATCTCAAGTTGCCTTCAGGACTGCGAAAGAACTCATCAACGCATTCTGGGAAGAGAATCGTTCGGCCCTCTTTGAGAGGAACAGGCTGTCCGAAGGGTTTGATGACATTTTAAACAGGGACGAAGAATTGTGGACCCCTCTGCTAATCGTTTCGCAACTGTTGGATTCCACATTCGACAGGCCTTTCTTCTTTGAAAAAATGCTTTGCCTGGCTCATAAGGTGATCGACTCCAAAAAAAGAAGCGAACTAGAGAACAATCTCGATCTTCAAATCCTTGAAGGTACCAGGGCCTTTATTGAAGATAAAGAAACGAAACCTCTCAAAGTAGGTCTTTATGTTGCTTTCCAGATCAGAGATTTTATCCGGAAGCGATGGGATCTCCGTGGATTGAGTACTAAAAAGGTCGTTCAGACTTTGAAACTTTACGGTGTTTGCGGTGAAAGGAAAAGACCCCGCATTTTGCTCTCTGGAATAAGCCAGCCAGCTTGCTACCCTATTGATACGGGCACACTTTCTGAAATAACCGAAAAATATTTTGATGGAGGTGAAAAATGAACACATCCGATTTCAGATCAGTCTACAGGCCTAAGAAATTCTCGGAGGCGATAGGCAATAAGTGGTCAATCCAAACCCTAAAGAACATCGTCATATCAAACCGCATCCCCAATGGGATTCTATTCCATGGGCATCCCGGGACCGGGAAGTCTTGTCTATCCTACGTATTCGTGAAGGCGCTTAACTGTTTGAACTTCAAAGAAGACGTCTGTGACGTTTGCAAAAACTGCTTGTTGATGGAGAAATACTATCCTCACGGATCATGGTTAGCTGACTTTCATGATTGCACCATTATGAAAGAGGATCATCTTGAATATCTAATTAAAAACCATTTTACCGCTTTCCCTCAGAACAGACCTGATAAAAACATCCATGTGTTTGATGAATTTCAACGCACAAGATCCTCATTTCAGGAAAAGCTGTTACGTCAGCTCGATACAAATCCAAATCTCTTGCTGATATTTCTTTTGATTGACGCATCGCACGTTGAGGATGCCTTCCGTCAAAGAGTACTAGTTCTAAAGACCGAACGACCGGAAATTCAAGAGGTCATCCCCTGGCTCCGTCGCATATGTGATTCAGAACAAATTGCCGTAAAGGATGTCCGGGCGTTAAAAGAGCTTGCCATCACCGCTGGCTTACTTCCGCGTGAATGTCTGAGTCTCCTCCAAAAGGTTTCCTATATGGATAACATTCTGACAACGGACCTAGTAAAGGAGGCAGCCAGGGATTATCGAAGTACTACTAAGGAGACTCCGTCGTACGTATTCTCAGAGGAATAGATCCAAGCAGTAGTCGTGGCTGTACCTTTCGTATAGCCCACTAGATCGATGCCAGGGGTGAAGGACCGAGAGGACCTCGATGGGGAAGACCATCCACTCAATCAAATAGGGGCCGAAGATTGTTGGTTTAAATGATTCCATAAGGGGAGAGTCTTATCGAGAGACGAAGGTATTGAGACCCTCCCTCATGACTGGCTCCTTTTAACGTAGCTGCCAAAGAACCGGTGATGCCAGACGCGCACTTGGATAAGGAACTGCCGTAGTGCCATTACAGTCCACTTGAGCAGATGGTTGCAAGAAGAGAGCTTGAGGTTGCTTGAACGATTAATAATGGGAACTACAATCGCCCGATAGAGAGGATTTGATAATTTATCAGGATGAGTCTCCTGACAGGGCTGTAAAAACTGAACAAGTCAGAAAGGTTTTTGTTAATTCTTAAGAAAGAGAAAGAGATGATGAAGAAAGATAAAAATAAATAAGGAGATGAGTTGGGGATGTATTTGAGAAAGATAAAACAACCATGAATCACTGACGGCAGAACATGATCGTTGGAATCAGATTAACAAAACACTTTCGGGACCAGGCCTTTAATATGTCCTATTTCAAAAATCCCCGAGGGGGCACACGAAGCCTTCCCCCCTCGGCAGTGACCGAAGGTCCCATATAGTGGGTAATTACATGCAGGGATCCAACTCATATAAGGTCGACCTCCATCAACAAGGAGAGCTTCAATCCGAACTAAAAAGAGCCGGCTTCAGATTCTCCAGATCTCAACATTCCTTCTGGAGGGCAACTGATGGAAGGTACACCCTCACACTCTTTAAGAGTTCGAGGCTTCTCATACAGGGGAAAGACCCTGGCAGGGTCGCCCTTTTGATTTTTATCAGGACATCAAGGCGGAATGGAGACCCCCGGGCGAAAAGGCCCCAGCTGTAACAGTAATTGCAGATAATAGAGCGGTTACTGTCCCTCAAGATGAAGAACCTGGAAAAGAGGCGCGAGTTCCAATAGGAGAGGTCACCGCGCATACGGAGATTCAATGGAAATTACTTAAACTTGGCAATGACATGGGGCTTGATGTATGGGTAGCTAGAAACGATAGAAGTCGAGAAATCCGAGGAAATCGATTTGCCGACCTGGCCAGAATCAAGAAAGAGCTTCCGTTACAGTTTGATGAAGCTACAAACCGGACCATCGAGCTCATCGATGTAATATGGCTCAAAGGAAACGCGATTGTCGCTGCTTTCGAAATTGAGAGCACCACTTCCATTTATTCTGGCATTTTGAGATTGGCTGACTTAATTTCTATGCAGCCTAATCTAAACATACCTCTCTACCTGGTAGCGCCTGACGAACGTAGAAGCAAGGTGATTTTGGAAGTAAACCGCCCTGTTTTTTCTCATTTATCTCCACCAATGAGTGAGCTTTGCAGATTCATTTCATTTTCTGCCTTGGACGAGCAAATTTCAAAGGCATCCTCTGTTGTGAGATACCTAAAACCGGATTTCTTAGAACATTTATCAGAATCATGTGAAATAGAGGAGGACCAAGATTAGAAATGGACGTCCAGCATGAAGGACTCGAGTGTCAGGTCTACACTATTCACAGGTGTCATGCCTAAAATTGTGGGGGTGAGAAATGAAATATTGGTTTATCATACATAGTCTTCCAGCTTATAATGCGCATAATGATTATATTGGAAAAGAAAAAAAGCGCGCCGGAAAAATCGAGAATGTCAAAAAGGGTGACAAAATTGTCTATTATGCCACCGGGGATTCTGTGATAGTGGGTACATTCGATGTTATCACCAGTAAAAAAGAATGGACAGATGACGAACACTGGAAGGGCCCTCATATCTGCATGAAAATAAAGCCCCGTAAATTGGCCAAAGCTCCCCATTATATAAGAATTCAGGACTTATTAAGGCAAATTGAAACGCCTCTTTCAATATTCCGCGACAGAAAATTCAAGGGCATAAAATTTAAAGATCGAACCTCAGTGGAGATCACTGAGAAAGATTTTGAGTCTATAGAGAAATACATAAAGTCATGTAAGTCAACTGAGCCCGAGTTATTCAGAGGAAGGGCAAACGACGAGAACTTAGGAGAACCCTTGGACCTTGAAGTTATGAATTATGCTCCAACATCAGAACAGGGGGTTGTGGCTTTATTCGCTCACTTTATGGGCAGGATAAGAGATCATAGGTTCGTCAAAATCGAATTTATTAGACAAGGTTTTCCAGATGCTTGCGCGATTGAGAAGGACAGGAGCGGGTATTCGAGAAAATATATCGAATTCGAATTTAAGGCTTCAAAATTTAGAGAGCACATGAAAAAATCATCACATGCGGATATTAGATGTGACTATGTTGTTTGCTGGGAAAATGATTTTTCTACGTGCCCAGTGCAGGTAATAGAATTAAAAAAGGAATTCGCGCCGCTAAATCGCGTGTAAGTGGTTTATACTGTTGATAGACCGATAACCAGACGAGAGAGAAATTCCCGAATCAGAAATTTTTGGCCTTTGTCTATAACCTTAATTTACATCTTAGGACCCGACACCTTTTTCGTCCGTTGTGGGTCCTCTTTCTGAGCGTACAAGGTAGGTTATTAAATGGGTATCCTTGACAAGACCAAGCCAATTCGCTTTTTTCTCAAAATTCCACCTTCAAATGAGGAAACCTGCGAGATACATCGTCATATCGGAGAGTTACCCTGCCCGTGGCCTCAGTGCGAAAAAGGCATTGAAGATGAAACGATTATTGGGATGTATCAATTTGGCATAAGAAAAGAACATCGATTCGAGCGCAAACGATGGCAATCGCATGACGGTGAAGACCGCTTTTCGTGGATTGATCTATCCCTCCCCATTCACTCCATGTCGAGCAAAATCATTAAGGAAGAGGTAAGACGTTCTTTAGGGGTCGATCCTCCATTTCCTAATGCGATTTATCATTATACGAACATACAAGGTTTACACGGGATAATTAATTCAAAAGAATTCTGGCTCACTGATCATTCGTACATGAATGATTCAAGAGAAATTGAATATGGATTGGACATAATCAGGGCAGCGGTCAAAGATCTAAGCAGTAATCCGAAGTACTCTGAGAAGCTCCCCATAATTGGAAAGTGGGAGAAGATTCTTGACAGCAGAGAGTCCTATAGAATTTGCATTGCATGTTTTTCTCTGGAAGGCGACAGTTTGAGCCAATGGAGAGGTTATGGGGGCAGAAGCATTGGTATTTGCCTCGGCTTCAGTGTCGAGAGCGCTATGTTTTGGCATTTCTTAGGTCTAAACCTACAAAGAGTCATTTATGATAAGGAGAAACAATTCGCAATTGCTAAGATCATCCTCCATATCTATCTTACCATCATTGAATGGACCCAGCAAAAAGGTATGGATGTTGATGAAGACATTTTTGGAAGCAGTTTGATTACAAATCTCTACCAACAGCTTGTCTTTTTTAAGAACCCAGCTTTTTCAGACGAGAAGGAGGTTCGTTGGGTGTATACCGAAGACAAGAAGATGTTCCCGGACGATGATGCTTTAGCTCCTAAACACTTTCGTTTAGATCCGAATATTCTTGTACCGTACGTCACTTCTACAGATGTCATTAATATGTTTAAAGCGAAAGGATTTCCTGTGGGAAATGCCCAGTCCAAGTTGTTGCCTCTCCAAGAGGTCATAGTGGGACCGCAAGAGAATGAGGACTTAGTCAGAAAAAGTATTAGTGAGTATCTTAATGAGAAGGGTTATGGCTTCGTAAAGGTAAGGAATTCAGAAGTCCCGTTCCGGCCGAAGCAATCAAGGTAAAAACCCTGGGGTCAGATAAAAACTCCGGTAAAACGAAGGCTTTGGGGGGCAGCCCTTGACACGAGACAAATTGATTAAGACCTCCATATCCTCCATCAAAAAGTGGGGCGGCAATTCGGGCGTTGAGTCAATAAGCTATGGACTGATCAGGCAAGTGGTTGAGTCGAGAGTCATTAAGTAACAACTGATTGAGTTATGTAGTCAACGGGTCCAGAGTCTCTGACTGAAAAATTCAGTCAATTTTTAAATAAGAGACACGCCTTAAGAAGGCTGTCATCCCTAAAAAGTTGGTCATTTCACTTTATGGTAAAACCATCGGGTGGATTTGCTAAACGACTACTGGCCCATCACCTTTTACAAGAATAGTCTTTGTTGCCCTTAATCAGTTAGCCTCCAAACAGAAATTGAAATGCAAGGAGTCAGGTCTACAAGCTCCTTGAATGCAATAAAGAAGTTGCCGCCCCCAACAAATCACCTTATCGCTTCAGAACTCCCCATATATATAGAGAAGCAACTCAAATCTCACTCTCGTTACATTTTGTGTTACAAACACCTCCTCAATCAACATCGGAATACTTTCGTGAAACGAGACACGCTGATTGACACGGAACAAAGGGTCGCCCTTATTCTCACGGCAATGGAGAAGGGGTTTCGGATCGAGTTCCACACCCTGATGAATCTCAAGAGAAGTTATGAATCGACCCTCTTCAACCTTAGGGAGGAAATGCAGGGAAAATTAGGAAGCGCCATCAGGGTGAATTCGAACAGAGACCTTGGAAACCTGCTTTTTAATAATTTGGGTCTATCTCCGTTAAGGAGGACGCCAACAGGGAATTCCTCCGCCTCTATCGATGTTTTGGAGAGGCTTCGTGATTCTTATTCCGATGTTTATCCTTTCCTGAAATCGGTGATCGAATTTAAGAACGCCCAGTCATTAATCAAGTCCGTGAAAACCATCTCAAAGAAACTGGACTTGCAAGACAGAATTCATCCCGAATTTAATCATTCAACTTGTCCAACTGGCAGAATCTATTCTTACATCCAAAATCTGCCCAAAGAAGTCAGGAAGGTTCTAATTCCTGACGAGGAAGGGAATGCCTTTATCGAACTTGACTGGTCTCAACAAGAGCTGAGAATTCTTGCTGCTCTCTCTCAAGAACCCGTATTCCTCGATTGCCTCGACAGAAATGAGGACCTACACAAGAGGGTTATCTCGGAGATGTTCCATAAACCTATCTTTGAAGTGAAGGATGAAGAAAGGAAGATTGGAAAGACAATCAATTATGCTCTGATCTATGGTCAGGAAGCACCAGGCCTCTCCTGGAAGTTAAACATCCCTTTAAAAAAGGCACAAGAATTGATTGACCAGTACTTCTTATCATTACTGATGATCCGGAAATTCAAGGACGAATCAAGGGAGAGATTTTTGAGTGAAGGCTATTCAGAAACAGCCTTCGGACGAAAGACTCAACTGGATCTTATAGGATCAAAAAGGGCGAGGGAGCTCAGACGAGGGTTCAATCACATCTTTCAGGGAACCGGTGCAGACATCTTGAGAATGACCCTTGTCAGACTAAACGAAGCCCTGGTGGGCCAAATGGCTAAGCTAAAGTTCTGCGCTCATGATGCCATCTACATCGAAGCCAAAGAGGAGCTCTCAGAAGAAATAGGAGAGTTGGCGAAATCCATCATGGAGATCGAGTTTAAAGGAGTCCGACTTCCGGTCACAGTGAAAATCCACAACAACCTCTCCATGGGGGATTAGAGCACACACATGAAACACAGTGGTTGATCAGGAAACATGTCATGCCGACTCCGCTGAAGAATACACCTTGAAACCCGCAAATACGAATAAGGCAGCGCCATTTCTGACTCTGTATCCGTTCTTTGTCAGTTGACCATGGATTTTCTTTTTGGCGACTATAACTACGGAGTTTGATCACACTGTTTACTTAGTTTACACTTATTCAATCTATCGGCTTCGCTTTCCGAAAATCTATATCAAACACCTCTAAGCAAATAGCATCCTTATAATCTTTTTCTACTTCTCTGGCTTTCTGCTGAAGGTCCTGCACTAGATCATTAAATGCCAACTTCCGGCCATTTTCACTCTTCAACCAATAATTTTTCTCACCTTTATATCCCAGGACGTAGATACCATAATTCGAATCAGGAGCTCGGAGGTACTTTCCGACTAATTGATCGGTAAGCCCCTCTATAAGGTCATTTAATGAACAGTTGTCAGCCCATTTGACCTCAATAGAAACAGGAGCTATGCCAGGAGCTTCTATCCGTAAATCCGGTTTTTGTTCTAGGTCGATTTCTCCTTCTTGAGGAACATTATATCGACCCCTTGAACGTAAACGAAGCTGTCTTGCCAACCAGCTGCGTAATCTATCTTCCTTATCATCAGGATGGAGGTCGTAGCGTGAGCTAATATCCCCTTTTTCAACTTCGTCTTTGATTGCGGTGAATCTATTACATGCGATTTTAAAAAGTTCACGCGAGGAATGAGGGGCATTTTCATATTCTTGCATAAAATCTCGAATGTCTTGAGGGTTCCATGGTGGAGATTCAGATAGTTGCTCAGCCCTTTTTTCAACTAGATGTAGGATGTAATCACGGTATCGCATGAACATTGGATCCCCGGAAAGTGAGCGCAAAACATCATCTACCTCCCGTCCAGGTACACGCGAAAAGCGTTCGATCAAACCGCTTCTGAATTCTTGAGCATCATCTCGAGCGGTAGGAGTGTAGGCTCCACCATGAATTCGGTCTATGTCTTCTTCGACGTCTACATACCGAAAGACCAATGGAATAAATTCGATCATAACCTTTGCACTTAAATAATCTGGGTTTTCAATTAGAGGATACTCACGATGGAAACGGGTACTTAGTCCTGCACAAATCCCCACCATAAGGCCAGTGGGATCTGAAGTTTCGGAAAGCACGTTCTTTAGCTTTTTCAATGCAACATTAGAATCGAGTTGGAACAATACCACCATCCATAGAATAAAACGAGGGTCGTGGACGGTATAATTTACAAGCCGCTGTGTTGCAAGGGTTGCAAGAGCCAAGCGTGGCGGATTCGGTAGACTCATTAATATAGATAACGCCTCTTCTAAGACATCGTAATGCAAAGGATCACTCACATTGAACTGTTCTAAAATAACCTCTGCAATTAAAAAACATATATCTTTTCCGTAATAACGAATAGAGCTTAATACCCCATGGACATGTTCACGATCAGCAGGAATGTTCCATTCACCGCGAACGCATTCGGAGAGCACATCTCTTACGGCATCTGGACGATGTTCGGCAAGAGCTGACAACCATTTGGGAAACCCATTCATTTCATTGACCGCATACCGGCAGGCAAGGCGCGCCTCATCAGATGGCATTGTAGGAAAGTCTAATTCACCATCTGCCAAAGAGATATTGATACCACTAAGACCTACAATAACTCTGTGATCCGTTTCGTTCGGTTTAGGTTTCTCATGAGGAAGCGGTGGCGTCCACTGTCGCCAGGCAACCTTCCACCCCGTGGCTGCGGCGCGTGCGATAATGACGCCTCTTTTGACGCCAAGCGGCAACCAACTGTTTGTCCCCCAACGCTGGCAGTCCTCGGATGCGGCTTCTCTAGTCAACTCTGACAGGGCATAGATAGCCTTACCATTACGAAGGTTCTTAAGATTACGATAAAGCCAGATTTGGTCTCGAAACCTTGAGTAACGATTTCCAATAGCATTTTTAAATCGCCAGTACGTCTGGTCCCAACTGTAAATTCCGCGTCGGTACAGAAAATGCCGGACCTTCTGCGTAATTCTAATTTTAGATTCTTTCTTGAATAGATTTATTAGCTTACTATTGCCCTTGATTGATTGCTTTATCATTTTCTTAATAAAGCGCTTCCGACCCGATGAATACCAGAGATCGACCGCAAATAGAAGTGCTGTGGTTCTATTCTCTTCCGAAGGACTTTCGTGAATATCTTTAATAAGCCAATCAATGTCTCCCTCTCTTTGTTTAACTACATCATAATAATCGTAAATTAAAAAAGCAGATGGTTTTTTTTCTGGTTTCTTTTGGCATATTTCTTCGAAACGAATCCGGAAATAGGCTTGACGTACGGAAGGATGTCCATTGAGTAGGGTATTAAGCTCCCCTGGGAGATCGCGACTCATTTTATCGCAACGCCTGAAGTTTCTTAGAAGCCACAGCGCTTTTGCGGCAATTTCTATCTCATGATTCTGAAGTGTTAACCGCTTAAGGAGGTGTATTAGAACCCCAGGTATCACTTCGCCAAGCCAATAAAAGCGATCTGATACTGGAGCGTCTTCCCCATTATGCTTAAGATGTGGAGGCTCCTGAGCGAGGCGCAGCAGTTCCTTTAACATATCCGTGGCCTGTTCGGTCGGTAAATTTTCTTCCAGATGTTTTTTAAGATACCAAGGCAAATCGACTGAATAACGGTCTACTTTTTCAGTTTTTTCCAGGAGCGTTGCTAAACCCTGGGGCCCTATTGCTTCGGGATAAATTGCTTCGCATATTAATGCACAAAGGTGATTCTCAATCCTATCAAATCTTTTGCTTATTTTCGATAATCTATGCCTCGCTTCTTTATCACCTATGTCGCGGATTGCTGCCACAGCGTAGGATTTAAGAAGCTCAGGTTCATTTGTGGATTCGACAATGTTTAAAGCAACATCAAGGCAGCCTTGGAGTCGCCCGTGGCGGATTATTTGGAGGAGTAAGATTTTTATATCGATGGGGGTTGTCGTTTCCTCTAACAGGGCAATTATTAGAGTTGATAGCGCTGGATCAGCCATACGGCTCATAGCTTCTGCATCTGCATCTAAAAATATTCGCTGACGCCCTCTATAGCGGGTAATAAGGTTTTGTAGGAGGGATTTTTTATATTCAACCGGTAGAGATTGCGGATCTCCAAGTGTCAAGAACAAATCTGGGGCAGAAGTGAGAATCTGCTCCCGAAGCCTTCGGTTCCAAGATTCATTTCCCGTGGCGAGCCAAGCGGCAACAGGCTTGAGGCTC
>Ga0208821_1000762_pt1 | contig 22373 bp, 23 predicted proteins | sample June2015DPH_20_5_FD_184720 | JGI IMG/M metagenome (GOLD analysis project Ga0208821, IMG submission 184720) | Peatland microbial communities from SPRUCE experiment site at the Marcell Experimental Forest, Minnesota, USA - June2015DPH_20_40... | ecosystem: Environmental > Terrestrial > Soil >... | reverse complement strand
CGTGGATCTGGTCATCGTCAATGCCGGCATAGCGCTGGTCTCATCCCTGGAAGAGATGAAGCTGGAGGTATTCCAGAAACTGGAGCGGGTGAACATCGAGGGAACGCTCCTGATGCTGTCAGAAGCAGGCCGGCACTTCAAATATCAGGGAACCGGCGGCGACGTGGTTATGATTTCAACCAAGAACGTCTTTGCGCCAGGGGCCAAGTTCGGGGCTTACAGCGCCACTAAAGCCGCTGCCCATCAACTGGCCCGCATCGCCAGCCTGGAAATGGCCGAGATCGGCGTGCGTGTGAACATGGTCTCCCCAGACGCGGTGTTCTCTCACGGGACGCGCAAGTCCGGCTTGTGGGCGGAGGTTGGCCCTGACCGCATGCGCGCGCGGGGACTGGATGAAAAAGGCCTGGAGGAATACTACCAGAAACGCAACCTCTTAAAGGCCAGGGTCACCGGGGAACACGTCGCCAGAGCCGTGCTCTTCTTCGCCACGCGCCAGACGCCTACCACCGGCGCAACCATCCCTGTGGACGGCGGCCTCCCCGACGCCACCCCGCGCTAGGGCTTAGTTGCGTTAGCAACCGGCAATCATCACACGTCAAATAGAGAGAGGGTATACGGCACCGGCGCGAGAGGTCTGTCGCGCACAAATGCTCCATTATGTTTATCGCAGGGCGTGGGGCTGTGGTTCCACTAGCGGAACTCCCGAGGCGCGTGCGGCCTTGCGCAGGTCATTGTCGAGCGTCATCAAGCGAGTTCCTTCCCGCATCGCCAGTTCAAGATAAGCCGCATCGTAGACTGTGAGCCGGTATTGCTCTGCCATTGGGAAGACCCCCGCGCGGACTAGATTCTCTGTAGTAGTCTCGACACGAATGGGAAGGGATTCCAAATCCTCGAGAAACTGGCGGGCATCTTCGGGAGAAATGCGCTTGCGACGAACCGCAATCAGGAATGCGTTTGCAACCTCAAGGGGCCAATGTGCCGGGACAATTGCTTCATCACCCGTCCGCAGGCGGGTAAGCACCGCATTGGTTGCCTCGGTGGCTTCATCGGCAAAGCACCAGGGCAGCGTCGCCGAAGCGTCGATTACGAACGCCGCCATCAGTATTTGTGCCCTTCGTGAATCAAATCTTTGATCTTGAGTCCGCCCAGGCGGTTACGCTTCTGGATTTCCAAAATGTCGGCAACAGCCTCAGCGGGGGATTTAGTCGAGGGACCAAGATGGAAGGGAGCCGACTCCTTTTGCGCGAGGGTTTCTAGAGCCCGCTCGATGACCTCTTCGGGCGACCGATAAGGACCGCGTGTGAGCTGCTTTTGTAACAACTCCTCGCTGTGAGGTGTCAGGCGAATGGTACTCATGTATACAGTATACGCGAAGTGTCAGATTCCTCGCAATGAAAAGGCCTCTTTGGGAGGCCGGATCAGCGCTACTGGGGCTTTGACTTTTGCGTTGAACCCTGCGAGGCGACCCATTAGCTGATGCCCACGGGCACAACGAAGTCGGGCACGACGGGGTATGATTTTTTGAATGCGGGAGGGAGTGGGTCGCCGTGCTCGAGGCAGACTCGACGATCCTTCGCGCCAGTCCCTGGGCAATCTCAACCGCTTCCGTGACGCTGTGCCCTTCGTCGACCAAGCCGGGCACATCGGGGCTCGTTGCCACGTAGCCGCCTTCCTCGAGCGATTCAATGCGCAGCCGAATCGGAACTTCGTCCACCGGCGCGACCCTTTCCTGGCGCTTTCCCTTTGGCATGGTTTGGCTCCCAAGCGACAGTTCCAATTCTAACACACGTGGGCGCTACCACGCGCCGCCTGGCAATTGATCGGGTGATTACTGAACGAGCAGCGCGGACCCGTTCCTTAGGTCCGCGGTCCTTAGGTGCGATCGGTTAGAAGAGCTGCACCTACCAGTTGCTAACTACCTGTATTTTCAATAATATTCCCGGCTTAAACGGCTAAGTACCTTTGTTTTCTATGACATTCCCGCTTAGCTGCCACCTTTTCCACACCGGTCCTTTGTTTTCAATAACATTGCCGCGTCGCTCCGTCATTTTTAAAGTTTCTACGGTCGTCGTAGCAAACGACAGAGAATGACACACTGTCGGTTTGGAAAGAAGGACGGGGGTCATCCGTGAGGTCTCTACGGCCATGCCAGAGCAGCCTGGCGTCATATGCTAGGCTATCAAATTAAGCATAGCTTGTCAAGAGTTTTTTCGCGGGCGCCGGGTGGGGCAGGCACCGGTTTATGAGGTCTGCGATCATCGAGCCGAATGGTGAGTGGGGTCGGCCTGCTTCCAGTACCGCTCGGATAACCGATGGGAAGCGAGGAGCCGTCCCTTCGGAAAATCGCATGCGTGCCGCGGTTTGGCATGTATGTGGTCATGGCACTCCGCAGTGCCGTTCCGGGCGTACCGGTGCATTCTAGCCCAACTGCCATGAGGTCGCATACATCACAGAACGATGTAGGCGCCACCCACCCGATGTCCGCAAGGCGTCTCGCAGTAGGGGGACGGCTTGCCGTCCCCTCCGTGCATATTGCCGCCGAACCAAGAAGGGTAGGGCAAGCCCTACCCCTACTTGGTGGTCGAGTTGCGCAAGGTGGGAAGCTACAAGCGCAGAGATTACAGTTCGGACGGCGCCTGAGGTTGTGTGACCCGGAGGTGGCCACGGCCAATTCGCGGGTGGCGCATACGTGCCGCCGTTTGGCGTGTATGTGATCATGGCACGCCGCAGTCCCGTTCCCGGGGTACCGGTGCATTCTAGCCCAATGGCCGGGAGGTCGCGTACATCACAGAACGATGTAGGCGGCACCCGCGGTAAACTCGCCGCTACAACCAAAACTTCCCCCGCCTACCACCTACCAGCTACTAACTACCTGTATTTTCAATAATATTCCCGGTTTAAACGGCTAAGTACCTTTATTTTCTATGAGATTCCCGCTTATCTGCCACCTTTTCCACAGCGGTCCTTTGTTTTCAATAACATCCGCGCGTCGCTCCGTCATTTTTAAAGTCTCTACGGTCGTCGTAGCAAACGACAGAGAATGACACGCTGTCGGTTTGGAAAGAAGGACGGGGGTCATCCGTGAGGTCTCTACGGCCATGGCAGAGCAGCCTAGCGTCATCTGCTAGGCTATCACATTAAGCATAGCTTGTCAAGGGTTTTTTCGCGGGCGCCGGGTGGCGCAGACACCGGTTTATGAGGTCTGTCATGATGGGCCTACGGTCCACGAAAGTTCATGAAAAACGGCCACAATGACATGCTGGAGCCGATTGGCGCTATCCCCTTTCTTTTCAGCACGAGGTCGTTCTTGGCAAATGGTTTTTCGACCCTGCGATCATCGAGCCGAATGGCGAGTCGGGTCGGCCTGCTTCCAGTACCGCTCGGATAACCGATGGGAAGCGAGGAGCTGTCCCTTCGGAAAATCGCAGACATGCGGAAAAGACGCATGTCTGCGCCACCCGGCGGCGATGGGCTCGATCGCGGTGATTTCGCCGATAATCTCAAAGTCCATGCGTCCTCAACCACGGCGGCCGGCGCTGGGTCCTAATTTGGTGTATAGCATACATCAACACCGACGGATGCGCCCCCCCGATGTCCGCAAGCCCTTTTGCCGTAGGGGAACGGCTTGCCGCCCCTGGTTCCGCATTCACCCTGCGGAACGCCGGGTAGGGCAAGCCCGGCATCTCGTGATGGCATTCACCCGTTCGAACGGCGCCGGAGGTTGTGTGACCCGGAGGTAGCCACGGCCAATTCGTCTTGGGAATTGCGTTCGTCATCGAAGGGAAAGCCGACGGTCACAGGAGCGCTGACCGTGGCCCCGCTTGCCTAGTCCAAATATCCCGCTACTTCGGATGGGGGGATTGAATTGCTTATCTCCGCACCTCCGATGAATGTCACACTGCACTGAGAAACCTCATCAGAGTCGCGGTTAGAATCATCTGGATTCTTGCCCTCCCGGCAGGAATCTATCCCATAAGCGTCGCCTGTATGAACACCGAGCAAGGGGATATCTGCTTTCCAAACCCAAATTTGCCCTGATTGGGCTTGTTTTGAAATCCGCAATACTTCGACATCAGCCATTCCATATACGAAGTAACGATGACATTTAGATGGCTTTGACGTCTGAGACTCCAACTCATTCATAGCCAGATGCTCCTTATGCTAAAATCTCTACAGTCACATTTGTCGGTGAGTTCACTGATTCCGTCGCCGAGAGTCTTCGTTTCCCCCTACGCTTTTCCTCACCAATCCACCCTTGCCACTGCTTAAGGATACCAGCAAGCTCAGGCAGTTTACAGATCGGAGTAGAGGGCAGAGAGCATGGCCGGGCCCGTGTACCAATGTATACAGGATATAACCTTCTTCGGGTTTTCGACCTTCTTACATCAGGGCCTAAATGGTGTCCGCAGGTACATGGTTTTCGATGGTCAATGTTCCAGCGTTGGCAATTGGCTATGATACCAATGTTAGCCATGTAGCCAGGCTTTTTGGCATTCTCGATACCGCTTTTGAGACCTAGCTCCCTCCGTTGTTCTAGTGTGAAACTAAAAATCCCTGTACGATTGTTTTTAGCGGTAAGACCAAGGGTATGCCCCCGATGAACCATTGCTTTCTGCGTTGTTGGGGAATCCTTCCATTTTTCCCAGGCCGCCATGCGTTTCTTCTGATGCACTGGGTCAGCAGCCTTCTTTCGCGCTCCTAACGCTTGTTTTCCCCGCCATTCGGGGTCGTTTGCACGCCTTCGATTCGCCGCCACGTTTGCGGCAAGCCATGCCTGATGCTGCTCCTCAGTGTCATAGTTAACACACGCACGATTAAAGTTCCAACCGCCATACTCGTGCCAAGTTAGCAATTTATCCATCCAGAAGTTCTCGCGGGGCACCGCCGCCTTCCAGGCCTCAGTTAAGGTAGACGCCGTCACCGATTCAAGGGTCTCGATTACGAAGTTTTCCCTGCCGCCCTTAGCGGTCATGCGTCGGTCAAACGGAATCATCGGTCTGTTTTGGTGTTCCTGGTCACGGTCTTCAACATCCCAAGTGCTGCCCACGTACACCGCCTTGAGGGTGTTTTTCTCGCGGTAGCAGTAGATGAATCGTGTGAACCCAATGGTTTTCATCGTGTTGCCCTTCTGGCGGTCGGGAATCCCCCTCATTTTACCGCCTCCTGGAGGTGATGCCCACAGGTACACGGCTTTCCGTGACGGATATTCCAGCTCTTATTTCGATAAAAGACCACTCGATGGTAAACACGTAGACTCCATGCTGTTGTGCGAATCTTGTTTTCGCTGAACATTACGCGTGATGATCGGGCCTGGCCCGCGAAGAGCAAAAAAAGCCGCAGAGTTTCTGGAATGCGAAACTCTACCCGCTTCCTAAACTGAACCAATTTATAGCACGAAATTTTAGGGTATGCGCCGACTTGTCGGAAGGAGCACCACATGCTAAAAACGGTCGCAGAATGCCTGGATTGTATCGTCGTCCAAATAGCAAGGGGCAGGCCAATCAAGGGGCAATCCATCGCAGGGCCAGAAATACTTTGCGACAAGCCCCCAGTCCCCGTCCCGTGGAAGAGATGGGATGGGCAATGCCCGCTCACAGGCTTGCTTCCAGCGACGGAAAAGGGCTTGGACGATGAAAAACCCCAATCCGAAGGTAAGCACATAGAGCTCACAACCACCCATCATTCCTTCCTTAGATTCGTAATAAAAGCTAGAAAGGATTCCGTCTTGCCTAAATCGGCCACAAAAACTGGAAAGCCACATTTGGGCACTCCGAGGGATTTCAAGGCAACAGGAGAATTTTTTTCGAACGGACGGGCTAAAAAACGGATTTCGCTCTCTTTGCATATGATCGAAAACAACGGCGGTCTTAAAGGTAAAGGCCGCGATCGCAGCAAGGTCTCTCGGGGATAAAGATATCCTTTTACCCTGACTAATCATGCACTGCATTACTGGCTTTGCTTGTTCATTCTCAAGGTCGCTCATCCATTCATTGTTGCACTTCGTGCATACCAACTTGGCCGTTAAGTTGAATTTTTTGTCTTTCCAAGTCCTTATAAGTTTTCCTTTCTGCCCTTCCTCCTTGATTTGATATAGACTAGAAACCGGCACCTGTTCCATCCATTCACTCCATAAATGTTCCCGGCTGAGCTTGGCATCTTGCTGGCAAAATATACAAATTCCCATCCCCTCATTTTATCATCCTTCCTGCGTCAGGTAAGCAATCGCCAGCTTTTCCTGTTCTTCGGTAGTCGTGAGTTGTTCTCTTATCCACACCCCGCCGGGCAATTTCATCCAAGGTCCAAGCAGTGAACCAACCGACTTCAATCTTCAAAACCGGCGCGTCCTGAGCCAATCCTGCGCGCACGGCGGGCCATTCTGCGCAGTGCCCCAACAGGGTGTGAAAGCCTATCGCGGTACGGTGTTACTGGCGCATCTCTTTCACTAGGTACTCGTAGTTCTTCCGGTAGAGGGGCTCTCGAGGGTTGAGTTCGTAGGCCGCGCGGATTTCCTCAAGAGCACCGCGCCAGTCGCCTTTATGCTCAAGAGCGACGCCAAGGGCGTAATGAGCCCAGGCATCTTTGGGATCCAAGCGCAGCGCTTCGTGCTCTTCCGCTATTTGTCCGTCCCAATCGCCCTTGTGTTGTCCGAGCGCAGTGCCGAGGTTTGCGTGTGCCAACTCGTTATTAGGGTTCAGGCGGAGCGCCTCGCGTTCTTCCGCAATCGCACCGTCCCAATCGCCCTTCTCTCCCAGCGCCTTGCCGAGATTAATGTGCGGCTCTGCAAGATTCGGGTTCAAGCGCAACGCCTCGCGCTCTTCAGCGATCTCGCCATCCCAGTCCCCCTTTTCCCCGAGAGCAGCGCCGAGGTCGTTGTGCGCCTCTGCAAGGTTCGGATTCAAGCGCAACGCCTCGCGCTCTTCAATGATCTCCCCATCCCGGTCGCCCTTCTGCCCAAGCGCATAACCAATATCCATATGTGCCATTTCATTATTAGGGTTCAAGCGCAGCGCTTCACGGTACTCTGCGATTTCCCCGTTCAAGTCGCCCTTGTTTCCGAGAGCGACGCCGAGGTTGTTGTGCGCCGCGTCATCATTCGGGTTCAAGCGGAGCGCCTCGCGGTATTCCGCGATCGCACCATCTGAGTCGCCCTTGTTTGCGAGCGCGTTGCCGAGGTTGTTGTGCGCCGTTGCATTATTGGGGTTTAAGCGCAGCGCTTCACGGGCGGCGGACGCCGCATCGTCCCACTTCTCCTGCTCAAGCAAAACATAGGCCAAGCCTACGTATACGCCGTCGTTTTGAGAGTCCAGCAGCAAGGCCGCGCGATATTCCTGCTCAGCCTCGGCATACTGCCCCTTCTGTTCGAGTTCCGCTCCGCGCGCCACGTGCTGCTGCACCTCGGCCTGCCGCGCCTGCGCCGCCGGATCAACGGTCACGGGCTTCGTCACCCTGGCGCTCTTGAGCGCCGTGACCAGGTCATCGTCACCGCCGCCCAGACGCACTTCGTCCAGATAGTCTTGCTGCGGCTCGAAGTCGAGGCCGCGCTCTTTCACGAGCATTGCCACGCGGGGGCTCGTTACTTGCCCGGCGAGCAGGGCGAAGATCTGCACCTGGTTCAGCGGCTTGTTCCGGCTCGCTGGCTCGGGCTGCTTGGCCGCGCGCAGCGCCTTGAGAAATGCCTCGCTCGCGCCTGCGGCCTTGAGGCTTTGGAGAAAATCCTCCGCCGGGGCAAAATCAATCCCGCGCTGCTCGATCAGCTTTGCGCCCGACTCGTCTCCGAGCCCGTCGCGCACCAAGCCTTGCACCTGGTCCCGCGTGAAAGGCTTCTGCTGCGCCCAGGCAGGCAGGGCAAAGGCCAGCCCCATTGCCAGCATGAGAAGAGTCAGCGTTTTTCGGAATCTCATTCCACCCTCCCAAGGCTGCCGCGGACTGAGGTGAGTCTATAGGGACACTCTACCATAAACGCTGATCTTCACCCATATCTTCGCTGGACACGGGGACCAGAGGTCTAAAACCAGCCCTCTCCCAAGGGGCTGAGCGTTACCCATATCTTCGGCTGGACACCGGGGGTCCATGGGATGCACGCCTTCAGCCCCAAAGGGGCGACCTAACAAAGCCCAGGCCACCGGCCTGGGTCAAAAAGTTTACCCCGCTGGGGGTCGCAAGCCCTGAAAGGGCGTGATGAAATCCGCCGCCGAGGCTTTGGTGGCCGTCCGTGTGTGTCCTGCATTGCTATTTCGCCCTTTCAGGGCTTGCCCCCAAAAAAAGACGGATTCTCGGACCCAGGCCGTTGGCCTGGGCTCTGCTAGTCCGCCCCTTCGGGGCTCCTTTTGGCATCCGTAGCGGTCGCACCCCCGGTGTCCAGCAAAAGATGTGGACATGCTCAGCCCTTTGGGAGAGGGCAAAGACCCAATTCCCTCCCTTTCTCGTCGGGAAAGGGGAAGAAGTCAGAGGTGGGACCGCCGTGTCCAGCCAAGGATGCGGGACATGCCCAGACCACAAATGAGGGGAATTGCTACCTGCTGCTACCGTGCTACAATCCTTCTGAATGGCCGACGCCCCCAAGACCGCTACTCGCGTCATTGGAATTGATCCGGGGCTGAACGTCACGGGGTACGGCATTGTGGTGTGTGGCGCGGACGAGGTGAAGCTCCTTGAAGCCGGCGTGATCCGGACGCCGCGCAGCCACGGGGAGAATCTACCGGAGCGGCTTGAGTCGCTATTCGTCGAACTGCGGCGAGTGATCGAGGAATTCAACCCCGAGGCCATGTGCCTGGAGGAAGTTTACAGCCATGCGAATTACCCTCGGACGGCGATCCTGATGGGCCATGCACGCGGGGTGATTTGCCTGGCGGCGCGCCTCGCAGGAATCCCGGTGCTGAGTTTTTCCGCCAAGCGAGTGAAGCAGTCCATAACGGGCAACGGGAATGCCTCCAAGCTCCAGGTGCAGCGCGCGGTGCAGAATTATTTCTCGCTCCATCGCGTCCCCTATCCGCCTGACGTGGCCGACGCGTTGGCGGTGGCCCTGTGCTACGTGAAAAGGAGTAAGACCATTGATCTCCGAAATCACCGGTGAAGTCCTCTACGACCGCATCGAGCGACAGTCGCTGCTGGTGCGCGTCAGTGCGCTCTGCTACGAGGTTTTCGTACCTTCCGGAATTGCTTCGCGGCTGCGAACTGCGCCGCCCTCCGAGCGCCACAATCCCCTGACCTTTTACACCATCTATTACATCGACGGCGGCATGGGCGGTGGTCACCTGACTCCAAAGCTCGTCGGCTTCCTCGACCCGCTCGACCGGGAATTCTTTGAGACGTTCACCACTGTTCCCGGTGTAGGATTCATGCGGGCGCTGAAGTGCCTGGTGCGGCCGCTGAACGAAATCGCCCTGGCGATCGAGCGCGGCGACACCAATTTCCTGAAGGGGCTGCCCTTTATCGGCGCCAAAACCGCAGAGCGCATCGTGACCGAGTTGCGCGGTAAAATGGCAAAGTTCGCGCTGGCTCGAACAGAAGAGCCGCTTTCCGTGGAGCAACAGGAGTCCGGCGCCGAACTCAAGCAGGAGGCGCTCCAAGTCCTCGAGCAGTTGGAATACTCACGCTCGGAAGCCCAGCGGATGGTGGATGAAATCTTCTCCAGGCACAAGAACCTGAAGACCACGGAAGATTTCTTGCGCCGGGTGTTTGAACAATTGCACCCTGGGGAGAAGAGTTGACCGATGATCAGCCGCGGCTTCGCAAACTCGTGGAAAACGCGTGGTGATTGCCCAATCCCAGGCTCTCGACCCCCTCACCCGTCCCGCGCCGGCTGAAGAAAGCGCCGGCGCGGGCCACCCTCTCCCCCAAGGGGGAGAGGGCTGGAGTTTCTACATTTTTCACGCGGGGGCGAGCGTAGCGAGCCAGGTGAGGAGGGGATCGTTAGATTCCTCGCTGTGCTCGGAATGACAGTAGGACCTGAAACCTGACACCTGGAACCCGACACCTGACACCTATGGCCCGAGAACGCCTGGTATCGCCGGACCTGATTTCGAAAGAAGAGGAAAGCTTCAACCGCAGCCTTCGTCCGCCCACGCTCGAGGAGTATGTGGGTCAGAGGAAGGTGGTGGAGAAACTCTCGATCGCCTTGCAGGCCGCCGGGCAGCGCCACGAGCCTCTCGAGCACGCCCTGTTTTACGGACCGCCAGGGCTTGGCAAAACCACGCTTGCCTACATCATCGCCAACTATACGGGCTCGAAGATCACGACGACTTCCGGCCCGGCTCTCGAACGCACCGGCGACCTCATGGGCATTCTCACCAACCTGGCTGAGGGAGAGATCCTGTTTATCGACGAAATCCATCGCCTGCCGGTGAACATCGAAGAATTCCTCTACCCCGCCATGGAAGACTTCAAAGTAGATTTTGTGGTGGACAAGGGAATGTTTGCCAAGACCATCAATATTCCCCTGAAGAAGTTCACCCTGATCGGCGCCACGACGCGGGCGGGAAGCCTCTCCGCGCCTTTGCGGAACCGCTTCGGCCTCTTCTACCACCTGGAGTTTTATGGCGTCGATGAGCTGCGCCAGATCATTATGCGGTCGGCGCGCATCCTGGCAGCGCAGATCGAGGATTCGGGGGCCTCGGAGGTGGCGCGCCGGGCGCGAGGAACCCCGCGCATCGCCAACCGGCTGCTGCGCCGGGTGCGCGACTTCGCGGAAGTCAAGGCTACCGGTATCATAACTCCCCAGGTGGCTTGTGATGCCCTGAAACTGGAAGGGGTGGACGACGAGGGGCTGGACGATCTCGACCGCAACTTCCTCTCCACTATCATTCGCGTTTACAATGGCGGACCCGTCGGGGTCGAAGCGCTTTCCGCCACCCTCAATGAAGAAGTGGATACACTTGTGGATATGGTGGAGCCTTACTTGCTGCAACAGGGCTTCATCAGCCGCACCAAAGCGGGCCGCAAGGCCAATGAGCCGGCTTACAAGCACCTGAAGCTGAAACCACCGGCCAGAGTTCCGCCGACACTGTTTGAGTGAGCGAGGAAGCCAGGAGTCAAAAGTCAGAAGTCAGGAGTCAGAATAAAAGCCCTCCGATATCAGGTGACAGAGCGGGCGGAGGTTTGGGGGAGCGCAACCCGCCGTGGCTGGGCCGCCGCAGAACGCCTTCGGTTTGGAGCCTATCTTCTGTCTTCTGACTCCTGACTTCTGAGTTTCACAATGAGTGAACTCCAAACCGCGAGCCCGATACCGAAGGTTCCATCTCCGGCGAAGCGGGTGTTTCTATCATTTGGCTCGAATGTGGGCGACCGCGTGGCCAACATTCGCAAAGCGCTTGAGCGATTGCCTGGAGTAGGGGTTGAAATCAAGCGGGTTTCGTCGTTTTACAGGACCGAACCGGTTGACTTCCGGCCGCAAGCATGGTTCGTGAACTGCGTGGCAGAAGCGGAGACCCTCCTTATGCCCATGCAACTTCTCCAGGCGGTGAAGCTCGTCGAACGCGTGCTGGGCCGTCGCCCCAGCGTTGCCAAACGTCCGCGGCCGATCGATATCGATATCCTGCTTTACGAGAGCGTAGTAGTGCGCTCAGCGGTGTTAAATATTCCCCACGCGCGCATGGCTGAGCGACGATTCGTCTTGCTTCCGCTTCGCGAGCTTGCTGGGAACCTCCGACACCCCATTACCAAGCGGACCGTCTATGAAATGCTGGCGGAAGCCGGCGACACGAGTCAGGTGGTGCGACTGAACCGGGAAAGCTGAGGTACCAGAAAGTGGTCACTCCTTCTGCTAACGACCCGCCGCACTTCATCGCCGTTGAAGGTCCGATTCGTGTGGGCAAGACCACGCTGGCGAATATTCTTGCCGAGCGCCTCCACGCGGTGCAAGTTTACGATGCCGAGGATAATCCCTTCCTGGAAGCGTTTTATCAGGACAAGCCCGGCGCTGGTTTTCAGGCCCAGTTCTACTTCCTTATGAAGCGCTACAAACAGCTTCGCGACCTGGACATGGCCGCCAACCCCAAGCGCGTTGTGGTGAGCGACTACATCTTCGAGAAGGATAAGATCTTCGCCTACCTCAACCTGAACGACACCGAACTCCAGGTCTATGACCAATATTATGAAATGTTGGCCGAGCAGGTCCCCATCCCGGATTTGGTGATATACTTACAGGCGAAGCTGGAGACGCTGAAGAAGCGCATTGCGAAGAAGAAAGTGCCGTTCGAGGACCGGGTCTCCAACGAATACCTCGAGGCGGTGGTGCATGCTTACGAGCACTTCTTCTTTCATTACAAGTCCAGTGACCTGCTGGTGATTGACACGTCCGAGATCGACTTTGTCGACCGGAGCGAGCATTTGCAGGAACTCCTGCAACGGCTGAGCCAGCCGGTCAAGGGCACGCAGTATTTTCTGCCGCTTGGATCCGCGCCCGCGGACTGAGACGGTCGTGAGTGACTGGTGGCGAGAAATCCAGGTGTGAAGAGAGCCGCGGGGTTTCGCGCCGAAATCGCTTACTCGAGCAGGTTTGACCCTCTCCGTCCAGGCAAGTGGAGGCCCTCCCGGGTCCCCGGACGCTCTGTAACGAGCGCCGGAACTCCAGTCCTGCGACGGAGAGGGTCTTCTTTTTGTTGCTCAAGACGCCTGGCAGTTGGCGGGAGATTCTCGATTTTGGATTTTAGATTTTGAATTTTGGATTCTCGATTTGGATTTTGAATTTTGAATTTGAACTCTGAGATTTGGGATTGCTCGTTTGAACTTTCGACCTTCAACTTTCGACTTTTGAACTAGGGAGCAGTGCCATGGACCACAACACTGAGGCCGTGAGCAAAGTCACCGTGCCCTGGATCCTCGAACGTAAGCTCCGTGCTGAAAAGATCGCCTGCTTAACGGCCTACGACTATCCCACGGCGCGTTTGGTGGATGAAGCCGGGATTGACTTGATTCTGGTGGGTGATTCCCTGGCCCAGGTTGTTCTGGGCTACGACTCCACCGTACCAGTGACCGTTGAGGAGATTCTCCACCACCTGCGAGCGGTTCGCCGCGCTACGCGCCGCGCCCTGCTGGTTGCTGACTTACCCTATGGCGCTTATCACGTGAGCGATGAAAAGGCCCTGGAAGTTGCGATCCGGTATGTGAAAGAGGGGGGCGCCGAGGCGGTCAAATTAGAAGGCGGACGTAAGCGTGCGGCCCTCATCCAACGCATGGTGGACGCCGAAGTCCCCGTCATGGCTCATATCGGATTGACGCCCCAGTCCGTCCATGCCATGGGAGGGTACAGGGTGCAGGGCAAGACATTACAGTCGGCCACCGAACTCCTGGCGGACGCCGAGGCCCTCGAAGATGCAGGGTCATTTGCCATAATTCTCGAAGGCATGCCCCGAGAATTGGCGGCCATTGTTACCCAACGATTGAGGATTCCCACCATCGGCATTGGCGCCGGACCCGACTGCGACGGGCAAATACTGATCTTTCATGATTTGGTCGGGTTATGCTTCCTCCCGCGCACAAAGTTTGTCCGCCCTTACGCCGATACGGCTGCAAATCTGCGTCAGGCTCTCGCCCACTTCCGGGAAGATATCGTTGGCGGCCACTTCCCTGACGATAGCGAGTCTTATCACTGGCCCGCCAGCCTGCGCGACCAGTTTGAGCGAAGCTGCGTGGCCAAGGATCGGCCGATTGGGGACGAAAAAGCCGACCCCATGTCATTCTGAGGCCCCCGTCCTTTGGGGGCCGAAGAATCCCTGCAGTTTTTTTGAACGGCCAGTCCGTCAGTCGACGGATGAATGTTCCCGGCGAACTGCCGAGATCCTTCGTCGTCCCAAAGAGCGGGACTCCTCAGGATGACATACCTGGGTTGCGCGGCGTCAGGACGACACACTTGGGCTGCGCACTCGCACAAGCAGGGGGCTGTAATGGCCACGCGTTGGATTACCACCGTCTCTGAGATGAAGGCGTTTACGGCCGAGACACGCCCACGGGCAAAGTCCTTGGCACTTGTCCCCACCATGGGAGCCCTCCATGAAGGACACCTTAGCCTCGTCCGTCAAGCCAAAATACAGTGCGACGTGACCGTTGTTTCTATTTTTGTGAACCCCACCCAATTCGGCCCCACGGAAGATCTCGCGCGTTATCCTCGCAGGCCGGAAAAAGACCTCGAGCTCCTCAGACCCTTAGAGGTGGATGTGGTCTTTGCGCCGAGTAGTACGGAGATTTATCCGGCAGGTTTCGCTACCTTTCTCGACCCCGGCCACATCGCCACTGTTTTCGAGGGCGCCATTCGGCCCAGGCATTTTCGTGGCGTGGCCACGGTGGTTTTGAAGCTCTTCAATATAGTGAGGCCCGATATGGCCTTTTTCGGCCAGAAGGACTTTCAGCAGGTGGTTGTCATACGTCGCCTCGTCGAAGACCTGAACTTGCCGCTACGGATCGTCGTGTGTCCGATTGTCCGGGAAGCGGACGGCCTGGCGAAGAGTTCACGAAATGTTTACTTGAATGCGGAGGATCGTAAGGCGGCGCTGCTCCTCTCCCGCAGCCTGAAGCGGGCCGAGGAAATGGCTCAGGCGGGCGAAGGTGATGCGCAAAAGCTTCTGGAGGAAATGCGTAAGACGTTCGATGCCGAGCCACGCGTCCAGCTCGACTACGCGGCCATCGTGAACCCGGCCACTCTTGAACCTGTCGCACAGGTAATTCCGGGTTCGGTGGCGCTCGTGGCCGCACGGCTCGGTACCGTGCGCCTCATCGACAACCTGATCTTCGGCCCCCAGGGCTCCACGCCCCAACTGAAGCTTCAGCTTGCCTTGACCACCCTCGCGGCGGATAAGGAGAGCGGGGCAACTCCCAGACCTGAAATCGAGAGCTTGCGTCTAAGCATAGAGAATTGCCGGGACTGCGCGGCCGTTTTTTCCATCTCACTGCCGCCCCGAGAGTTCCTTGCCAAGTACCTCAAACGCGACTACCCGGACCTGCATTCCACGCGCGTGCTCGTGATCGGGGGATGCGCTCCCATCGACCCGGTAGGGTTGCCCTATTGCCGCCCGGAAGTGCCAAATCCCTTCGCCACCAGGCTCTATGATTTGCTTGGCGTGAGAAACTTTGGAGAGTTTAAGGCGCGCTTCGCGCTAACCGACGCCGCCCGCTGCCATGCAATAGGGAACCGTGTGGATGAAAGAACTCTTGAATATTGCGCCAAGCATCTTCGCGAGGAATTCAAGCTCTTCCCAAACCTGCAATCGATTGTCATCCTCGGAGAAGATGCATACCTGCAATTCCAGAAGCATATTCTCAGCCGCGAACCAGCGAACATCAAACCTTTCAAGGAACTCTTGAAATCGGAGGGCTGGGCGCAGGAAACCATCCGGCTGCCTTGGTATGGTCAGCGAGGCGTACGGATCTTCTATTGCTACCACCCCACTTTTGAAAGTAAGAAGAGCCCTTCTCTTGCACCATACCTCCGATAGCCCGATTCGTCAGCAGTGGTGTGGCGGCACAAAGCTCGGTTAGGCTACGCTGTCAGAACAGCCGCACCGGGGCCCTCGGCATGCGCCACCTCCCCGCATTCCTCACCCCTTCAGCGCCGCCAGGACTTCCTGGATGTGGCCATCAACTTTTACCTTTGGAAAGATGTGCGTTATCTTGCTATTACCGTCGATGACATACGTTGTCCTTACAATTCCCATCGATTTCTTTCCATAGAGGTTCTTTTCCTGCCACACGCCATAAGCTTCCAGGGTCTTGTGGGTGGTGTCGCCGGCCAAGGGGAAATTCAGCTTGTACTTGGCCTTGAACTTCTGAAGCGCTTCGACGCTGTCGCCACTCACCCCCAGGACTCTTGCGCCCAGCTTGTCCAGTTCTTTTTTGGCGTCACGGAACTGGTTCGCCTCACTGGTTCAACCCGGGGTGTCGGCTTTGGGGAAGAAATAGAGGACCAGGGTGTGCCCCTGGAAATCTTTCAGGCTCACGTTTGCACCCGAATCTGATGGTAGGGAAAAATCCGGCGCCTCGTCACCTACCTTGGTGTCGCAGTGTTGGTACTTTTCGGATTCTCCCATGTCCTGAGATTGACGTATCATAACGTCCTTTATTATACGTCATCTAAGGAGAAAGCCAAGGGAGGTTATATGTCACTTTCAGAATTATTTGGCATAGAATCTTCGGCGCTATTTGGCATAAGCGCCAAGCGGGAGCGGCTATTGCGTAAACCTGTTGCCATGCACGAACGTAACGCGATGCATTTTCGCAACACTCAAATCCCAGCAAATCGAGCGGATGGCGTGTTGTTGCAAAACCGGACGTTTGCGCAACGCACGCAACCACCAGGGGCCAAGCCAACCAAAAGCTCTACGAAACGGCGCTACAGAGGAGGCTCAATGCGGCAGGCTTTCATACCAGACCCTCCAACCCTGGGTATCAAAATCGTACCTCCTGCGGCTTTGGTCCCAGACGTACCAAGTGGGTGCCGGTCGTCCAAACATATACTCCCAAATGGCCTCGGCGGCCGGCACGGCGTCTTTCCAACCGGTCGTGGTTACCCAGCGGAGCAGGGAACTGCAACTCCCAATACACCATGTTGAACGAGGATTTGCCGCCCAGTTTCTAAGGTCAGCTACCAGGTGGGCGTTCTTCCGACTCGGCACGCTTTGCTGGAAGCCGTCGACCAAAGCGGCGAATCTTGCCTGGTCGAACGCATCGGGGTTTTGCAGCATCAAGTCGCGTCCCAACACTTCCCACCGCAACGGGGCCTGTGCAGTGACTCTGGGCCCCGTCTCGACCTTGGTGCTGCCCAACCTTCCGCTGCTGGAACCTCTGGCAGCGGCCGGCGCAATTTTCGGAGCTATAGCTGGAATCTCACTTTCGCTCGGAAGCGGGATACCGTGCCGTTGCGCAGCGCGCCGAAACTCTACGAAGTGGATTTCACTGTACTGGATTCCAATGCGTTCCAAAAAGTCACAAACCGATTTCGGAACGTTCGGAGCAACCAGCCACATCAAGACCTTCTCGTCGCCTCGATGTTCCAGCTCGTCTTTGTATTTGGCCAGTTGGGTGGCGTCCTCATACTTGGCTGGCCGGGCTTTCAGTTCCATAAGAATCGTCGTGTGGAACTGGTCTTCAAAAAGGAGGTCAAATCTGCCAACTCCAGCGAATGACTGCTGCCGCCCTTTCAGAACAAGACTCTGGCGGGGAAAGAACTCGTCGGGGTATCCGGCGAGCAGGTCTTCCATTTCTCGTTCGATCATCAGTCACCACCCCAGGGCGCTACCTCGCCGTGGATTTCCCTTTTCCAGCACGCTCACCAAGAGCACTCTTGGGCGGGAGCCGGGCCAGTTCGTCCGTACTCGAACAGTATGGCAAATAGCGCCGAAGATTTTATGCCAAATAATTCTGAAAATGACATAACCATTGAGAGTTATTAACTAGTTGCTGCATAAGGACTGTGAGCCACAGCGATAGCCACACCCATCAAGGAACAGGCAGTACTACGCCAACTGTTGATCATACAACACCCCCCTAGATTTACTTCACAGCACAAGCCGCTTGCTTCTTGAAATGCTTCACGAGTGAACCGACGCAACCACTCGGAACAGGAACGAAATTAATCATCCGCGTGATCACATCCCTGCAAGCCTCGTTCCATACCAGTGTCCCATCCTTATCGGCGAGCTCGAGAACAGCATGGACGATATAGTCGTTGACAGGGGCAGTCCCTGGACCAGTCTCCAAATCCAGTTTTTGGCTTACAGCAAGAATTGCATCTACACCATCCGCGTCAGCATGAGCTCGATCGACAACAGTCAGGCCCATTTGTTTAGCTCCCCACTCACGGAATTCATCCGCTGCAAGACTGTCCCCAGTAACGAGCACAGTTTTGATCTTACACAGAACCGGATCGGGAATCTCGGGCTTCTTCTTAGCAGCCAAGGAAACGGTGACCAGAAAGAGCACAACAAACAAAGCGTATTTGCGCATGAACACCTCACAAACCGACATTTTTGACCCTTGCTTTCAGAAAACAAGATTCGTCCCTGAACTGCTTCATGTAAGCTGTTGACCGCATGGAAGCACCTCCTTTCTTCCTCGTTATAAGACTTCGGGCAGGCTGCCTGCACTTCATGTCAGCCTGCGAGTGTCGGTAGTATAGTAAATGCATCCACTGAGGATCGTCGCTGCGGGAGAGCGATCCCTAAGCGTAGACTACTCCTTTCCTAGCAAGTCGGGCTTGAATGGATTCAAGAACTCGACTCCCTCCGCGGTGCGGCCATGCTGAAAATCTTTGCCCGTTCTTGCTGCGCGGGTTCCGGCCTATCGCATGCCCAGACGAGAATATTGGTGTCCACAAGATAGCTACTGTTCATGAGCTTCCTCGCGGGTCCAACTGCGGCCGCCTTTCACAGGTCCACGGCGGATTAAAGAGTCGATGAACTCGCGCGACTTCAGCCAAGCCTGATGATTCGGAGCCTGAGGCAAGGGTTCCGCCAGGATGCGGTTGATCCCCTCCCGCAGGAGGTGGCTTTCCGTCGTGCGGTTGCGGCGCGCCAGTGCGCGAAGCCGTTGGTCCTGATCAGCTTGGATATAAACTTGTTTTCTCTTCATGCGTCTCATGGGCTGAAAAAAGCCTTTGGCATGTCACTGTGGGCGCAGTTGTCAGTAGTCAGTTGTCCGTTGTCAGTTGTCCGTTGTGCATGGCCGCTGTTGCGCTCACTCGCCCCGCTGTCCCCCGACAACCTGGAACCTGACACCTGGAACCTGTTTTCCTGCTCGTCACTTGTCATTCGTCACTCGTCACTTCTTCAGCGCCCTCTCCCTACCCCAGTTCCTTCTTAAGAACTTCCTGCACCAACTGCGGGTTCGCCTGGCCGTGCGTGGCCTTCATCACTTGCCCAACGAACCAGCCCAGCGTTGCAGTCTTCCCTTTACGGTATTGCTCGACTTGTTTGGGGTTCGCCGCCATGATCTCGCCAACAAGGCGGGCGATTCTATCCGCATCGTTGATTTGTTCCAAACTCTGCTCCGAGATGATCTGGCTCGCAGTTTTGCCCGTCGTGAACATCTGCACCAGAATATCCTTCCCCATCTTGCCACTGACACTTCCCTTGCTGATTGCGTTGAGCAAGTCGGCGAGGTCATTCGCGGAAATGGGCGATTCGGTGATCTCGAGGTTGGCTTCTTTGAGCAGGTAAAGAAGCTCGCTCAGCACCCAGTTTGCGGCCAGTTTCGGCTCCCCACCAGCCTTCGCAACCACTTCGTAATAGTCCGCCAGGGCCTTTGACGAAGTAAGCTGAGCGGCATCGTAATCGGTCAAACTGTAGTCGCGCAGAAAGCGTTCCCGCCGCGCCTCGGGAAGTTCGGGAAGCGAGCGCCGGACCTCTTCTTTCCACTCTTCGGTAATCACCACGGGCAGCAGGTCGGGCTCCGGGAAATAGCGGTAGTCGTGCGCAAACTCCTTCGAGCGCATTCCGAAGGTCCGTTGTTCGCGGCTATCCCACAGGCGGGTTTCCTGGGGAATCGTTCCACCGCCTTCCACAATTTCAATCTGCCGCTCGATCTCGTAATCGAGCGCCTTCTGGAGAAACCGGAAGGAATTCAAATTCTTCACTTCGGTCTTCGTTCCGAAAGCCGAGGCGCCGGCGAGCCGCACGCTGACGTTCGCATCGCAACGCAGGCTGCCTTCCTCCATGTTGCAATTTGAAACCTCGAGATAGAGCAAAAGCGTCTTGAGGCGCGTGAGGTAGTCGTAAGACTCCTCGGGAGTGCGCAGGTCAGGCTCACTGACAATCTCGACCAGGGGAACCCCCGAACGGTTCAGGTCGATATAGGAATTGCGGTCCGAATCGGGAAACCCCTCATGCAGCGATTTCCCGGCGTCCTCCTCTAAATGCACGCGAGTGATGCCGACGCGCTTTCGCACCCCGTCCACCTCAATCTCAATCCAGCCGTCCTGAGAAAGCGGCTCATCGTATTGCGAGATTTGATAACCCTTGGGCAGATCAGGATAGAAATAGTTCTTGCGCGCAAACCGTGAACGCGCATTGATGGCGCACTTCAGCGCCATTGCGGCCTTCATGGCCATGGTCACCGCCTCACGATTCAGCACGGGCAGTGCCCCCGGCAAGCCAAGACACACCGGACAGACGTGCGTATTGGGTGGGTCGCCGAAATGTGTCGAACAGGAGCAAAAGATCTTGGATTTGGTCAGGAGTTGGACGTGCGCCTCCAGACCAATTATGGCCTCATATTTGGCGCGAACCTCAGTGGCAACAGGCATGTTCCCTCTCGAACCGGCGAATTTTCCCTTACCGGGCCATTATAGCGGATTCCGGAGTGAGTCATGCAATTGACCCATTGATTCATTGAGTCATTGATTCATTGAAAAAGAGCCGGCAAGTGCTCTTCAATGATTCGACGGCCCGATGGCTCGATGATTCAATGGAGGAAGTCCTGGGCTACACGTGTGGACACAATGTCTCTTGACAACACGCAGGCGTCATAGTAGCCTACTCATGTGAAAAGGCTTAAACTCAGAGGAACCCCTTTTCTCGCCGACCTGACACCCCGCCCCAGAAGGGACCAGCTCATTTCGCAGATCACCCCAACTTACTTCCAAGACATCGTAAGTATTGACATTCTGTCCGCAACGCAGGCGACTGAAGGAGCCTAGTAACTTTAAAAAGTTAACGAACAACACGGGAATGTCTATGAAAACAAAGGATGAGCTTTCCGCAGGTGGGGGAAAAGCGGGAATGTTGTTGAAAACGCAGATACTTACACGCTAAAAGCGGGAATGCCATTGATTACACAGCACTTAGTGTCAATCAGCAATCGGCAATCGAAAATCGACAATTCCAGCCATCCTGGGCCAAGTGATGATCAACGCGATGCCACCATCATGCCGGGGCTGCAACCCAGTTGACGCGAGGACGGCCGCTGGAAGGGTTCCGGTCGACGAGGATAGGAGTGCGAAAGACGCGGCTGAGCAAATCCGGCTGGAGAACTTGCTGCGCAGTTCCCTTGGCAAGGCAGCGGCCGCGCTCCATCAGAATCAGTTCATCGGCCAACTCCGAGGCAAGGTTCAATTCGTGGGTGACCACGACGGCGATGAACCCTTCCGAGATGGCGAGATTGCGCAGCAGCCGGAACATCTCAATCTGGTAGCCGATGTCGAGGTTGGCAGTGGGTTCATCCAGGAGCACCAGTTGCGGCCTTTGGGCGAGAGTTCTGGCCAGAACCGCTCGCTGGAATTCCCCGCTGCTCATTTCCAGCACGCGTCGTCCCGCAAACTCCGCCAGGCGCGTCTTTTCCATCGCCCAGTCAACCCAGCGTTCGTCTTCGGGAGACTCGAAGAGACTATGGCCGAGGTGAGGGTGGCGTCCTTGTCGAATGAATTCGCGCACCTCGAAGGAGAACAACAAGATGGTCTCTTGACGGGCCAAGCCCACTCTCCGCGCCAGCGGCCGAGGTGGGAGGCGGTGAAGGTCCGCACCGTCCAGTGTTACCTTTCCCGCCTGTGGCGCCAGATGCCCGCTGACAATTTCGAGCAGCGTTGACTTGCCCGAGCCATTGGGGCCAATGAGGGCGACAACATCCCCCGAATGCGCTTCGAAGCTTATCGACGCCAGTTCAAAGTGTGCGTAACGGAATGAAACTCCTTCCACCCGCAAATGATGGCGTATTCCCTGTGCTGGACTTAATTCGGTAATATCGGCTTGCAAAGCGCGTTCGTCCATTGTTTGAGGTCAGTCGTAAGTTGTCCGTGGTCCGTTGTCAGCTGCTCGCTGCTCTTCATCAATAGATTCGTCCATTGTTCAAGGTCAGCCGTCAGTGGTAAGTCGTCCCGCCGCGGCGGGTCAGTGGTCCGTTGTCAGTTGAAGGTAATTCAAAATTCGAGATTCAAGATTCAAGACTCATCATTCAGACTTCACACTTCAGACTGTACACTTCAGACTGTACACTTCAGAATTCACACTTCAGAATTCCCTACCCCGCGGTCTTTCTCAGCAAGTAGATGAACACCGGCGCGCCCGCCACGGCGGTGACGGCGCCGACCGGAAGTTCCGCAGGCGCCACAGCGGTTCGAGCGAGTGTATCTGACAGCACCAGGAGGATGGCGCCTCCTATGGCGGCGGTGGGCAGCAGCATGCGGTGGTCGTTACCCACCAGCATTCTGCCCAGGTGCGGCACCAGCAAGCCAAGGTAGCCAATCGCGCCGCTGGCAGAGACCGCAATCCCGGTCAGCAACGACGCCAGGATATAGACGCCCAGCTCTACGCGCACAACATTTACTCCCAAGTGGGCTGCCTCCTCAGCGCCCAGGAGCAGGACATTCAGATCCTTGGCAAACACATACAAACCCGCAATCGCCAGGATAATTGCCGGCGCCAGGATACGCAGCTCCGCAACCGGTGTCACGC
>Ga0208821_1000758_pt1 | contig 22407 bp, 22 predicted proteins | sample June2015DPH_20_5_FD_184720 | JGI IMG/M metagenome (GOLD analysis project Ga0208821, IMG submission 184720) | Peatland microbial communities from SPRUCE experiment site at the Marcell Experimental Forest, Minnesota, USA - June2015DPH_20_40... | ecosystem: Environmental > Terrestrial > Soil >... | reverse complement strand
TGGGAATAATCATAGTCCTTATATCTCGCCATATCTCTCCTTCTCTTACTAACCGGTCTCCGCTCTTTTTTCTGTTACTGATATGGCGATATTATCACGCTTTTAAGACTTTTTCTACAACCTCAACCACACGGCTGACCGGGCAGAATTTACTTTTGGGGTCACTCGGGTCAGACTTAAATATTGACATCTAAGGATAGAAAGAAAGATTATCTTGCCTTTGACGAGAGTAAGGGAAAGAGGATTACAAGGGGGTATGCAGTAGATTGTGGTTTGGGGAAAGCGGTACAATTCCTTAATGGGAGGTTGCGTTCATGAAATGGCTTGAAAAGTATGCGGACTACGCTTACGCCTTGATGCGCATCGTGACGGGATTCATGTTCGCGTTCCACGGTCCCCAGATCACTCTGGGGGTGCTTTCCGAGTTTCGACCACCGGCATGGTCCCAGCTCTGGTTCGGTGGAATCATCGAGCTTGTGGGAGGGCTGATGGTGATGCTGGGGTTTAAGACCCGCGCGGCGGCTTTCATCTGCTGCGGCACGATGGCCGTGGCTTATATTCAGTATCACTGGAAGCTCCAATTCGGAGCTCAGCTCTTCCCGGCAGTAAACAAAGGTGAGTTGGCTCTTCTCTACACTTTTGTTTTTCTCCTCATTGCCTGTCGAGGCGGGGTCAAATGGAGCCTGGACAAGAAGAAATAAGGTAGGGACACGAGGTCAGAATCAGCTTAAGGACAACGTGCAACACTCCAGCACCTGCTTGCCGGTAGGCGGACAGCCGCCGCTGATTTCCTCCGCTGGGCCCAACAGAAATATGATTTGACAAGGATTTCAATATGTAATACATTGTTAGACATGAAATCTGCGACACTGACAATCCGATTAGATAAAGACCTTAACGTCTTACTGTCCAAGGCCAGTAAGCGGTCTGGGAGAAACCGAAGTGAAATTGCCCGAGAGGCCCTGCGCCGTCAGCTCCGACTTCAACAATTTGAAGAATTGAGGAAGAGGATCATGCCTTTCGCCGAGGCACGGGGTTTTTTGACGGACGAAGATATCTTCTCGCAGATATCATGAAGGTCTTTCTGGACACAAATGTGTTGGTAAGTGCAATGGCCACAAGGGGCCTTTGCGCCGATGTGTTAAGAGAAACCCTCACCTCCCATCAACTGGTTGTTTCTGCTGCACTGTTTAAGGAGCTAAGACGAGTCCTACGACAGAAGCTTCAAATTCCGGATGAGCTCATTGATGATGCGATAGAGATGCTCCAACAGGATGCTCATTTCGCAACTCCTTCAACCCTTCCAGATGTTAAAATCCGGGATAAAGACGACCTTATGATCCTCTCATCTGCATTGGATGGAAGTGCTGACCTGTTCGTCACTGGGGATAAGGATCTCCTCAATTTGGACAAAATACAAGGCATGGAGGTAGTTTCACCCAGGGGTTTTTGGAAGCGGATACGAACCCCACCGTCGCATCTTCCCGACAAGGGATAGAAGCAGGTGTCTGTTTTGCACAAAGTTTAGGCGGATTCAACCCCACCCATCAGACTTTGCATGTCGATACCTTGCCCATTGGCAGCCTACGCCTTCCGGATAGTGGTCTTCTCCTCCTCTCCTCAAAACCCTAACAAAACATCCCCGGCCCATCGTGGAGTGGAGCCCCTGAAAAACATCTCTCAAAGTAAAAAAATGCTTGACAAACCAAAAAAGAGCGTTATAATTTCGTCAGTTTAGTTTGCTAAACTAATTTCTTTGTATACTGTCTTACAGCTTACTAAACAAAATTCTTTTTTTACTGTTCTTGCAGGGTTTATGAAGATCGGAGAGCGGCTTCGGAATTTAAGACAGTTGAGCAACCTGACTCAGGAGGAGCTGGCCGAGCGAGCCAATCTGACCAAGGGGTTTATCTCCCAGATCGAAAGGGACCTGACCTCCATCTCTCTTGACAGTTTGATCCCGATTCTCGAGGCCCTGGACGAAAACATCTCCGACTTCTTCCGGGAGGCCTCGCAGGAGAAGATCGTCTACCGGGAGAAAGAACGGGTGGCGATCGAAAAAGAGAAAATCGAAAAATTTGAGCTCCTGGTCCCCGGTTCGACGAATCGACGGTTGGAACCTATCCTCTTAACCCTGCGGAAAGGGGAGTCCACACCCAAAGAGAAACCCCACGAAGGGGAGGAGTTCGGTTTTGTCCTCCGGGGAAGGGTCAACCTTCGTTTTGGGAGAGAGATTCTGAAGCTGAAAAAAGGGGAATGCTTTTACCTTTCGGCGGAGAAGGAGCATTGGCTCCATAACAGTAGCTCGAAGGAGGCGGTGATAATTTGGATCAGCTCACCCCCTTCGTTCTAACGGTTGCTGAAAGACGCCCATCTGTCCTGCGTTTCGCGGGATTGCCCTCTTACTTGAGGGAGGAAAGTAGAGAGTAGTGCACCACACACCCCATACGCCCTCGGCCGGACGAGAGATAATGGAGGAAGACTGTGATCATTAAAACCCCGACGGAATACTTTATGGTTTCTGGAGCCTCGGACGGTTTCACACCTCTGAATGCCTTTGACGGAGCCCTCCTCAAGGCGGGCATCGGGAACACCAACATCGTCAAGATGTCGAGCATTCTTCCGCCCCATTGTCAACAGGTTTCCCCGGTCGCTCTTCCTCCGGGAGCCCTGGTACCGGCAGCTTATGCTGCGATCACCAGCGATGTGCCCGGAGAGATCATCTCAGCAGGCGTGGCTGTCGCTCTTCCGGAGGATGAAAATCAGAATGGGTTGATCATGGAATATTCGGCCAAAGGAGAGCGGGTCAAGATCGAGGAAATGGTCCGGAATATGGCCGTCGAGGGGATGAAGCTTCGTCGATGGAAGATCAAGGATCTGAAATCGATCGCCGTAGAATACAGAATAAAGAGAATCGGGGCGGCCTTGGCCGCTGTGGTCCTGTGGGGGTAATTAAAACAGTTAAGAGTTAAGAATGATGAATTACGATTTGAAACTCTAAACTCTAAATTCTAAACTCTCAATTCTGAACTTTGCACTTTAGATTCTGATGAGACTCCCCTTCGTAGAAACCAACTATATCTCAGCCACTGCTTCGTTTGAAAAAAGCAATGGAGCGATCCTCGGGTGCCCCTATGACGGGTCCGCCTCGTTTCGTCCGGGCGCCCGTTTCGGACCCTCTGCGATCCGGAGAGCCTCCTGGGGAATTGAAACCTTCAGTCCTTACTTCCAAAGAGACCTGAGCCGCTGCTCCATTCACGATATGGGAGACCTGGAATTACCCTTGGGAGAGAAGAAGATCTCTCTGGGCTTGATTCGAAACGGCCTTGGAAAGATCCTCTCGGAGAAAAAATTTCCCATCCTCCTGGGAGGAGACCACCTGATCACGCTTCCGATCATCGAAGAGATGCTTACGGTCTACCCTCGTCTTCATCTCGTCCAGATTGACGCCCACACAGATTTGAGAGAAGATTATCTGGGCGAACCCCTTTCCCACAGTACGGTCATGAGGAAGGTGGTCGATCATTTGGGCGAGGGCAGATTGTTTCAAATCGGGATTCGGGCAGGGACAGAAGAGGAATTTAAATTAGCCAGGAAGATGAAATCCATTGTCTCCCTTGAGGCAAGTCCTCTGAGCTCAATGATCAAGCGCCTCAAGAATCAGCCCGTCTATATTACCTTCGATCTCGATGCGATCGATCCAGGCCTTATGCCGGGTGTTGGAACACCCGAGCCCGGAGGTCTCACGTTCCCGGAATTCATTTTCCTCATGAAAAAACTCCAAGCGCTTCATGTCGTCGGGTTTGATATCGTGGAGCTGACGCCGGATTACGACCCCACCCAAGTCTCCTCTGTCACGGCTTCCGTGATTTTAAGAGAGATGATCCTTGCTTTCTGTCTTGAAAACATATAATTGCCGTCGTCCCATTCATATTCCAAGGGAGGGGAGGATTCAATTTGGAGCGAGAGTGACGACTTTCTCCTTTGAATCAATCGTCACGTTGAAATTGGCCAAAAAGTCGCGGCCCAATAGACCATCGGCCCCCTTCAGGTCGGCATCATGGACGACGATAAGAAGCGGGCCCACCCTGGCCTCGCCGACCTCCACGGACTGAACCCATACCGCCACTGCATCGCTCGTTCCGGTTACTCCCTTTACAATACCCCGTGGCGCATCCTCAGTAGAGATACCAAGCTTCTGCAGCACCGCCGGCGCAACCAGCGTACGGTCAGAACCGGTGTCAAGAATCAAGGTGACGGGTCCAGCGCCGTTGATCTTGGCACTGACCAGGACAGGAAGGCCAGGGGTGAACGGAACCTTGGTAAAGCTTTTAGGAGCCGGGCTCCGTTCCAGTTCCGGAGGCACAGGAGGAGAAGTGGGGAGAGGAAGTAACACCGCTTTCGAACGGTAAGGTTCGGGAATACTTTCAGGTGTTGTCGTGTAGTACTGTATGCCCTGGTCATCGACCCAATAGTAGATATCTGCCAGGGCTACTCCTGGAAGAAGCACGCAGATTAGAATTGACACCGTCGTCCAGCCAAACATTGTACCCTCATTTTAAACCCATCAAGCTGCTATAATCAACTGACCCCGTCTTCCTTTTTCATACCTTTGCACCTTTTTGAGAATATGAGAGAGATTGGTTGGGGCAAGCCGGACAGAGCAGTTGAATTATAGGAAGCGAACCTTTTTTACAGCGGTGGTCACGGCAAATACTCGAATATTATTGCTCTGCGGATCTGCTGGAAAGAGAAAGAAGCCTGGTCAGTTCGGGTCATACCCTAAAGTTGTGCCGACCAGGACCTCGCCATCGACAAACGTCACTTCAATTTTTCGACCAGAGGGTTTATCCTCTGGAATATATTCTTTTCGCTCGTTGTACTGGAAATTGCCGACGAAATCCCTGACAAAAAAAACAGCTTTTAATTCATTCAGCAATACCTCGACCGCCTCGGCCGAAGGATTCTCCGCTCGATAGACGTGGAAACGATCTTTATTCGGGAAGAAATCCTGGCTTAAACCTTTTACTGTCTTCTCATCATTATATCGTGCAACCGCTTTTATGGGTTCCATTCAACGCCCCATTAAATGGCAAGTCACAAGCCGCCAGTTCAAAACTCGAATTATTGGGGAACGACATTCGATATTTTTTGAAAAAGGCAGGGCTAATCAAACTTCTTTATCAAGATGGCGCTATTGACTCCCCCGAAACCCGCGGATATGGAAAGTCCAAGTCTGACTTCCTTCTTTCTCGCCTGGTTGGGGACATAGTCCAGGTCGCATTCCGGGTCTGAGAACTCATAGTTGAGCGTAGGATGGATGATCCCTTTTTCGATGGCCAGAAGGACAGCGATGGCCTCTACCCCTCCAGCCGCTCCCATCAGATGGCCAGTGATTGATTTGGTTGAACTGATGGGAATGTGGTAAGCGTGTTTTCCGAAGACGCCTTTAATCATTTTCGTCTCCACCCGATCATTCAACACAGTGGAGGTGCCATGAGGATTGATGTAATCAATCTCTTCCGGATGGATGCCGGCCATCTCAAGTGCATCCTTGACGGCCTTACCCAATGCTTTTCCATCGGGATCGGGGTCAGTGAGATGATAGGCATCGGCTGTCATCCCCCATCCGATCACCTCTCCATAGATGTGAGCCCCTCTTTTTTTGGCGTGTTCTAATTCCTCGAACACCAGCACGCCACACCCCTCGCCCATCACAAATCCATCCCTCTCACGGTCGAAAGGCCGGGAGGCTTTGTTCGGGTCGTCATTTCGTGTTGACATCGCCCTTAACACATCAAACCCTCCAAACACATAAGGGGTAATACAGGCATCTGCTCCTCCCGTGATCATGAGATCTTCGCCTCCGCCCTGAATCTGAAGGAAGCTATTGATCATGGCATGGGTCCCAGAGGCACAAGCCGTCGAAACGGCATAAGAAGTCCCACAGATCGAATAATATTGGGCCACATGGGAGGTGATGGCGCTCAGGTAGATATTCGGAAGAGCAAAAGGGGAAATGCCCCTCAGCCCCCTCGACAGAAAACGCTCATGGAAGTGTTCCATCAAATCCATCGCTTCCACACCTACTCCCATGACCACGCCTATCTGGAAGGGGTCCAATTCTTTGGGATGATACACTCCCGTATGTTTGTGCAACCCTTCTTTCTCCAAATCGTTTTTATCGAGCTCGATCCCGGCGTCCTGCAGCGCAAGCCATGTGGCAGCAATCGCGAATTGGGACGATCTCCCAAGGTGTTTGGAAAGTTTCGATCTTTCCACAAAATGAGACAGCTCAAAACCTTCGATGGGGGCGCTAATCTGGCATCGGTATTGACTCATGTCTTTATTGGGGAATGAAAACCGTTTGAAAAAAGACTTCCCCTGAATCAAACTCTCCCAGTAAGCCTCTTTCCCGATCCCTACAGGAGTGACAGGACCCACTCCGGTGATCACCACGCGTTTCTTATAATTCCTCACGCTGATCTCCTTTCCAGCTTGTCCTGCAATTCTTATCGATCGCCCCCCTATTTGTCAAGGCCGAGAGAATTTTGATGAAAAAAGCTGACACGCCTTTTTTTCGAATAATAAATTCTTTCTGAGGTCAATCTCTTTTTCCAGGGCGCCGGGGGAGGAGGAATGAAGGGATGCCTGCCCATCTGGTGTTGACGGATGGGATAAGCGAACGACTCCTCACTCGTCTTTAAGAAAATCAAGGATGGCTTGATTGACTTCATCCGGAGTTTCCCACATGGGGATATGACCGCTCCCTTCAACCCTTAGAAATTTCGAGCCCGCGACGGCTTGATGGAGAACCTCCCCCACGTGAGGAGGGAAGATGAGATCCTTCTCCCCCCAGATGAATAAGGTAGGTTGGCGGATCATGGAGAGCTGGTCCTTCAGCGTCAAGGCTTCCTTAGCGTGTCTCAAAGTGGAGTAAAGCACCCAGGTTGTTCCTTTGATCTTGGAAAGTTGGTACTGCCGATTCACCACCTCCGGCGTGATTCGTTTGATATCCGAGACGCACTCCAGAAGGACCCATTTGAGCGAATGTCTGCCTCGCGCGGCAATAGCCAGATAAGCAAGGATTGGAATATCGTTGATGACCGCCAGGGCTCGGAAGGATTCATTTTTGACCTGCTGGAGGACATCCGGAGGGACACAATCGATCAAGATGAGTCGGTCCACCCGTTCGGGATAGAGGATCGCCATGGCCCAGGCGATTCCGCCTCCCATCGAATTTCCGATCAGGACGGCCTTCTCAATTTCCACCCCATCCATGAAGTCTCTGAAAAAATGGATGTAGGTCTCGGGGGTGTAAGGAATTTTCGGCCGGTCTGAGAAACCATGGCCTATGAGATCTAGGGCGTAAACACGGTAGGATCGGGAGAGGACATCGATCTGTTTCTCCCATACCCACATCCCGGCGCCATAGCCATGGATCAACAGGAGAGGTTTTCCTTCTCCTCTCACGGTATAAAAAATCGTATGGCCATTAATCTGAATCGTCTGTGGAGAGAAAGAAGGGTTCCAGTCGATCCGGGTTGGCCGGACCAGGGGAATGCTGCGTCTCCATAAAAATGGCATTAAAACGGAAACGATCCATCGGAGACGAACCATCTATTTTTGCCCGGGTATGAGGAGTTTGAAAAGACCCCTAATTCTTAAGATATCATCCTGATGCGATTGAGAAAAGGCAGATTAAAATTCGACGACCTCTCCTCCTTTGATGGGACGGCGGGTCTTGGTGTTGATGTCAAGCGTAAAACCGGGCTCGATCAGGCCCGACCGACTATATCCCCTGTCCTCCCAATACCCGCCCTCTTCTTGATCGATGAATTCAATCTCGCTTAGCCATTTGCAACTCTTGTATCCCCACAAGTTCGGGACGACCATTCTTAAAGGCCCTCCGTACTCGGCTTCAATTGAACTCCCGTTTACGCCATAAGCCAAGAGAACCCTGGGATTCTCTAAGTCCTTCGATGAAACGGTTGTGCTGTATCCTCCTCCCGCAGAAGTGAATCGGACATAGTTCGCTTTCGATTCAACAAGAATCAATCTCAAGAAGTCATTCCACGGAATACCCTCCCAATCGGCTCGAACGGACCAGCCTGACACAGAAGTCAGACGGCAGTTGACACGGCTCCTCGGCATCGCAGATATCTCCGCCCATGAGAAATGCTTTTCTTCTTTGACCAGACCTCCTACGGAAAGAAAATAGTTCTTAAGATCAATCGCAGGCATCCCGCCCGCTTTAAAAGCGGGAACGCCGAGGTCTTTAAGGACGCTCATCTCTCTCTCCTTTTTCTCTTGAATAACTCCTTAAGCGATTGTAGTCCCTCGATCTTTCCTTTTTCTCCTTTGAGGGTACCTTGAAGCACCTCTTCACCTATCACCTTAATTCGGATTCCCAGAGCCTGCGCGAGAGCGATCGCAACTTGGGTCAAGAACGTCTCTTGAAGGCTGAAACGGGGATTCTCGATATTCCCCTTTACGTAAAACTTGGCTTTGATCTGATGCCCCTTTTTCTCCAGCAAAGAAACCAGGGTCTCGGCCGGAATCCAAAAGACCATTCCATCCCCTTCTTTGACGTGAAGGTTGGTTAGATCGAGCTCCCCGGGAGCATCAATCCTCTTATTTTTCACGGTAATTTTGGAATCCAAACCCATCACACCGGACTCGATTTCTGCGGTCACCCTTTTCCGATAATAGGGTTCAAATGTCCTGACTTCTATCTCTCGAAGCTTCAGGGAGGTTTCCATGTCCATGGTTTTCGCATCGATCCATCCCTTTATCTCAACGCTCCCTTCCTGCCCTTTCCCGCTCATTTTGGCCTGAAACCGGACGGGAGAATGTCCTGAGGTGATGGGATAGTTGATCTCTCTCATCTCAAAATTGATATCTCTCAACTTGATCTGCGCGGGAGGCTCCCCCACTTTTCTATCTTCGAAATCGAAGGACCCTTTTCGGATCCGGATCCGGTCGATCCGAACTTCAACCGGTTCTTCCCTCTTCTTCTCTCCGGAAATCCCCTTTTCTTTTCCTTCTCCCTCTCCTTCTCCTTCCGTTTTCGTCATCAGCAAAGGACCAACGACCCCCCCCTCTCGAGATCGATAGAAGAAAAAGGATGGCTGAAGGATGGCTAATTCCTTTATGGTTACGGATTTTTTCAAAAAAGAGAGAAGGGACGGATAAACCCTTATCTCCTCGATCTGAAGGAATCTTTGTTTTGAATCGGGGTCTTCGTATCGAATTCCCTTGGCGGAGAGATAGGTGATCCTGGGTTTTATCTCCTCCAAAGTAAATCCATGCCCCGTTGCCTTTTGAAGGCGGGGCTCAATCAATTTCACGGCGTAAAACGAAAGGACAAAGTATCCTCCGATGAACAGGACGACAAGAACTCCTGCAAGGAGAGCCCATTTCTTCATCCTTTCACCTCCTCCTCCACAACTTCCTTATAGCCAACAGGAGTGATCGTCGCAAAATAAAAGGGCGGTCCAACTTCCTCCTCCTCCGCAGACCTCTTCTTAAGAAAGGACTTACACAGTGAGAGAAGTGGATCAAGGGGTGATTCCGCTTCTCGCAGAGCCTCCAATCTCCTCTCCACAGACAGAGACCGGGGGACGACAATGATCTGAGAGGTCGAGACGGGTTTTATCAAAATCCTCTCTCCTTCGCTGCTAAACAGGCGAAGCGCATACGGGCGGTCACGGTCTCTTAAGGAATATCCAGCCAGAATAAGGTAAACCTCGTTTAGAGGAACTGACGCTTCGCCTGCCTCATCGGCTGTTGGAGGAGAGAAAGGATGTCGCATCCCTCGTTGCTCTAACCATTTTCCATATTGATCGGTAAAAAAAGACAAAGCCATAGTGACGATATCATCGATCACCTCCGCCCCCTGCCTTTGAAGGAAATTCTGGAACGCTAAACTCATCTCCACCCCGATCCCTGCTCCTGCGCTCAACATGGCGGAGTGTGAGCTCAAACGAAGGAGTTTCTTCAGACTGAAATGCTTCATCTCTCCGGCTCCGTCGAACGAGGTTGCCCGGCTGTCTGTTGCCAACACAATCCCTTCATGGGTTGAACAAGCGATGATTTGGGTCATAACACACCAATAAAGGATCTAAGGGGCCAAGGGTTCAAGGGGTCAAGTAAGATATTGTAACCTTGGGTCATTAGGTCATCGAGTAATTGCAAGAAATGTTATGGTAACGCAAACACGTTTTCAAGAACAAACACTTGAACCCAGGACCCCTTGAATCCTCGAACCCTATTATTATGGTTTTACAATCAGTGAGACTTCCTTCGCCTTCTTCTCGTAGGCCTCAGCCAGCAGGCTGAAGATTGACTTGATCACCAATTGAAAAAGGAAAGGATTGGGTTGAATTGGATTCAGAGGCTTTTCAAGGTCCATCGCTACCGAAAGGGAAATCTTCGCCTCTTCTTCCCTTCCTAGCTTGAGGAGAACATAAGCCATCTCCTCCAACCTTCGCTGATACAGCAATCTTCTCTCTCCAGAGAAAAGCTCTGCCAATGCCTTTTGGTAGACTCCCTGGAATCGCGCTTCCTTCTGAGCGGGGTTGAGAACAATCTTCGACCCCTCTGCCTCCCAGACTTCATCCGCATAGGGCCGGATTTGTTCCTCCTCAATCCTCCAACCGGAAAAGATATCCGCTTTCAGAAGATCCCCTCCCTTCCTCAACAATAGGTCGTCTCCTGCAATGGCATCGGCCTGAAGATGGGAGTAGATTAATGGTTTCCCATAATCTTTTTTGATATTCTCTATCTCACTTTTTGCACGGAGATAGTCTTGGGGAGGGGTTCGCTTCTTCTCAAGGCTTGCTTGATAAGCTTGCGCGAAGAGAAAGGCGACATAGGGAGGCTCCATTTCAACCGTAGGAAACTGATTTTTCCCTTGAACCTCCTCAAAGAAGCTCCTTAACCCCTTCCGTGTCATCTCCTCTTGGGAGAAATCGACGATCCCCTCGCTGTCACTGACGATTCCATGCATGACCGTCAAACCCCTGCCCGGATGCGGAATGACAAGCCACAAGAGCCGGTGTCCCAGAAAATCGATCCCACTCGCGAATCCTTCTCTCGGATCGGTCTGTAAAGGACGGAGGATGGACCTCTCTTGATTCGATAAAATCTCCTCAACGGCAATCCCTTTGCTCTTCAGTCGGTAAAGGGACCGCTTGATGATTTTTCGAACCTTCTTGTCGTGGATCTCTTCAAGCATTCGATGGAGAAGCCTGGCCGTCACTCTATCAGGGATGGTCACCATTAACTCAGCCAGACTTCCAGCGGTTCGTGGATCCTTTCCCAAGAGAGGAAGGAAAGACCGGAGAATCTCCTCTTCTGATTTTCCACCGGCAATATCCGTTTTTATCCGCTCAGCAACGGTTTGAATATCTTCCATTTTGTCTTTCTACCTTCCCCGCAAACAAAGCAAAATCCCCGCTTCTCTGCGCCGGCCTGCACGAAGCCCCGCCTGCCAAAGCCTTGTGCGCCGGGTAGGCGCTTCGGCGAAGGCAGGGCGGCAACCTTTAACATGTGAGATTCAGATGCTCCATGCCCCTGAGGTGATTCCATTTTCCACAAGCACCGCCTAACCATTCCTAAAAGACCGCATTCTAAGACTTTGGAACCCGACTGTCTCTTCCGTCAATCCCGCGATTATAACACAGCCTCTCACGGGGGAGGGGTTCAATAAGGACGGAGGATCGTCTGCTGAACGGTCAGGAGCATGGTTACGGAAAGGTTCACGAAGAGAGTATTTCGACAGAGGCGTTCAAGTCTTTCAGCATCGCGATAATTCCCCAACCAGACCTGAATAAGGTTCCACAGGATGAGGAAAAGTGGAACTCCAGAAAGAGCCAGAAGCCAGTGGGCAGTGAGACCAATCCCCCACATCATTTTGATAAAAGACAACCCCGCCAATATGGAAAGTCCGATGTAGAGATCTCCCATTCTCTCTTTTCCAAACCGGACGACGAGGTTCTTTTTCCCGATGGCCCGATCTGCTTCTTCATCCGGAAACTCATTGATCAAGATCACATTGAAGATGGAGAGGCCAACCGGAATGGAGAGGAGAAAGATCTGTGAGCTGAAGAACCCCGTGAAGAGAAAAAACCCGGTTGCAATGGGCAACCACCCATAGCAGAATCCGATGAGTATTTCCCCCCAACCATGGTAGGACCATCGAACCGGCTTGTTTGAATAGAAAAATCCAAAAACGATGCCCAGCCCTCCTAACAAAAGCGTCCGAAGATCCGTCCGGTATTGAAGGTAGATATAAAAAACGACGAGAATGGCCCCTGTCAGACATCCATATCCCAAAAGAAGCGAAACCCGGGCAGGAAGAATTCCTTTCACCAAAATCCTCGATCCCCCTGAAAACCGGTTAAAGTTTTGATTGATCCGATCCCCCTCCAGATCGTTCCATTCCCCCAGGTAATAGGTCATCCACATGATGAGGATGGCCGCCGCCACAGCAAGCAGATAGAGCTCGAAGGATCCTCTGTAACCCCATCGCCAAGCCAGGATAAATCCTAAGACCAAAGGCAGAATTCCCACGGAAAGAAAAGGAACCCGCGAGAGCTTCCACCAAGCCGCCAGATAAGAACCAAATTTCTTCAATAGGATCCCTTCTCTTGGAATCGGTAAGCAGAAGGCAGTATGCAGAAAGCAGCATTATAAAATTTTAAATTTCTCCGGGGTTGACATCATACTACCTAACATCTTGCCGATTTCTTCATATCCTTTTGCAAGTTTTCCATAAGATTCTCGTGCCAAATAACCACAATCTAAAGAGAAATCAAGCCAAACCTGCGTCTCGGTTGCCTCTGCGTCAGAATCAGATAATTTATTAACAAACATATTACGATAACGTCTTTTCCGAAAGGCTTCTGCAATATTTGTGACAACACTTCGTGACGAACGACGTATTTGATCGGTTAAGGAGTATCTTTCTTCTATAGGAAATGTTTTAGACTCATTGAATATTTCCATCGCTAACTTATAAGCCAACTGATATACCTTTAAATCCTTATGTCCCTGTAGCATTTTCTCTCAATTCTGCCATCCCCTTCCATTTTTACCGCCTACTGCCTACTGCTTTCTGCCTTCTGCCTTCCATTTTTTCGCACCAATCTCTTGCGTTTTGAAACATTTGAATCCAGGGGGATTCCCTGACTCCATCGTTCAGATAACCCGGTAACCATGGCCATTGCCATTTCAGAAAGGACCGCTCAGGATGAGGCATCATGGCCAGGTGCCGCCCGTCGGCGGTGCAAAGTCCTGCCATACCGAAAGGCGACCCGTTTGGATTAAAAGGATAGCTTTTCGGAACCCTCCCGTCCCTCCGGCCTTCATCGTCGACGAAGGCCACCGGAACGAGTTTTTGGTCGATGACCTCGTCCATCAGCGTTGGGTCAGGGAAGTGAAGTCTCCCTTCGCCGTGGGCAACCCAAATTCCGAGTGTCGCATCGGTCATGCCCTTGAACATGATCGCCGGGCATTCCAAAATCTTAACGGTCACCCAGCGAGATTCAAAACGTCCGGAGCTATTTTGAACGAACCTGGGCTGCCGAGGATCAGCGATTCCCAACCAAGGTACCCAGCCGAGGAGTGCGAAGAGCTGACAACCGTTGCACACACCTAAAGAGAATGTATCGGACCGATTGTAGAAATCGTCAAACATTTTCTTTAGCCTTTGGTTAAATCGGATCGCTGCCGCCCACCCTTTGGCGCTCTCTGGAACATCGGCATAAGAAAATCCTCCCACGGCAACGAGTCCTCTGAAACGCTCCAGCGTTATTCGTCCGCTGATCAGATCGGTCATCGTGACGTCCCAAGGCCGGAAACCTGCCTGATAAAAAGCGGAGGTCATCTCGCGATCACCATTGCTCCCCTCTTCCCGGAGAATGACGACTTCCGGTTTGTCTCTGGCTTCGAGAATACGGCGCGGTGTGGGTTTGGTTTGAAAAGGAACGACATAGCTTTGGCCCTTGCGGTCGAAAATATTCTTTCGCTCCTCATCGGCACATTGGGAATTCATCTGAAGCCGTTCGATGTGATAGGACGTCTCTTCCCACCACTCGCGAAGAACACCCATGCTCGATTCCAGAACCTTTTGCAAATTATGGGTTACAAAAATTTTCTTTTCCTCTCTCGTCTCTCCGATAATGCTCGGGCTCAGATCAAACGAATAAAGAATCTCCAGAACCTTCCGAACGTCACTCGCACGACACTCGATCACGGCTCCTAATTCTTCAGCAAAAAGCATTTCCAAGGGGCTCGACGGACCATCCATTCGGATTCTCAAACCGCAGTTTCCTGCAAAGGCCATCTCCAGAACCGTCGTGAGGATGCCTCCATCGCTGACGTCGTGTCCCGCGAGAATGAGGTTCTCTGAGATCAATTTCTGGATTGCATTGAAGGCACGTTTAAGCATCTCGGGATCATCCACGTCAGGAGATTCGTTTCCGACTTGTCCATAAACCTGCGCTAAAGCCGAGCCTCCAAGCCGAGCCTGATGCTTAGCGATGTCGATGAAGATGAGCTGGCTGTCCCCTGGTTTCTTGATGTCCGGAGTCACCACCTTTGTGATATCGGGCATCGTCGCATAAGCAGAGATCACAAGCTCACGGGGAGATTTCACGATTTCATCTCCAACGCGGGTGGCCATGGAAAGACTGTCTTTTCCGCCATCCACCGCGATCCCCAACTGGATCATGAGATCCCGCATCGCGCAAGCCGCATCGTAAAGGGCCGCCCCTTCGCCGGGAAGTTTGGGAGCCCACATCCAATTGGCCGAACATTTTATGTCTTGCAGGCGACCGATTTGCGCCCACACGATATTGGTCAGCGCTTCTCCCACGGCCATTCGGGCGCCCGCCTTGGGATTGACAAGCATTTTGATCGGTTGCTCGCCAATCGAAGTGGCTGCTCCGGTTAAGCCGAAATGGCTTTGGGCGATCGCCGCCGCATCGCCAACCGTGAGTTGAAGCGGGCCGCAACATTGTTGTCGTGCAATCAATCCGGTCACGCTTCGATCCACCTTGTTGGTAAGGAATCTCTTTGAACCGACGGCGAGGTTGCGAAGCACACGAGACAATGCCTCTTCCACCGACAAATCCGCTGGCAAATCAAGAGGTTCGAGCGAATGTTCACTCCTCTCATCCTTGAAAGTCTTCTGTGGCATGTTGCCCAGAACCTTGGCCAGATTAAGATTGACAGGGGTTGAATCATCTTCCGCATCATGCACGACGAAGCGACCGTCTCCTGTTACCTCTCCGAGGGTTTCGCAATTGACTTTTTCCCTTCCGCAGATGGATTTGAATTCTTCAATTCTCTTGGAGTGAACCAAGAAGCCGCATCGCTCCTGGTATTCGGCAATCCAGATTTTGAGCGCGGATAACGTCGGATCGCCAAGTTTGATACGCCTCAGCTCGATTCTGCCCCCGGCCTTTTCCACAAGCTCTTTAAGAACATTGGCCGGACCGCCGGCTCCTTGATCATGGGCACTGGCGATAGGATTTCGATCGCCCATTTCGATGCAAGCCCGGATCACGCGGTTCATCTTTTGCTCCATTTCCGCATCGCCGCGCTGGACCGCATTAAAATCGAGCTCTTCCTCATTCTCGCCTTGTAACTTGCTGGAAGCCGAACCTCCGCTTACGCCAATACCGTAAGCCGGGCCTCCCACTTGTACGATCAGCAATCCTTTTCGGGCTTCTCCCTTTTCAATATGCCTATCATCGATTTGTCCGATGCCGCCCGTGAACATGATCGGTTTGATCCACGCCCAGCGTTCGCCACCGGGCAGCTTTTGGTCAAAGGAACGGGTAAAACCCAGAATCACCGGCTCGCCGAACTTATTGCCATAGTCGCTCGCCCCGTCGCTTGCCCGGATTTCGATCGTAAGAGGAGAAGCCAGATTCGACAGATAGACAGATCGCCTGTCCTCCCAAGGCAGATCGTAGCCGGGGATGAGCAAGTTAGCGACGCAGTACGCCGCCGTTCCGGCAACCACCAGCCCTCCTTGTCCCGTCGCCTGGACGTCACGGATCCTTCCGCCCGTGCCTGTTTCAGCACCAGGAAAAGGAGCCACGCCAGTGGGAAAATTGTGCGTCTCCGCAGTAAAAATGATGTGGTACCGCAGCTTCTGCCTCTTGAAAGGCGCTGGTTCCCCGGGATGTTCGGGCAGAATGGTCCAGCAATCATATCCTTTAATCCCGCTCGAATTGTCTTTGAATGCGATGATGCTGTTCGATGGATTTGCTTCTCGGGTCGACTTGACGATATCCATAAGCGTTTCAGGCATGAAGACGCCGTCGATCATCTGCCTCCCTTTAAAATAGCCGTGCCGCGAGTGTTCGCTGTTGGCGTTGTCCAGATCTCTTATTTCAACGATCGTGGGATCTCTTCCTTCTCCCTTGACAAAGTAATCATAGTAGAGATTTCTGTCCCACGCATCCATTGCAAGACCCGGTATTTGCAGAAGAGCGTCCGGGCCCTTTTCCAACAGAGGGATCTTGAAAACAGGCTCTGGTAGAATGCCCGTTTCGAAAGTTTGCAAGGGTTGGTCATACAGGCATTCCGTCATCCGATCATGATGTTCCCGAATAAAGCGGCCGATATCGACCTCTGAAGAAAGGCGATATCGCCGGGAGCGCTCGATGCGAGTCACCTTTTCGAGCCCGCAGGTTTGGCAGATGGCGACGATATTGGTTGAATAGGCGGTCGCAAAATTCATACGCGGGCCGAGTTCCACCACCTCTCGTCCGTCAGGGTTGATCGGGTTCGCAGATACGCTTTCCGATACAAAGCCATCGGCCAAGAGCTGGCTTAAGATCGAAAGCTCATTCGAATTCAACAGGGCGGACGTCTCCACATTGAAGCAGTATTGCAGTCCCTCATTTTTGCCAAGGAAGAAGTGCAACATCCCTGCCTCCCTTCTTAAATAGGGAACGCATAGACGCGTTCCCTACTGCGCTAGTAAAAGAGTCTTCGAGGTGCATCCGCTTTGTAAGCGACCTGTCCTTCTTTAAGGTAGATATGCCGATGGACGACCAAGTTTAAAATATGGCTTTGCCAAGCGCGTTCTTTCTCGTTCATTCTTTTGGCCAGTGACTCGGCATCATCATCCGATCTAATCAGTACCGGCATTTGAAAGATAATCGGACCATGATCATAGGCAGCCTCATCCACAAAATGCATGGTCACGGCACTCTGGCTTATTTCGCCCCGATGATAGGCGGCTATGACGGCTTCGTGCACATAATGCCCGTACATCCGTGCTCCGCCAAACTGTGGCAGTGGTCCTGGGTGGATATTGATGGTTCTTGTAGGATCGAGCCCTCTTACAAACTTCAACCACCCGGAGCACATGACGAAGTCAGCCTGATATTTCTTAACGAATGCTCGATAACCTTCGGCATCAAAGGGTCCAGGCCAATACTCAAAAGGAATATGGAGTGCGTCTGCTCTCCTGCGCACGCCTCCATTTTCATGGTTAGAAATGACTCCGACGATTTGCGCGTCAAGGACCGGCGGCTTGGTTCGTGAAAACTCGACCAATTCTTGAAAACCAGAACCCCCACCCTTCTCATCGCCACTCGCAAAAGCTAATACCCGGATCCTTCCGCCGTCTGAATCCATTTCCATCTCCTCATTTAAGAATTACGATTCTATTGTCATTAACCCACCTTTCTGATGCTTAACGATCCTCAATATATGCAGAGTAAATCATTTGTAAAAAAAGTCAACCCTTCGACTCCCCAGTATCCATGCTGGTCCTGCCCAGGGCTGACCCTGAGCGGTGTTTCAGCCTCCATTTTAAGGGACGGGAGTTCAATCTGCCGAACGGGTCAACCCGGAAATCTGGTCCGTAATCAAGGAAGGAAGTACCGGTATCCATTAGACCCTGAAATCGTAGATCCTGAAATGAATTCAGGACCTGGTTTAGGGTGACACTGAACTCCGTTTAGCATCTCGCCCTTACGGATTATGGTCCTGCAGTCTTATCAACGGACTCCCAGGGTCGAACCAAGATATTCCAGACCTAATGGACGGATGACGACTTTTTTCACCCGGCTCGCCTCAATGGTGCCAGCTCGCAAAGCGAACATACCGAGAGACCGAGCGATGGATAGTAGTTTTGCCACATCGCACTCCCGCACATACAGTGCGAATCCGGCTCCCATGTTGAGATTTGCATAAGCCTCCTGATCGTCTACCGGCCCATGTCCTTGAATGAACGAGAAAACGGGATGGGGAAGAGGAATATGGTCGATGACATACGCGAACGGCTGTGTGGCCCGCATCAACTTACGCCAGCCGTGGCCTGTGATATTCACGGCATAATGAACCTCTATGCCCTCGTTGAAACAACCCTCGACCAACGAAACGTAGATCATCGTCGGGTCGAGCAACGCCTCGCCATACATTCGTCCATCGCCGAGCTTCGTGAGATAACCGTTCGGCAGCTTTTCGGCGATCCCTCGCGCAAGCGTAAGCCCATTGGCGTGAATACCGGAACTGCCGATGACGACGATCGCATCCCCTTGGTGGATGTTGGCCGCATTGATAAGACGGCTTTTGGGCTTCACGACTCCGACAGCCGAGCCGCTCAGAACGGCTGTATCCGGATGAACGATGTCCTTAAGCGTTGGCGTTTCCCCGCCGCTCCATACGCAACGCGCCAATTCACAGGCCTTTTTCCACCCGAGGATAAGATCTCCACAACGCTTTTCATCGCTGAACCAGCTGGAAACACCAACGGCCAGATGCATGGCAACGGAAAGCGGCAACGCACCAAGCGTGATCATGTCATTCACAATCATGGCAACCGTGCACTGCGCGATACGATCATAGTAAGACTCCCCGGTTAACTGATACATCGCATCCGCCACCAGATCTTTGGTACCCAAACCCTCTTCCACATGAGCCACATAGTGATCCCCGGCATCCATGAGATAGGCGCTTTCTCCCCTGCTCATCTCCACTTCAGAAAAACCGAGGCGCAAGATGTTTGTGGCCGTTTCTCGGCCGGCCTGCTGCGCCAGGCGCTTGAACGGATCCATGGCCTCGTAATCAACACCCACGCCTGCATAAGTCATCTTCCCGGTCATCGCTCTCGGTCCCCCGTCATCAGTGGATAAAATGTATTAGAGATGATGAATGCTTTGAACTATGTCCCATGGATCGGGATGCTGCAATGGCGATAAAAAAGGAAGAAGGCACTAACGAAATTCGACAATGTCGGACAACCTCCCCATCATTCATCAATAGAAGTATCACCTTAATGGAAGAAATTCTTCAAATCTTCCTCCGTTGGATAAAAGACAAGTTGGCCATCGTTTTACAAATAGAACATATCGATCTGAAATTCAACACCAAAGTTTCCTCCCGCCCCCCCTACACTTTCTCCTCCACCGGCTGCAGGCCCGCACAACGCCTGGCAGGGAAGACAGGGGTTAGAGTTATCATAACTCAAACGGAAAACAAGGACGGATTCGGTATCGCAAAAGAAACCAGGCCATTCTTACTGGAACCGACATCCATGTGCGTACTTTGCAAGCAGCCGGCGCCCCGATGCAGGCTTTGAACTCTGTAGGGTGATCGATACAAAGTGCTTTCTAATCAGGCCATAATTGAGAAGACATAATTATACTGCTCCGGCAAATCCCCATCCCCCTCCTAACTCCCCCTTGAAGGGGGAGGAACATAACGATTTCCCTCCCCTTCAGGGGGAGGAAAGGGTGGGGGTGGGACGGATTAATAACGAGAAAATTGGATTGGAAAATCCGCTCAAGATGATGGAAAAAGGGGGGGCGATGATCTCGACTGCCGAGATCATCGCCCTTGGAAGGAGGCTGGGACTGAAGAGTTCAGAAGGCTGTCAAAATTACCAAAATGACCGCTTTGGATCAACTATTCTTGCTTGATTGAGATTTCCGTACCCTTTCAGAAATTTCTAAACCCAACGAAACAATTTGGCAAAAAAATAGGAAACGAAAAATGCATTGGTGAAGACCAATGTCCAAAGAGATACTCTTGTAAAACTGATCTCGATTCTTCTTCCCTCTTCCGTTTCCTGAATCCCCAAAAGTTTCTTGCCAATCACGTTCCACTCCAACGACAATTTTGTAGGAAAATGAGCAAATTTGTAAAATCACAGACGGTCTTTGCTAATCTTCCAATCGTTTCTTCACCATTCTTAAGAAAGCAAAACCACCCAGAATGATTGAATAAATTGTAAATAAATTTGAGAGAGAAAACCCATTCACCATTGGAACCATTCCCCGCTTCTCTCACTGTGCCAGATATAGATAAAGCAAGTCTTGTGCCAAGACGGGGAATGGAGATGAAGTTGGCTGATATTCGAGGAGAATTTAAGATAAAGGCGATTCGAAGCAAATTCGCCCGAGGGCGCGAAACGTCGTATGCGGGTAATAAATTAGGGGGGGCTGTCTTGAACCTATGGATAGATTCCCCGGAGCCTTGAGGCCTCAGCCACTCTTCCAATTCCAAGCACCAGAGCTGCCGTTCTCATGGGAATCTTTTTGGAAAGGGAGATATCCAGAACCTCTTTGAAACCCTTCTGCATGATCCTGGTCAATCGGTCCGATACCTCTTCTTCACTCCAGATGAGCTCCTGGAGGTTTTGGACCCATTCAAAATAGGAAACCGTCACTCCTCCTGCATTGGCCAAAATGTCGGGGACCACAAAAATTCCCCTGTCATTCAAAATCTCATCCGCCTTAGGGGTCGTCGGGCCATTGGCCCCTTCGACGATGACCTTCGCTTTGACTCGAGGCGCATTTTTCTCGACAATCTGATTTCCCATCGCCGCAGGAACCAGGATATCGCACTTCAACTCCAACAGCTCTTGGTTGGTGATCTCGCTCTCATCCTTTGTTTCGCAGACAAAACACTTATATTTTGCCTTGTATTCCAAAGCCCTCATCACATCCAAACCCTTCTCATTGTAAAGTCCTTTTTGTGAATCGCTGATGGCAATGACCTTTGCCCCCAGACGATGGAAGTGCATGGCAGCAATGCCTCCCACATTCCCACATCCCTGGATGACCACCTTCGCCCCTTCCACCGGAATTTTTAAATATTTCAGCACCTCAACCGAGGTGATGACCACGCCTCTTCCTGTGGCTTCAAACCTTCCGAGAGATCCTCCCAACTCAACGGGTTTACCCGTCACCACCCCCGGGACGGAATAGCCTTTGAGAATACTGAATGTATCCATGATCCAGGCCATCACCTGCGGGTTGGTGTAGACATCCGGAGCAGGAATATCCTGTTCAGGACCCAACAACATGGAAATCTCCCAGGTAAACCTTCTCGTCAAATGCTCTATTTCACGAAGCGACATCTCTTTCGGATTACATTGAACCCCGCCCTTGGCCCCTCCGAATGGGATGTTGACCACGGCCGACTTCCAGGTCATCCACATCGACAAAGCCCTCATTTCATCGAGATCAATATCGGGATGGTATCTTATTCCCCCTTTGGCTGGCCCCCTGGCCACATTATGCTGGACCCGGTAGCCGGTAAAAATTTTAACGTTCCCATCATCCATCTGAATTGGAAAATGGACGATTAACTCCCTTTTTGTATTTTTCAATTTCTCAATTGATCCAGGATCCAGATTCAGATATTCGGCCGCGATATCCACTTGTTTCTTTGCCATCTCAAAGGAATCAATCTTCTCGCTTCCAGCCATGATGGTAGCCCCCTTTTCCTAGGTAATGATAAAAGTGCGGCGGTCTTTTACAATAACTTTTTTCTACCTTTTCTTCTTTCCTTTTTCAAGAGAAATTTTATGATCGCTAGATTTATCCGATTGAGCCACTTTTCGTAAGATTTTATTCAAAAAACCCCTCTCTTATAGGAAACTCTTGTCGAACAAATCGCCAGGATTGTCGAAAAGGGTCGTCACTCAAGTGGGTGAGCCCGGTTTCTTGGTGGGTCACGATAACCTATTGAATCTACTTGTCCCTGGTATGGATCTACTATCTCAGATTTACAATGTCGGAAGAAAGGATTACATCCATCAATAGACATCGACAAGTCTTTCCAATTTGAAGTCGAATTTTGAGAAAATTACTACGCAATAAGATCCAAATTCATTCTCCTCCAATAGCGCGCTAACTATTTGAAATTCTTTATAAATCACCGTCCCCAATACAATCAGAAATGTCACCCGCTATTTTAAAAGTGTATTGGCACAGTCCTTGCTCAAATAATAGGGTAATGATTCAGTGCTGTCCAAATTAAGTAGAAATCTTATTACCCCCTATTGATTTCATTGGCTTTTTGGACAAGATTTTATGCTTTCGTAGATCAGGTTCCTCATAAGAATGCTGTCCCAATTAGGCAAAGTTG
>Ga0208821_1000757_pt1 | contig 22424 bp, 20 predicted proteins | sample June2015DPH_20_5_FD_184720 | JGI IMG/M metagenome (GOLD analysis project Ga0208821, IMG submission 184720) | Peatland microbial communities from SPRUCE experiment site at the Marcell Experimental Forest, Minnesota, USA - June2015DPH_20_40... | ecosystem: Environmental > Terrestrial > Soil >... | reverse complement strand
GCCACGCGACGAAGCATCGACATGTCCGCACAACGAGCGCTCGTTGGGCTGTTCTTTCTTCTCGAAGCTGTCGAAATGATCCGCCAGGAACTCCTCGGCCATCTCGACGTCAATCGTTCCCTTAGCGTGCTGCATCATCTCATCCGCGCGGGCATGCCGCGCATTCATCGAAGACGATGCGTCGTTGGGATCGAAGCCGCTGGTTTCCTCGCGGACCAGCTTGGGATCGCGGGGGAAATTCGAACTCACGAAATATCCATCTTTCGTCCGCCACAGCGGAGTATTTTTCAGGCCGAGTTCGAGATAGGCGATCTCACCGGTCTTGCGGTCGCCGATGAGCCAGTCGTTGGCATAGCCCCCGTTGTTGCCTTCCTTGATGATGCGCACGTAGTCGTCGATGCTCTGGGCGTACTGCAGCGCTTTGCGCGAGCGCATGAATTCCGGCTTGCCCTTCGGGTCCCATCCCTCGAATTGAGTGATCGTGGTTTCGGTGATCATGATGCCAGCCGAGTTCACGCCGAAGTCGTCGTCGCTGGTGATCACCCCGGGAAACCCGTCCATGAGAATGCGCTGCCCGTTCTGCGGCACGATGTCGAAGATCACCACCCAGCGTTCGCCCTCCAGGTAACCGGTCCAGTTGTTGTGGGCGATCACGATCTGGCGATCCTTGGTGTAGCTGCCGGTGGCGATGAAGGCGGTGCAATTGCCTGGAGCAGCCAACTTCGGCGCGTTCGCCGGCTTCCCCGGCTTGTTCGCGGTTTTCTTATTGGCCGCTTTCTTGTTCAACTTGTTCAACCACGGCACGTAGTAGTCCGGCACTTCCTCAAACGCATTGAGGGCCACGATATCGTAGACGTCGAGGTCCACGCCGTGCGCCTTCACACCGTCGGCGATGCCCTGCAATTCCTGCTGATACTCGGCGTCGATGTGGGGCCACAGCTTCGCGCGCGCCGTCTTGCGGAAGAACTCCCAGTCGCGCTGTGTGGCATGCGTGTCGAACAGCTTGATCGCTTCGAACGCGTCTTCGATCTCGGCCGCCAGCAGATACCCGTGCTGGAAACCGATATCGGAGGGAGATCCCTCCAGATGAACGTAGGTCCACCCGCCCCGCTGGAAGCGGTAGGCCTTTTGCAGCCGCGGATCGGAAGCAGCCGAAATGGCGTTTTGCGGCTGCGCCGCGCACATCGACGCAACCAAGAGCACCGCGGTCGTTGCGCCCGCGGTAGCCATCAACTTCGCAAGAACAAAACAGAAACGCCTATCCCCCATGGAATCCTCTTGATTTCGGATCTACAGACGTTGGGTAGTCTTTCACACCGGAAATGGTATGTCTAGACAGCGTCTGGCAATGATACCGATCTCAACCGGTTGAGATGCCCAGGGGTCTTCTTGGATGGAGTTTTCCCAATACAAAATCACTCGTCGTTGTTCTCACCGCCATCGTTGTTCTCACCGCCGAGCTACACCGCTTTCACAGTGGGTGTAAACCTCGCCATCGGCAATCCCTCAGGGGCTAAAGCCCGCATTTCTCGCGGTCGTTCGCGGCACCCTCCGGCTTCGCTCAGGGCAGGCTCTGGAAGCCGTGCCCTGCCCAGAACCAGACCGCAGTCTGCGGTAACCATGAAAACGGTCTACTTCGGCTTCGGCCCGACGACCTTGTAGTCCACATGCCAGAGGATGTAGCACCTCGCATCAGGCTTGAGCAATTCCTCGGGGTACCCTTCGTGAAGCGCAAGATGTGGGGTTGATCCGATCGTCCGACTTCAGATGAGACCCTTGCGGACTTTCAGAAGGAAATCCTCGGCATCAGCACGCGCCTTCTCCATGATCCTCTGATCGTAGCCGTGTTCCATTTTCACTTCATGAAGTACAAGTTCCACAGCGACCTTCGGTTTGTATCCTCGCTTTATGAGAATCCGGGCGCGGTCTGCGAAAGCGGTGTCAGCATTCCGGTTTGTTTCCTGTTTCGCCGCAGAAAGGCTGGTCTCAACCTGGCATTTGTGCTCGCGAAAGCTCACATCGGCTAGGCGGTCGTAAGCACTCTTAGCCTCTTCTCCAAGCAGCGTGGGGACGGGGAATCTCCATCGGCAATTCGAGCAGGCCCAACCGGTTGCATCGCCCTCGATCCAGATCAAGAAGCGCACCATATCGGCACCCCAACATATTACCGCAACGGACACCGACACGATTTAGCGCAGAGGAAGTCGGGCCAAGGGATGAAAAGAAGATGTCTGGGAGGTGCGGGCGAAGGCCGGAGTTCTTCGGAAATTACTGTTGTAATCAGATTTCACTGATATGCCAGTTCAGGCGTGGTCGATGGCATAATTCTGTGTCCGACAAACGGAGTAGATACCTTCAAGAAATTCAATGGAAACGCTGGTGCGTTTGATACGTCGCAAGTAGCGGTGTATCAAGACAACATGCAGTCTTACAGCACAAGCGAATCGGCGATCGGCTTCACTACGACATCGTTCCTGATGTGGTCCTGGAGATTGGCTCAGCACCCCACCAGGTCACGTTTGCGGTATGATTCTCGGCTACAGTTTTCCAACAAAAGAGGTGCCGCCCATGTCACCACGGAAGCCGGTGGTTTTGTTGCTGCTCACAGTACTTATGGTTATTCCGACGATTGCGCAGAACGCGGGCCCTGCGTTCAGCATTCCCAATACTACGTTAGCGATCAACTCGCCGACGCCACTTTCCCCGCGAGTCGTGCACTACGAGATCGATGCCAAGTACGACGCCAAGACGCACGGGCTCGACGCCGAAGAGACTCTCACTTACCACAACCTCACTGGGCAAGCATTAGACATATTTCCGTTCCACCTTTATCTCAACGCCTTTCAGCCAACTTCCACATGGATCAGGGAGACGAAAAGGGACGGCACTCGAGACGTTACGTTCGAAAAGTGGGAGAGCAAGAACTATGGGTCTGAGGAGATCAAGCGTTTCGAGGTGGTGGGACAAGGCGATCTGACGTCGCAGCTGCAGTTCATACAGCCGGACGACGCTAACAAAGACGACAAGAGTGTGGTCCAGGTGCATCTGCCGAAGCCGATTCCGCCGGATGGCTACGTGGAGTTCAAGATCACATTCCACGATCAATTCCCTGAAACTTTGGAGCGAACGGGCTGGAAGCGCGACTTCCTGCTGGGCGGACAGTGGTTCCCCAAAGTCGGCGTATGGTGGCACGGGGCCTGGAACTGTCATCAGTTTCATGGCGCAACTGAATTTTTTGCCGACTTCGGCGTGTATGACGTGAAGCTCACGGTCCCGCAGTTTGAGATGGTCGGAGCGACCGGGGTTGAAGTTGGCAATGTCAACCATCCAGATGGCACAAAGAGCGTGAGCTACCACGCCGATGACGTACACGATTTCGCGTGGACTGCGAGTCCCCACTACAAAGTCTATGAGGACAACTTTCAGGGGAGTATGGGGCCGGTAAAGCTGAACATCATGATGCAGCCCGCGCACCTGGGTCAGGAAGAACGGCATGCGCGAATCCTAAAGCAGACTCTGGATCACTTTGAACGCTGGTACGGGCCTTACCCGTACAAGACGCTGACGTTGGTGGATCCGGAGGTTGGGTCGGCGGCAGAAGGCATGGAGTATCCGACCTTTATCACGGGTGGGACCAACTGGTGGATGCCGAAGGGCTTCTATTTGCCGGAACTGGTGATCGAACATGAATTCGGGCACCAGTATTGGTACGGAATGGTCGCGACCAACGAGTTCGAAGACGCCTGGATGGATGAGGGCATCAACAGCTACACCGAACTGAAGATCCTGGATGACATTCTGGGCCCACGCACTTCGATCATGAATCAGTGGGGCATAACAATGGGCGAACGAGAGATGCAGAGATTGAGTTACATCTCGGTGGCCGATCTCGACCCTATAGCGCGCAACGGGTGGCAGTATGCGAGCTACCAGTCTTACGGTGGAATTAGTTATGGGAAGACTGCCTCGATCTTGCTTACGCTGGAAGGCATAATCGGCGAGGATACGATGCGGCAGGCGATGCATACGTACTTCATGCGTTACCGATTTACTCATCCGACCAAGGAAGATTTTCTCAAGACGATTGAGGAAGTTTCCGGCAGAGACTTGCGCTGGTATTTCAACCAGGCGGTGTATGGGACCGAGGTGCTGGACTATGAAGTGCTAAAGGTGAAATCCACGCCGGTGGACTGGTACAAGGAAAAGTTTAAGGAGAAAAAAGGTAAGACAGAGTACGAGTCAGAAGTGATAATCCACCGCAAGGGGGACTTCATTTTTCCCGTCGATGTCGCCATCGCGTTCGACAACGGCGACAAGGTCCGCGAACACTGGGACGGCCAGGACCGGTGGATCCGATACAGCTATCAAAAGAAGGCCAAGGTGGCGACGGTAGAAATCGACCCCGACCACAAGATCCATATCGACCACAACAACTTCAACAACAGCGATCTGGCGGAACGAAGTGAGAAGCCGACACGCAAACTGACGAACTATTGGACATTCGTGACCCAGTTTATTGCCCAACTTCTGGCGTGGTGGATGGTATAGGAGCGAAATCTTATGAATGATAAACGAAGCCTTCTTTCCAACGGAGCGGCCATCGTCCGCCGGAACAAGCGATACGTCGTCTGGTTTTTTGTGCTGAACTTGGCTTTGGCCTCAATGGGCGCGGCGGCCTTCCGCCTGCATGCGGCCAGCGTGCTCGACCGCAGCCTCTATGCGGATGGTGTGCTGCATGGATTCGACCTGGGCATTTTTGTGGAAATGCTAAGCCGCCCGGAGTTTGGCCCGATGCAGGCGTCGACGGTTCCAGGGCTGATACTGGCGTTTTTGTTCTTTGTGCTGACATTGATATTTCTGCCCGGTGTATTTCTCGGATATGCGTCCGATCGCCGGATCTCGCGGGAAGAGTTCTTCCGCGCGTGCGGAAAAAACGTGTGGCGGTTCGTCCGTCTGGCGATTCTGTTTGCGATCTTCGCGGGGATCGTAGGTGGAATTTTGAATGGCATCCAGTATGCGCTGGCCAAGGCTGCGGATAAGACTTCCTACGAGAAGCTGCCTTTCTACGTTCAGTTGATCAGCTTTACTGTGATTTTCCTGGCGCTCACGGCGATCCGGATCTGGTTCGACCTGGCGGAAGCAGACGTGGTGATCACGGATCAAAAAGCGGTTCGCAAGTCGGTGGGCAAAGCTTATCGGCAAACCCGCGCGAATCTGGGCCGGTTGTTTGGCGCTTATGTAACGATCTCGGTTGTCGCACTGCTGGTGCTGACGATCGGACTGGTGATCTGGAATGTCATAGTTCCGCCGGCCAGCGTATGGGGAGCGTTTCTAATCGGTCAGCTGATTCTTTTGCTGCTGTTGGCCACCCGCTTCTGGCAGCGCGCTGTAGCAGTGTCTTTTTACTCGACAGCGGTGGCTGAAACTCCAGTGGAAAAACAGCCCGCACCGGTCAACCTTACAGCGGCGGCAACACCGCAAGCTGGCGGGATCTGAGAAATGCACGGGGACTGCTTAAGTACTTCAAAGTACGTCACAGCCGGTTTCCCAACGGGGGCTGAAAGCCCTGCCTCCCCAAACGAGAACGTAAGCTAGAAAAGCCGAAATCTGGCGGAGAGAGTGGGGAAGGAACCGGACGGAAATGTTGGCAGAAGGCTCGTTCCCAGGAAAATCGGCGAGGTAGCAAAATTAAGGCGCCGGGAAGCCCGGAAATTAGCCGACGAAAAACTCCGTGCGCTAAATCAGAGGGAATACGCACCACAGTCCACGATTGTTTTGCGGGATTACGTGGAGCGATATTTTATCCCCAACTTCTTTCCCACGCTAACCTGATTACGTTTCATGGCGGAAGTGCGAGGAGCCCCCAGTTAGTTTAGGGGACGACTTTACCAGCGAAAGGCCGGGGCACGCGGCCCAACGGCGGGTTTCCGCGCCGTTTTCACGCTCCCAATCAGCCAGGCGCTGTACGATTGCATCGGTGCTGAGCGTGTCCAGCTTCACGGACAAAGTGCTGCCCTTGGTCACCGGGGCGCTAAACAGGCACAGGCCCGGATGTCCAAGTTCAGGCAGTGGGGCAAAGCAACTTTGAAAGGTAACGCCAGCGCGGGCGCAGATTGCGGCGGGGTCTTGTGCGATTGTTGGATTCGTCTCAGCCCATGCAGGTTCCGCTCTTCGGTGGTCTAAGTAGAACCGAGCACACGCGTAGTTTACGGCGAGCAGGATGAAGATGAAGCTAGGGACGAAGGTGGCTGGCTGCATCCGCCCCTTATACCCAATTCCTTTGCGATACTTCAATCCCTTGCAATGCAGCACGGTTACGAAAGTAACGCAGCCTGACGGCGAACAGTTCCAGCTGGGACCCGCAAGCCTTCCCTGGCAGTAGCGGGGTTCGCTGCTCCAAGGATTGACACTTCCCACCGAGTCCTCGCTGCGGAGACCGAAACTGGCTTCGCTGCGGCCGAAGATTTGCGCGAGGAGCAACGGACGGTGGCGAGCGCTTTCCGAATTCTGTTCCAACGCCTTTATGGACCTTATGCGAAAAATGTGCAATTTTGACCAGATTTGGCCGGGCCACATCGTCGATCATGGCGATGTCGGGAGGGCCAGCCATGTCCAATTACGTGGGGCGCCAAACGATTCTCTGCATCGACGATGATGACAGCGTGCTTGGTTACGAACGAGCGCTGCTCGAAAGACGTGGATTTGCGGTGCTCACTGCCGCCTCCGCCCGACAAGGCTTACAAATTGCGGCAGTCTGCGCGGTTGCGGCCGTGATCGTCGACTACCACATGCCGGAGATGAATGGGCATGAGGTCGCGAGCGGACTAAAGCGTCTCAGGCCGCAAGTTCCAATCGTCATGGTTTCCAGCGATGACCAGATTCCAGAGCACGCGTTGAATGTGGTGGATGCTTTCGTTTCCAAGGACGAAGTACCCAGCCGCTTGTTGCCAGTGATCACTCGAATCTGCGGTGAAAACCCTCCGGGTCCCAACACTCCTCAACCGGAATCTCGTTTTTGACTTCAAGAACGGCATGCAGTGTACATGCATCTCGCCTGTGCGCGATATCGTGAAACGATTTTCATCCGGAGCGCTCCCCACAGTCTGCTATCCGTACCAGCGTTGCCGAAATCGCCCCATTTGTGGCCTACTTTTGCAATATTTGTCCTTACGCCACAACCCGCTGCATACGATTTCGCTGCCGACCTGACCACCATCTATCTAGCCCGTCGGTACCCGACTGGACATGACGATGCACTACGCGCATTCCCGAAAGAAACAGAAGTTGGAAGCGCAAGGCCGCGTACTCAAAGCAGTTCTCGGAGGTGAACGGGGGCTGCAACGGGGGCCGGAGGCAATTCAGTAGCAAGATCGTGGACAGGGAACTTGGGGAACTTGTGTATAATGATGAACTTACCGCAGTCCGTGGGCGCTTAACTCAGCGGTAGAGTGCCATCCTCACACGGTGGAAGTCGTAGGTTCAAATCCTACAGCGCCCACCATACGCCAACGGGCGTTGCAGAACTTACCGCATCCCGCGTGTCAAGCCGTATCCGGTTGGTTCATTCCTTCCCGTCTCTACTCCCTCTGAAATGCTAAGATTTCGGGAATGCCATTGCGCAGCAAAATCAAGAAGGTTACGCACGCGCCGGGAAAGATCCGCGGGCGTAAGGGCGAGCCGCACGCCGCGGCGGAGCTGGTCGTCATTACCGGCATGAGCGGGTCGGGGAAGGCTTCGGCGCTGAAGGCCTTCGAAGATCTTGGTTACTACTGCGTGGACAATCTGCCGGTGGAGCTGATTCCGCGCTTTGCCGAACTGGCGCTGCAGTCGGGAGAAATTCCGCGCACGGCGCTGGTAGTGGATGTGCGCGAGGGTTCGCAACTGGAGAAGCTGCCGGCGATTCTGAAATCGGTGAAGCGGGCGATAGCGACAAAAGTGATTTATCTGGAAGCGAGCGACGCCGCGTTGCTGCGGCGCTACAGCGAGACGCGGCGGCCGCATCCGCTGGGGACGGGCACGACGGTGCGGGCATCGCTCGGGGCCGAACGCCGGCATCTGCGGGCGATTCGCAAGATTGCCGACCTGGTCATCGACACTTCGAAATTTAACGTTCATGAACTGCGGGCGCACTTGACCGACCGGTTCAAACAGCAGGCGGGGAGCCAGCAGACGATCTTGGTATCGTGCGTGAGTTTTGGATACAAACACGGCGTGCCTGACGATGCCGACCTGGTGTTCGATGTGCGCTTTCTGCCCAATCCGCATTTCGTGCCGGAGTTCCGCGGGCTGACGGGAAGGCATCCGCGGGTCGCCAAGTACATCCGAACGTTTCCGCAGACGCAAGAGTTCATTAACCGCATCTCGGGACTGCTGGTTTACCTGCTGCCACACTACATCCGCGAGGGCAAGAGCTACCTGACCATCAGCTTCGGATGCACGGGCGGCCAGCACCGCTCGGTGATGATCGCCGAAGATGTCGGCAAGCGGCTGCGGAAAGCGGGGTACAAAGTGAAGGTCGCGCATCGGGACAGTCCGAAGTAGATGCCCGGCTGGAATTGTGTGGTGACGGGGCTCTGCCCCGTCCGAGCGGGGCATAGCCCCGCTTCCACACAATCTCTACCGGAAATCGCATGTAGAATTGGCATTACCACGCATGGCAACCTCCACAGCGGCGGGCGCGACGAGTGCTGGAACACCGGTAAATCCCCGTCCACTGGCCCGCCTGTTGCGTTACGTTCTGCCATACTGGTGGCAGTTTTCCGCGTCAGTTGTACTGATGGCGCTGGTGGGACTCTTGGATGCAGGCCGGCTTCTGCTCATCGGCCCGATTTTCGGTAACGTATTGAAGCCCGACTCCCATGAAAAAACCATCCGGTTGTTCAAGCTGCCGGGCAGCGAGCGCTTTCTAAACCTTCAACAACTGGTTCCGTCGCACTTTCACAATCCATGGACGATGGTTGCCTTCGCGCTGGTGGCGGCCACGGTGCTGAAGGGCATCTTCGACTACGCCGGGACCTACTTGGTGAATTACGCGGGGTTTGGGATGATCACGGACCTGCGCGACGATTTGTATAACGCAATCCTGCGGAGTTCGGCGGCGTTTTTCACGAAACACACGACGGGTACGCTGCTCTCGACGATCGTCAACGATATTGAGAAAGTGCAATTCGCAATGTCGAGCGTGCTGGCGGAATTCCTGCAACAGTTTTTTACATTTTTGTTCACTGCGGCAGTTGTTGTCCTGTTGGGAGGCAAGCTGGCGTGGGTGCTGCTGCTTTTCATCCCGGCGATTTTTTACTCGTCGAGAAAAATCGGCCGGCGAGTGCGCACTACGACGCGAGGCGGGCAAGACAAGCTGGCCGATATCCAGAACATTCTGCACGAGACGATCACCGGGAACCGGATCGTCAAGGCGTTTGCCATGGAGAAATGGGAGATCGAACGCTTCCGCGCCGCCGCGCGACGGCTGTTCCGGGCGAACCTGCGGCTGGTAGCGGCGTTTGCGATCAGCTCTCCCTTGATGGATATTTTTGGCGCGATTGCGATTGCGTTCCTGCTCCTGCTCGGACGCGACCAGATCGTCAGGCACACGTTCACTGAAGAAGCATTCTTAACATTCATTGTTGCCGTCTTCAAGCTCTACGATCCGGTGCGGAAATTCTCAATCTTCAACAACAATTTCCAGCAGGCGGTGGGAGCCTCGTCCGAAATTTTCCGCTTCATGGATATCGAAGACGAAGTACGGGAAAAGCCGGGAGCAAAGCGGATGGGGAAGTTTGCCCGGGCGATCCGGTTTGACGGCGTTTCTTTCTCCTATGAGAACGCCGAAGATTCGCCGGTCGTGCTGCATGACATCAATCTGGAAGTGAAGGTGGGAGAGGTGCTGGCGGTGGTGGGATCGAGCGGCGCGGGCAAGAGCACACTGGTGCACCTGATCCCGCGCTTCTTTGACGTCAGCGGCGGGCGGATTCTGATTGACGACAACGATGTGCGGGATGTGACGCTGGAGTCGCTGCGAGCGCAGATCGGGATTGTCACGCAGGAGACGGTGCTGTTCAACGATACGGTGAGGAACAATATCGCCTACGGCCAGCCCCATGTGTCGCAGAAGCGGGTGGAAGAAGCGGCGCGAGCGGCGCGAGCGTATGAATTCATTCGCGGGCTTCCGGAAGAGTACAACACAATGATCGGGGAGCGCGGGGTGCGGCTTTCGGGCGGGGAGCGGCAGCGTATCGCGATTGCTCGGGCGATCCTGAAAAATGCGCCGATTCTGATTCTGGATGAAGCCACGTCGGCGCTCGACAGCGAGTCCGAGTCGCTGGTGCAATCGGCGCTACAAAATCTCATGAGTGGGCGTACTGTGTTTGTGATTGCGCATCGGCTCTCGACCGTGCGCCGCGCGGATCGCATCGTGGTGCTTGAAAACGGCACGATCAGCGACATTGGCGCGCATGAAGAGCTGATGCAGAAGTTGGGCACGTACCGGCGGCTTTACGAATTGCAGTTTGCCGAAGCCGACGCGCCGCGTGCCGGAGTTGTGCCGCAATAAATTCAATTCGGCAAAGGAACGGGATCATGCCACTTCGCTCCATGACGGGATTCGCGCAGATCAAGGGGCAGGTCAATGCCCAGTTGGCGTTTGCGCTATCGCTGAAATCGGTGAATCATCGTTTTCTGGATCTTCACTTCCGGATGCCGTCCGATACCGACGCGCTGGAGATGAAGCTGCGCCGGATTCTGAAAGAGAAACTGGCTCGCGGCCACGTGGAAGTGATCCTGAACCTGGATCGCTCGGGCACGAACGGGGTCGCACTCAACCGCCAACTGATTGCCGGCTACGTGGAGGCGTTCCGCGCGGCGGCCGATGAATTTGGGGTTGAGGGTGAACCCGATCTGAACGTGGTCCTGCGGATGCCGGGCGCGATGGATGCGGGGGCCGAGAGAGCGGGAGACGAACTGGAGACCGCGGTGATGGCGCGGGTAGAAGAAGCGCTTTCCAGGCTGAATGAGATGCGCGAAGAGGAAGGCCGGAGCATCGGCGGGGAGTTGCGCGCGCGCATGGCGAACCTGGAAAAGGCGGCGGCGGGAGTGGAAGCCCATCGCGGCACGATCCTGCGCAGCTACTCGGAGCGGCTGCAGTCGCGCATGCTGGAGGCGCTCGGCGCACAGGTGGACAAAGAACGGATACTGCAGGAAGTGGCAGTGCTGGTCGATCGCAGCGACATTCAGGAAGAACTGGTTCGCCTGAATGCGCACGTGAAGCATTTTCTCGGTTTGCTCGACCAGGGCGGCGAGGTGGGCAAAAAGATGGACTTTCTGCTGCAGGAAATGAACCGCGAGGCGAACACGCTGCTTTCGAAGACCTCGGGCCTGGCCGGTGAGGCGCTGAAGATTACCGAGATGGGCCTGCTGATGAAGTCGGAGATCGAGAAATCGCGGGAGCAGGTGCAGAATCTGGAATGAGCATCGTTTACATTGTTTCCGCGCCATCGGGTTCGGGCAAATCTACGCTGGTGAACGAACTGCTGAAGATGGTCCGTCATCTGGACTTTTCGATTTCGTACACCACGCGCCCGCCGCGCGGAAGCGAACAGAATGGCAAGGAATATTTTTTCGTCTCCCGGGAAGAATTTGAAGCCATGATTGCGAGGGATGAGTTTTTGGAGCACGCCGATGTCTTCGGAAACTATTACGGCACGGCGCGACGGTTTCTGCGCGAGGCGGAGGCGCGCGGCAACGACCTGCTGCTGGATATCGATGTGCAAGGGGCGAGGCAGATCAAGCAGAAGATCCCGGAGGCAGTGAGCATTTTTATTCTTCCGCCGGACCGGGAGAAGCTGGAATGGCGGCTGCGGAATCGGGGGCTGGATTCGGAGGCGGTCATTCGTCGCCGGTTGGACACGGCCCGTCGAGAGATTGAGAATTACTCGAAATACGACTATATATTAGTGAACAACCTGCTGGAGCAATCTGCGGACGAACTAAAAGACATCGTGCTGGCGGAGCGGTTGCGGCAAAGCGGGGCAGAACTTTCGGGAGAAGAAAAACAACTGATTGAGACCGCACAAGCTTGCCGGCTGGAACAGGCGCGCGAGCGGGTGCAGCCGATTCTGGCTTCGTTTAATCCGCAGGCGGTAAAGGGCACATGAAGTTCTAGGGAGAGAGTATGAAGCTGGTGGAAGGATTCGACAGCAACTACCGCTACATTCTGGTAGCGGCCCGGCGGGCGCGGCAACTGCAAGGCGGCGCGCCGCCGGTGATCGATACCGGGTCGCGCAAACCCTGCCGCATCGCGCAGGATGAAATCAAGGCCGGCAAAGTGAAATGGCTGATTCCGGAGGTTCCGAAATTGCCAGTAGAGGCCGCCAGCGAGATTCTGAACAAGGTGTTTCCGGAAGACGCGTAGACATGTATTGCCGGCAATAATAAGCCGGCGGTGTTTTTTTTGCGTCGCCAACGCTGGGTGTGAATCTCGCGCCAGGTGGCGGCATCAACTCTGTAGGCGGGGCTGGATTTTGAAGCCGTGGCCGCCGTCTTCCTGCTATGAAAATTGCGCTGGGTGTGTCCGGTGGGATTGCAGCTTATAAGGCGGCGGAAATCGTGCGCCTTTTGCAAGACCGCGGCATTCGTGTGCAAGTCGTGATGACGGCTGCGGCGCAGGAGTTCGTCCGTCCGCTGACGTTCGCAGCGCTCTCCGGAGAAAAAGTTATTACCGGCATGTTCGAATCGGACGAATCGCAGGCGAATGTCGAGTCGGCGATCGAGCACATTGCGATTGCGCAGGCGATTGATGCGCTGCTGGTGGCTCCGGCAACGGCCGATGTGCTGGCGCGCTTCGCGCATGGGATTGCGAGCGACTTTCTGAGCACTCTTTATCTCGCGACGACCGCCCCGGTCGTAGTGGCTCCGGCGATGAACGTGAACATGTGGAATCACGCGGCCACGCAATCGAATCTGGAAATCCTGCGTAAGCGCGGCGTTCGCATTGTCGATCCTGGCAAGGGCTATCTGGCATGTGGGATGACAGGGCCGGGGCGACTGGCGGAGAACGAGACGATTGTGGCAGCGGTGATGGAAGCGCTGAGCGCCTGGCAGGATCTGGCGGGCGAAACGGTTCTGGTGACGGCGGGGCCGACACGCGAGAAGATCGATCCGGTGCGGTATTTGACGAACCGGTCAAGCGGGCGCATGGGCTATGCCATTGCGGAAGCGGCGCTGCGCCGCGGAGCGCGCGTGCTGCTGGTGAGCGGACCGGCTGCGATTGCCGCTCCGGACGCGGCGGAAGTGACCCGGGTGGAGACGGCGGAAGAGATGCTGGCGGCGGTCTTGAAATTGCTGCCCCAGAGCACGGTGGTGATCAAGACGGCGGCCGTGGCGGACTTCCGTCCGAAAACGGTGGCGGCGCAGAAGATCAAGCGCAAGGGCGAGATGACGCTGGAACTGGAACCGACGGTGGATATTCTGGCGGAGGTGGTGCGCCGGAAGACTTTCCAGGTTGTCGTGGGTTTTGCCGCTGAGACCGAGAACGTGCTGGAAAACGCGCGCAAGAAGCTGGCGTCGAAATCGCTGGACGCGATCGTAGTGAATGACGTTTCCCGCGACGGTGTTGGTTTTAATTCCGACCATAACGCGGTCACAATCATCTCTCCGAGCGAAGTGGTCGAGGTTCCCGAGACCTCGAAATGGGAAGTCGCGCAGCGCGTGCTCGACCAGGTAGTGAGGCTGCGGAAGCGGACAACGATTCTTACGTAAGGACAGGCGCCCTGGGCTGTCCGGCTGACCTTCCCTGAAAATCTTTTTCACCACGGAGACACGGAGTCACAGAGAAAGGCAAAGGCCTTCGCTTCTGATTTCTCTGTGCCTTCGTGTCTCTGTGGCGAAAAGTTGTTATTCTTATCCGCAATGCCCCGCACCCTTGACCCTGAACTCCGACGCGCGCTGGCGGCGCGCATCCGCTACTACAACGAGATGGGGATCTACGATTTTTACCGGCAGCCGCCGTCGGGTCGCGCGGGTGACGTGCCGATTGCAGTGGACGAACCGGAAATCGCGGTTTCGACAAATCGGCCAGAATCGGGAGAAGAAATGAGTTCATGGAAGGCCGCGGCGGTCGCAATGCCCGCGATTGAAGAAAATATTTTTGACGCGATCGCGCCGAAGCCCGAGCAGAGTGTGAGCGATCCGGTGAAGGCGCTGAAGATCATCCGCGAAGACCTGGGTGACTGCACGCGCTGTGTGCTCCACAAGCAGGGACGGAAGCAGATTGTGTTTGGCGTAGGGAATCCGGCGGCGGAGTTGATGTTCGTCGGCGAGGGGCCGGGCGCCGATGAAGACGCGCAGGGCGAGCCGTTCGTGGGGCGAGCCGGGCAACTGCTCAACAACATGATCAAAGCGATGGGGATCGAGCGCGAGCAGGTTTACATCGCGAATATCGTGAAGTGCCGTCCGCCGGGCAATCGCACGCCGGAGCGCGACGAGTGCGCGACCTGCTCGCCGTTTCTGATGCGCCAGATCGCGGTGATCAAGCCGAAGGTGGTAGTGGCGCTCGGAGCGGTGGCGGCGAAAACGCTGCTGGCGATGAGTGCCTCGATGATGCAACTGCGGGGGCGCTTTTACGACTTCCGGCCGGTAGGCGTGAGGAGCAACGATCCCAATTGGGATGGATGCAAGCTGGCGGTCACCTATCATCCAGCGTTTCTGCTGCGCGATCCGCGGCAGAAGGGCGAGGCGTGGAAGGACTTGCAGATGGTGATGAAGGAGTTGGGAATGAAAGCGCCGAGCGGTCGTTGGTCGTTTGTCGTTCGTCGTTAGTCGTTCGCTATTCGCTCATGCAGATGAACTCCGGCGTGATCGTTTACTCCAGCGATCGTCGAGCACTGCGAGAGCGTAATACCAACCCACGATTAGTGCTGGCATCACAAGCATGAAACTCGCGACTTCGTTGACTCCGAGCCGCCCCAGTCCTCGAACGATTGGCACTCCAATGACGAAGGCGGGAAAGGCCGTGATTATCAGCATCGCGCCCAACAGTCCGGGAGAGCGGGGTAAGGAAGCCACATCCCACGCGACACAGTCGCCCTCCCCTGCCTTGCAAGGTGTTACCGTGTTTGGTTCACGGTTGACGTGGCGAGTGTCGAGACGAATAGACGCCCACCAGAAATACTGACCGTGGGCTTTTTCCTGTTGGCGTCTCTCCAGAGATTCGAAGGTCACTCCTGCAAAGAGGAGCAGTCCGACAATTGGCAGGATCAGTCTCCAGCGATTCCGCCTACTTAATTTGACACCGGGGAGTGCGAATACTCCTAACGCGCGCCGGCCACTGCGGTATCATACGCAACCTTGCGGGGCCGAATCCCTTTGCCGATTCCGCTGCCCTCCGCGATTCTCAGATCGTAGTCGTTTTGAAGATTGAGCCAAAACTGCGCGGGCAGGCCGAAGTACTTTCCCAGGCGGATGGCAGTGTCGGCACTGATGGCCCGGTCTCCCCGGACGACCTCATAGATGCCCGGAAAACTGAGGGCCTTTGCCAGTTCGTAGGCGCTCACGCCCATCGGCTCCATGAACTCGGTCTTGAGAATTTCTCCCGGATGAACCGCAAACAGCTTCCTCGATTTGGTCATGGTTGCTCCGCTTCTAGTGGTATGGCTCTCTAATGATAGTCCACGATCTCCACCTCAAAAGCATTTCCATCCCGCCACACGAAACACACGCGAAATTGATCGTTGATTCGAATGCTGTGTTGCCCGGCGCGGCTTCCGCGAAGGGCTTCCAGTTGGTTCCCTGGCGGCACATTCAAATTGTCGAGCGTGACCGCTGCGTTCAAAATAGCGAGTTTCTTGAACGCCCGTCGTTCGAGATTGGCTGGAAGACGGCGGCTTCTGCCCGACTGCCACAGCCTTTCGGTTTCCTTGTCCCGGAAACTTGCGATCATTTCATATTATACTAACGCGACGCGGTACTACTGTCAAGCGATAGCATTGAGGAATACGATAGGATTTCATTGGCCCTACACATGCCCACCTTCTGCGATGTCGCCTTGGCCGTGCCGCTTGACATGGTGTTCACCTATGCCATCCCTCCGGGCCTGGAGCCGGTGGTTGGCGGGCGGGTGCTGGTGCCGTTCCGGCAGCAACGGATGTCGGGCATTGTGGTTGAGCTGCACGACCGTCCGCCGCAGGTCAACGCTTCGCAAGTGAAGATCAGGAAGGTGATCGAAGCGCCCGACCTCGCGCCGGTTCTCGATGAACGACTTTTGAAACTTGGGAAGTGGATTGCCGATTACTATCTCGCGCCGATGGGCGAAGTCTTTCGCACCATGCTGCCGCTCTCCGCCGAGTTCAAGCGGGCGGTCGCGTATCACATTACCGATGAGGGGCGGATGGCGCTGCATCTGGCGGGGATGTCGGGGTCTCCGGCGCGGTCGAAGCGGACACCGGACGAGCAACTTGTCGAGTTTCGCGTGCTCGATTATCTGGCGGAGCGGGAAGGCGTGCGCGAAGAGAGTTTGCGCGGGACAACGCGGGTTGGAAAGGCGCTGCTCGCGGGGATGGTGCGGAAGAAGTGGATTGTGCGCGAGGATGTGTCGGCAGCGCGGGATGCGGCGCGCGTGGTAAAGGTCGCGGTGCTGCTGGGGGCGGAAGGTGCGGAGGCTTCGCCTCCGCTGGACGGGCCAGAGGCCCGTCCCCACACCAACATCGCAAGGAAGCTCAACGAGAACCAGCGGACGCTGGTTGAAACACTCGCGGCGGCAGGCGGCAGGGTGCCCATCGAGGCGTTACGCGAGTTGGATGTGCCGCGCACTACGCTCGGCACTTTGGTGCGGCGCGGGTTGATTGAACTGGTGGATGAGCCGCAGGACTTCACGATGTCAGTTTCAAAGCTCAAGCCTCGGCAGTCTCCGTTTGAGTTCGAGTTCAGCGCGGCGCAGAGAGAAGCGCTGGGCAAGATTGGCGAGGCCGTTGGTTCGCGCAAGTTCGGCGGCCTGCTGCTGCATGGCATCACGGGGTCGGGAAAGACGGCGGTGTATCTGGCTTGCATGCGCGAGGTGCTGGAGCAGGGGCGGTCGTCGATTTTGCTGGTTCCTGAAATTGGACTGACTCCGGCGGTCGCGGCGGATCTGCATCAGGTGTTCGGCGATGAAGTTGCCATCTTGCATTCGGGGCTGTCGGATGCGGAGCGGGCGGAGCAGTGGCATCGCATACGGCGCGGCGAGGCGCGGGTAGTGGCGGGAACGCGGTCGGCGGTGTTCGCGCCGGTGAGCGATCTTGCGCTCATTATCGTGGATGAAGAGCAGGATTCATCTTATAAGCAGGAGGAGACGCCGCGCTATCACGCGCGCGACGTGGCGGTCATGCGGGCGAAGATGGCGGGAGCGGTCGTGGTGCTGGGCTCGGCGACGCCATCGCTGGAGTCTTACTACAACGCCAAGAAGAACAAGTATGCGCTCGTGGAGTTGCCGGATCGGGTGGAGATGCGTCCGCTGCCGGAAGTCGAGATTGTCGACATGCGACAGGAGTTTCAGGAGACGGGGCAGGAGCAGGTGATCTCGCGCAAACTGGCGGAGGAAATCCACGAGCGGCTAGAGAAAAAAGAGCAGGTCATGGTGCTGCTCAACCGGCGCGGATATTCTCCGGTGGTGCTGTGCCGCGCGTGCGGCAAGACGTTGCAGTGCAAGAACTGCGCCGTCTCCATGACGCACCACAAGCGCGAGCGCAAGATGGAATGCCATTATTGCGGGCATGTCGCGCACATTCCGGACAAGTGCGCGCACTGCGGCAGCGAGTACGTGTACTTTGTAGGGACGGGATCGGAGAAGCTGGAAGAGTTGCTGCACGGGATGTTTCCGAAGGCGCGGATCGGGCGGCTGGATCGCGACACGGTGCGTGGGCGGGAAGATTTCGAACACGCGCTGAACGCGCTGAATGAAGGCGCGCTCGACATGCTGGTGGGCACGCAGATGATCGCGAAAGGCCACGACATCCACGGCGTTACGCTGGTTGGCGTGGTCGGAGCCGACATGGCGCTGGGGTTGCCGGATTTCCGCGCGGCGGAGAGAACTTTTCAGCTGTTGACGCAAGTGGCGGGACGAGCGGGACGCGGGCAGTCTCCGGGGAAAGTTGTGCTGCAGACTTATTTTCAGGAGCACTACGCGGTGCAGTTTGCGGCGCGGCACGACTTCGCCGGGTTCTACGAAAAGGAGCTGCAATTTCGCGCCTGGATGCACTATCCGCCGTACAGCGCGATTGCGAATGTGCTGATCCGCAGCGAGAATCTCGATGACGCGCTGACGTGGTCGGGCGAACTCGGGCGCTGGTTCGAGAAGACGCGGCATGAAGGCATTCGCGTGCTCGGGCCGGCAGCGGCGCCAATTACGCGGTTGAAGCGCGATTACCGCTATCACTTCATTCTGAAGTCTCCCAGCCGCGAAAAGATGAATGTGCTTTTGCGGGCGATGCTGGCGGAAGCGGCGGCGCGAAAAATTCCGCGAACGCAGGTGATCGTGGATGTGGATGCGGTGTGGCTGATGTGAAGCGGCTGTTGGTCGTTCGTCGTTGGTCGTTCGCGGGGTGTGGAAGATGCGGAGGTTCTTCTTTCCGCGTCATGGAATAGGAGAGACTACTTTCGATGCAGTTTGTGGCGAACGTAATTGCCCAAATCGTGCAGTGTGTCGCGGCTTCCGTCGCGGATTTCCGGCCATTTCTCCCGGCCGGAATCGCCGGTGATGGGCGTTGGCGTGAAGGCCAACACTAACATTGCAATCGCAAAGATGGCGAGCCACTTTCGTGGTGTGGAAATTCCCGGACGGCTCGGAATCCGCGGATGCTGGATGGTTAGCCACAGCACCACTGCCCAAATCAGCCAGCCGATCCAGCAGTACTTGGCAAGCGGGATGAGTGCGACCATGACGGCTAGGGAAACCCACCGGTGCAATTTTGGAAACACCGAAAACAGAATGTGCCCGCCATCAAGTTGGCCGCCTGGCAACAGGTTTAGTGCCGTTGCGAACATTCCCACCCACCCGGCGACCGCGATGGGATGCAAGGACAGCGATGCTAACGGCACGTTGAGGCGCAGGAGGCGGGCTGCAAGATGAAAGGCGAGGGGAAATCCCGGTTCATAGTCGAGCGGCGAGCTGCTGAACGCTTGCGCGTGGGACAACGAAAGTCCCACTAGGACAGCCGCGCATGAGGGGATAAAGCCCGCAATCGGACCCGCAATCCCGATATCGAACAATGCAGTGCGGTTGGGGATCGGGCCCTTAATGCGAATGAAAGCTCCGAGCGTGCCAATCAGGCTCGGAAATGGAATAAAGAATGGCGGCGTCGCATACACGCGGTAATGGCGGGCGTAGAGGTAATGTCCCATCTCGTGCGCGAGCAGTATGAACATTAGTGTGAGTGAAAAGGAGAGCCCATGCATCAGTCTTGCTGGGGCCTGCCACATCCACTCCACGGGGAACCAAGAAATACTGTCGTCATTGAGCGAGAAGGCCGGCTGGCGCGCCGCAAAATTGGCGTAGATGCGCGCGCCTACCACGAGGGTGCTCAGGAAGGTCGCCGCCAGAAGCAGAATATGCAGCCACCAGCGCTGGCGCGGCGGTGGGATTACCCAGACCCGGGGCTGCTGTTCCCATTCGAGGGCGGCCGGAAAAGGGGTTGTGGGTTCGGACATAGGAACCTGAGGTCGAAGGTTAGAGGTCAGATTGCAGAGGTGTGGGGCGACTTCTGCAATCTGACCTCTGCAATCTGCAATCCGATGCAATCTGCGATCCGAGAACAGCTAGTCAATCGATTGCAGTTCCTTGCCGGGCTTGAAGCGGACGGCTTTGCCCGGCGGAATGGAAACTTCGGCGCCAGTGCGCGGATTCCGTCCGATGCCGGTTTTGCGCGGACGCACGTTGAACACGCCAAAACCGCGCAGTTCGATGCGGTCGCCGGTGGCCAGCGCCTTCTTCATGCTCTCGAAGACGGTTTCGACCGCGAGCTCCGCCTTGGTTTTGGTGATCCCGGTGCGGTTGACCACTTCGTTGATGATGTCGAGCTTAATCACGGGTATCCCCCGTCTCCCGAGGATTGGTACACCTCAAGTTATTGATGCTAAGGGAGATAGGTTGGATTGTCAACAGGGGGATCAATCTCGTAATATGGCAAGCGCCAGCCTGAGAAATTTTGTAATTTTGTAATCTGTCAATTTTGTAATTTGAAAACCGTCGCAGCCGGGGTTCCTGCCCTAATGCGCGGCTACTTTTGAATTGCCAAATTACAAAATTACCCAATTACCGAATCCCAAAGGAGTTTCATGATCAAGAGCGATCGATGGATCCGACGCATGGCGCAAGAGCACGACATGATTAACCCGTACTCTGAAAAGCAAGTGAGCGCGGGAGTGATTTCCTACGGCGTGTCGAGCTACGGATACGACTTGCGCGTGGCCGACGAGTTCAAGGTTTTTACCAACGTCAACAGCACGATTGTCGACCCAAAGCATTTCGACGAGCGTTCGTTCGTGACCGTGACCGCCGACGTGGCCATCATCCCGCCGAATTCGTTTGCACTGGCGCGGTCGGTGGAGTACTTCAAGATTCCGCGCGATGTGCTGACCATCTGCGTGGGCAAGTCGACGTATGCGCGCTGCGGCATCATCGTCAACGTGACGCCGTTCGAGCCGGAGTGGGAAGGTTTCGTCACGCTCGAGATCTCGAACACCACGCCGCTGCCGGCCAAGATCTACGCCAATGAAGGCCTGTGCCAGATTCTCTTCTTCCAGTCGGACGAAGTCTGCGAGACTAGCTACAAGGATCGCAAGGGAAAGTACCAGGCGCAGAAAGGAATTGTGCTGCCGAAGCTGTAGAGGCTGTCAGCTCTCAGCTTCATTAAACATTTGTGAGGATTTGCGCATGGACGCGCAGGAAGCACGCCGCCTTCTCGTTGATAGTGACGATCCCGAGTTCCCGGTTGACTTGCCAGCCTCGGTCCTGCCAAAGCTGACTATAGACGACCTGCCAGACGGCGGGGCAATTCAGGTTGGGACCCTCAAAAAAAGTGTGGTGCATCTCGACTGGAGCGGTACCATTGGTCGCGATGGGGACGAAATCTTCGGCGAAGCGGATCACACTTGGACGCGCAAATACTGGTATTCACCGCTTGGCCTCGAACAGTATTTGGACCTAGTCAGGCGCGCCGTAGAAACACGACATAGGGTACGCGGGGACGTGGAACTCACCGACTATGACGACGATGGAGCCTATGTTTCGCTCCGCTTCCGAATCAACACCGTAGAAAAGAACCTTGGAAAGGCCTACAGCGCTATCCGCAAAGTCGCGGGCGAGGTCGAGGAAGCAGCCGAGCAGGCAGCAGATGAGGTCGGGCAGCGTATCGCCGAGGTAGCCGCCCGTCTTTCAGGGTGGGGCTCAGAGACACTCGATGCGCTTGTCGACGCCGTGGAGACAGCGAGTTCGGCTGATGACAAGGGCAGAACGCTAGAAGAGCTTTGCAGTAGGCTGTTCACATCGATTCCGGGGTTCGTCGTAACCGGTCGAGTTCGGACCGAAACCGAGGAAATCGACATTTCGGTGCTAAATGACAGCGTCGAGCCCCGGTTGCGACGGGAAGGGGCATTGATTCTTGCGGAGTGCAAGAATTGGAATGGCGAGTGCGGAAAGAATGAATTCGTTGTCTTCCATGCCAAGCTTGAGAACCGAAGTCAGAGATGCACTCTGGGATTTCTGATCTCATGGAACGGCTTCAGGGACACAATCACCAAAGAAATGCTTCGCGGCAGCCGGGAAGAGATTCTCGTTGTGCCAATAACCGGCGAAGACATACGCTCATCAGTTCGGTCCGGGGACTTCGCTAAGGTGCTCCTGCAATGTTGGGATCGGGCCGTAAATCTGTGACAAAGATCGCGACACTCGTAAGCAAACCATGTCGGACACTGGTTGAGGACTATCCCTGTCCCATCCCGGCCTGCTAGAAAATAATAGTGCCGAAGCATCGAATCGCCGTACCTCTCATCGGGCTTTTGCTCTTCCTCGGCACTCTGGCGCTCTACTACCCTGCGCTCGAAAACGGATTCGTCAACTACGACGATCCCGCTTATGTGACTTCGAATTTGCAGGTCCAGCGGGGGCTTACTTCTCGCAGCCTGACGTGGGCTTTTACTTCGACTGCGGAGGCCAATTGGCACCCGCTGACTTGGATTTCGCACATGCTCGATGTGCGGTTGTTCGGGATGAGGCCGGCGGGACATCATGCTCAGAGCGTCCTCTGGCATGCCATCAACGTGGTGTTGCTGTTTTTGCTGCTGGCGAAGGCGACCGGATTCGTGGGGCGCAGCGCGCTCGTGGCGGGGCTGTTTGCCATCCATCCGCTGAACGTGGAGTCGGTGGCTTGGGTCGCGGAGCGCAAGACCGTGCTCTGCGCTTT
>Ga0208821_1000755_pt1 | contig 22444 bp, 15 predicted proteins | sample June2015DPH_20_5_FD_184720 | JGI IMG/M metagenome (GOLD analysis project Ga0208821, IMG submission 184720) | Peatland microbial communities from SPRUCE experiment site at the Marcell Experimental Forest, Minnesota, USA - June2015DPH_20_40... | ecosystem: Environmental > Terrestrial > Soil >... | reverse complement strand
ATTCGCGCTTCGAGCCCGACAGCGTCGATGGCACTGATGACTACGTCCTGCTGCAAAGCACGGTTAATGATCGCGTCTATTTTATCGTTCTGCGTCTCTGTCAGGAAGCCTGGGGAGACCAGCACCAGACTGCGCTGGCCCGGCATGGCAGCCAGGCGGCGAACAGATTTTTCTATGGCTTGCAAGGAATACTGCGACCGCATCTCCGCTTCGGACCAAACCTTGGCGGCCGCGAATTCCGCGTTCCGCATTGCCGGCACCGCGCAGGGGTCGCGATCCCCAGGGGGCCCGTTGAAGACGGAACGCTCCGTCGCCGCGTCAGTCTTATCGCTGGTGAATAAACAATCACATCGGATGGCTTCCGTGTGCAAAACGGCGAGGGCGTCAGGGGAGTGCATTTTATCGACGAGGTAAGCTTCGTAGTCGTCAATCTCGGGACAAGCATTCGAGGAATGCGCTCGAGGCACCAAGCGGAACAAGGCTTCGTGGAGCTTCTCCCGGTCATTCGTGAAGTCGAGCTGGTCCTTGCCGGTCGCGGTGAGGACTGCCACGCGGTCTTGGGGCCGAACGGTGGTCGACACGTAGCGCCAGGCGGCGTCGCGTGTGCGGCCAATTCCCTCGACTTCAGAGTGCTGATCGTCGAAAAAAAGCGCGACGAAACGCTGGGGTGCTGGGGTGGGAGGAGGGGGAAGGGTGGGAGTGGCAGTGCCCGTCGTCGCCACCGGAGCTGATCGGGCTTGGGTTGCGGTGGTTTTCGGGTTGGCAGCCTCGACGCTAAAGCCGGTGATCTCCTGAGGCTTGCCGTCGTCGAACAGTCGGAAGTCTTCTTTGTGGAGATCGGCTACCGTCCGCTCTTTTGCGTCGCGCACCACCACTCGCACTATGACCAGGTTGCGTTCGGCGCGAATCTGGAACTTGGGTGTGGTCTCGTGCGCCTGTATCTCGGGCGCGTTGGCGCTTTGCGGGGCAGCGCTGGGGCCGGTGGCCAGCATCAAGAAAGAAAGCGCCACAGACCGAAGAAGGTTTCGACCCAGGCCCCGCGCGCGAATACTAAGGGCATTTCCACCCATTAGTCATCCTCTGAGAATTGCCTTGCTCAACCGTGTCAAGGGCTCTTCTGTTTTTCCTCGGTATGGACGATGAAGAGCCGGTAGTCCGAGTAGCTGTGGCGGTTGTGGAACATGTACTTGTTCAGTTGCCCACTCACGGTCACCTCACGCGGCAGCCACAGCGTCTTGCCGCCCTGCTTAAATGTCACTTCGGAGTACTCGACTTCGGTGGTTTCCCTCTGCAAGCCGACGTTGAGTTCCGGTTGCTGGATGTCGGTCCGCAGACGCAGTATCCTGAAGCTCACCGGATCGATCCAAGCCACGCCCTGCGCGAAAACAAATCCGGCCTTGTCGTCGAACCCCACGCGCCCCGCCTGCCGAGCCACCCCGGGCCGCTGGGCAAAGGCGACGACGTAGGTGTTCTGGCCTTTCACTACCTCCCGCCCCAAATACCGGAAGCGGGAGTCACGCTGGTAGGCGGGATGAAAATGTACGAGCAGAGCGGCGAATCCGCTGGTAACTACCGCGCCTCGAGGCTTGGCCGGTTCGCCCTTGAAATCAGTGCGTGACTCCTGGAGTCGAGTTTTGTCGGCCCCCGGTTTAGCCAAAGCCACATAATTGAACTTGGCGTCGCTATGCACCGTCTGCTTAAGCAGTGGGGTCTCAACAGTGGAGGTGACGTGTTCCGTACAAGTGGTACTAGAGAAGTTATCGAAAAAGTCCGCCACGGTGGCTCCCCCTCGCTCCAAGATCAGCGGCAACATGTCCTGGCTCTCCGCAAGCTTTAGATGCTTGAGTTCAGGGACCTCCCAGGCGAGCTCGGCTGGCGTCAGATCCAGAAACGTCTTAGGGACACCCTGCGACTCAGCTCCCTTTTGGCTGGTGACCTGGCAAAGCAGTTGGGGGGTCGGATAAAGCAACGCTTCGTGGGGCTTGACACGGCGGTCGGTGAAATCGCTCTGGTCTATGCTGGTGGAGGTGAAGATTCCGACGCGGCTCTGTGGCTCGACCGCTGTCGATAGGTGCCGCCAGGCAGCCTCGCTTGTCCGACCGCCCTGCTCGGCCAGCATCAAGAGCGAAAGCGCCACAGACCGAAGAAGGTTTCGACCCAGGCCGTGCGCTCGGACACTAAGGGTATTTCCAGCCATTAGTCATCCTCTGGCAGTTTGGTGAAAAACTTATTCGGACTCTCATTCTTGGGAGTCTGCCGGGGCGGACGGCGAAGGTTCTCGTCAGTCGTTGATTAGGCGAAACAGCCAATCATTCGGTCCGCCATGATGATCGGCGCACCTCAGGATGACACGCTTGGAACGGCTTTCAGCAAACTGCTAAACCAGTATATCCCCTTTTGGACACCCGGTTCCAAGTAAGCGGAGCGGGTGGTAGTGGTGTCATTTGGAATGGGAATCCACTCGAGCCGCCGGTCATTCCCGCGAAAGCGGGAATCCAGTGCGACGACAGCACATTTCCAAAGGCTTGCGGAGTAGATTCCCGCTTTCGCGGGAATGACTGCATCCAAAGCGCCTAGGTCTCGCAGATGACACCAATACCGAGCGGGTAGCGGCTCTTGTGCTGAAGGCGTGGGGACGAAAAAGGCGGACCGTGAAGGAGTTTTACGAGAAGGTGGAGTATATTCATCCAGCCCTTTGTCGCCGTGGCGAGGCGCGCAATCTGGCGGAGAGAAGCGCAATTTTTTTGCGATCTTTAGCCGCAAGCGCCTATAGTTAGATTGGCAAAAGGAGGCCCAGATGTCCAACGAGATGAAGAGACGGCAGTTTCTCAAGGAGTCGGCTATTGGGGTGTCGGCGTTGGCTGTGGGGTTAGATGCTGGAGCGCAGGAGGCCAGCCCGGCAGGAGGGGCTCGAGGGGACCCGTCGGGGTCGTCCGAGGAAAGAGTTGGGCGCCCAGTGCGAGTGGTCAGTATCGGCTTTGATGCGGGGAAGCACCCCCTGGAGTGGATCACGACTCAGGTGGACCGGGAAGGCGCGCTGGGGACGGATATCATCGCGCTTCCGGAGACGTTTCGAGGCCAAAACGGGACGACCGCAGAATCACTCGATGGTCCGACCGTAAATACCATGTCGCGCCTCGCCAAGAAACATCGAACTTACATCGTCTGCCCGATCGATCGAAAAGACGGGGACCGGCGGCTTAACTCTGCTGTCCTTCTCGACCGCGAGGGAAGGGTGGCCTGCGTTTATGACAAGATCTATCCTGTGTGGCTCAGTGAGTGCATGGATCATTCCGTGCATCCCGGCACCGCCGTGTGTGTCCATCAAGCGGATTTCGGCCGGGTAGGTTTGGCCATTTGCTTCGACGTCAATTGGTCTTCCATCTGGGAGCAGTTATCAAACCAGGGCGCCGAGCTTGTGATCTGGACGAGCGCTTACTCGGCTGGCCGCTCGCTCCAAGCCCAGGCGATTAGCTATAACTACTACGTAGTCAGCGCCACGTGGATTCCGGACTGTCTGGTTTACGATATCGATGGGCAGCAGCTCGTTCACGACACCAACAACCATGGTGACGGCACAAACGTCACACGGGTCACGCTTGATTTTGACCGCTGCATTTTTCATCAGGATCGGAATCGTCCTGAGAAGATCGGCCGGCTGCTCAAGGAACGAGGAGAGGACATCGCAGAAGAAAAGTGGATGCCCCTGGAGGGGTGGTTCGTGTTGAAGGCCAAGCGTCCGGGTGTGAGCGCCCGCGAGCTGGCTCGAAAATATGATTTGGAAGAGCTAAGACCTTACCTCAACCGCAGCCGCTGTGAGATCGACAAGTGTCGCGGCTGGGAGTTTGCTTAAAGGGTGAAGGGTAAAGGTTAAAGGGTAAAGGCTAAAGGTTAAAGGGTGTAGATTGCGTTTATCCCTTAACCTTTAGCCTTTACGCTTTAACCTTTTCAAGCTGTGACGCCGCGACTCTTGTAGATCGCTTTGTTCACTTCAACCAGCAAGTCATCGAACGATGCGCCGACTTTGCGCGCGGCCATCTCAATCGAGCAGTCATAGCAGGAGGGACGAAGGCCGAATTTCTCAAACACCGCTTCGGTCTCGGGGAACTTTTGCTTTACTTCGCGGACCATTTCGCCGCCCCGCACGAGATCAGCAAACCGAAACATGGCTCACTTCCTCCCGCAGGTTCGACTCGGAGTTTTTCCTGCGCGGCTGGTAAACGCAGCAGGGTTCTTCATCCAGGTAGTCGCCGGTAGCCGCAAAGGCCCGAGCGCGGCAACCCAGGCAGAGGTTGCGAAACTCGCAGTAGCCGCATTTCCCTTTCAAATTATCCGTGTTTCGCAGCTCCTGGAAAACCCTGGCATTCTCCCAAATCTCGGCAAAAGACTGCTTGTTCAGGTCTCCTGCCAGAACCGGCAGATATCCGCAGGGATAAACCTCCCCTTGGTGCGAAATGAAGCAGACCCCTGTGCCGGCGAGGCACCCCTTGGTCATTGCACTCATACCCTCGGGGTGGCTATGGCCGGGCTTGGCGGCGTGCGGATGAAGTGCGATGCCGGTTGAGCCGGGCATCGTCATCTCAGTTGGGCCGATCGAATCTCTCGTTCCGCCCGTGACCGGCGCGCCAGCCTCGATGGAAACATTCGAGGCCACCCTCCGCTCGGCGGCACGCCGTTGCCGCATCACCCGGAAATAATGCGGGGCGCAGGTGGCTTTCAGCTCGATTCCGCCTTCCAGCGAGCGATCATAGAACCAATTCAAAATCTCTTCGTATTCCTCTGCCGGCACCATCTGCTCGCTGGCGATCTCTACGCCGCACCCCACCGGAACCAGGAGGAAGGTGTGCAGTGCGTCCGCTCCGATTTCCTTAGCCAGCTCCAGGACGGCGGGGAGCTGGTGCGCATTATGCCGGGCAATCGTCATGTTTATCTGGAGTGACATCCCCAACTCGCGCAGGTTTTGGAAACCGCGCAGCGCGGCATCAAAGGCGCCGGGCATGCCGCGAAACGCGTCATGGGTGGAAGCGTCGGCGCCGTCCAAACTGATGGAAACACGCCGTACCCCGGAATCCAATATCTTGCGCGCCATCGGCTTGGTTACCAAGGTGCCATTGGTGGCCAGCGCCACACGCATCCCCAGGCCTGCGGCATAGCTGGCAAGATCGAAGATGTCGTGCCGAAAGAGAGGCTCGCCACCGCTCAGAACTAGGATTGGTAGGAATGACTGAGAGACTTGCTTTATTAAGTTCAGGGCTTTGGTTGTAGGTAGGTCAAGTGGTGATGAGAGTTCTGTAGCGGTGGCGCGACAGTGAATGCAACGCAGGTTGCATCCCTTGGTCACCTCCCAAAAAACGAGCCGCGGTTTGTAGTCTACCTTGTTCATCAAAGCTCCACGACTCGAACTTGAAGGCTGACAGTTTCACCCAGCCAGCTTTTCCACGAGCACGTCTTTTTCCATCGCCTCAGGGAATTGGGACGCAGGGCTGGGGGGTGCTGGTGTCATTCGGAATGGGGATCCACTCGAGCCGCCGGTCATTCCCGCGAAAGCGGGAATCCAGTGCGACGACGGCACATCTCCAAAGGTTTGCGGAGTAGATTCCCGCTTTCGCGGGAATGACTGCCTTCGCAGGCCCGCACGAAAAATCAACTTTCCCCAAATGACACCAATACCGGCCGGGGATATCTCTCCATCCCTCTGGCAAACGAGGGGCACGAATTGCATCACCCAAGGAGGAGTGCGGGCAAGAGAGACTTGTGATATCCACCATGATATGCCTCTGTTGGGTTGGCCCTGGTTGCGAAGGGAACACTCGGTGGCTTGTGTTTGACCTTGAGATTTAACGGGGGTTGGAGATTCCGGTTCGTCTGATTTCCGGTATCCCCAACCCCCAACCCGTCATCTGACGGGTTCCTAGGACCCGAAGTCCCTCGCACCCTTGGGAGGGGCACGCCTCATGCCAAACTCAGGAAGATCAAAGAACTCCATAAGCTTGGATTCAAGCCGAAGGAATAAAACAGCTTAGCGATTTCTGAATTGGACAAAGGCTGGAATGGCTTCACAAATCATGAGATTAGGAAGTGCGGAAAATGACGGTTGACAAACCGACCGGGGGGTGAAAAGGCGCAAAGTCTCCAACCCGGGTTTGTTCTGATACGCAATGTCCGTCATTCGTATCAGATCTGTTGGACATAGGTGGTGTACACCTCATCCCGAATACGGTAGAAGGCTACAAAAAGCAATTTCTCTGGCGCCCTCGACACCTCAAAGGTTAGCGGTGAATAGGCAGTTGCCTTTATTCCCTCAGGGGATGTGGTGATTGCCTTCCTGGGAAGTTCCAGAGGGGGATCAAGCGCCACCAGCATCAGCGGACCCCACATCAGCGCCACCGTATTCGGGTGCTGTTCGTCAATGGGTTGGATCCAAAATGAGAACGGCAGGTGAATCTGGACGGTGTCATTCGTCTGCCAGCGGCGATGGATAGCGGCAAAGGTCCGAGACTCGGCTGCCACAGAGATGGCCTTGCCGTTGACAGCGAGTTGCGCGGGCGACCGCAGCCAGCCTGGAATGCGCACGTAAATAGTGAATTCGCACGGCGCTGCAACCTCAACCCGCAGTTCGCTAGAATCCGATTCTGGATAAGTTGTGGTCTGGATGAGTTTCGCGGGAACGCCTTGGACCTTCCAGCTCACCTCGGAAGGTGTGAAAAGATTCACGAAGATTCCATCCTCGCTCCGAAGATAAGTACTGATGGCATAGTCGGCCACCACCTGGGGAGTTGTGCCGGAGCAGCAGGGCCACTTGTCATGCATGTAAGCTTTTTGGGTGGAAGGATGATAGTCGGAGTAATAGAAGACGTGCCCGTCGCCTTGGGGGTCTTTCACCCCGAGAATAGTGTTATAGAGCACGCGCTCGAGCCCGTCGCCATAACGCGCCTCTCCGGTGAAGCGCAACAAATAGCGTGCCAGCTTGAAGTGAGCATACGACCCACAGGGCGTTTCAAAGTGCGCGTGGGTCTTGGTCAGGCTCTCTCCCAGCAGTCCCTTGTTGGGTACGACAAATTCCTCATTCGGAGCCCATCCCCCCGAAGCAAAGGACTGCGTCTTCTCGATCATGTCCCAGGCGTTCCGGATAGCTTCGAGGTATTTGATTTCGCCGAGGAGCTGGTAAGCCCGCGCGGCGGAGCACAGAGCATTGACATGGCTGTAAGCGTGCAAGCCCGGAAGCACATTCTCGCCTCGAGAAAGCGGATCGAAATAGGTCCTGTCCATCAGGTATTTCATGGCCAGTTCACGAAATTCCTGCTCCTGGCTCATTTCAGACATGTAGAAGAGGTTTTCTGGCAGGGTATAGGTCTCATCATAGACAGCCTGCTTGGGTGCTTCGACGCGCTCGTAAGCCCGCGGTGGCAAATAGCGAATTGAGCCTTTGACGCACCGCCGTGCAACGTCGAGGGCCGACCGGACACCGGCGAACTGACAAGCATCCAGCAGGCCGACCAGTATTTTATCGAGAGTATAAGCGGCGCAAGCGGTGGAGGCTTTCAGCGAGGGGTACCAGTAATCGTCGGAATCGAGGGTGGCGGCGAACCCGTTCACTAGCCTCTGCACTTTGGCTTGCGTCGCCGGGTTTCCCGTGGCGTTGTAAAACCTTGCTAACCCGGAGATGATCTGCCCCAAGACTTGACCCGGGCCAAAGCCCTCGGCGTCATACCAACCACCCATGTCCTCGCCAGGCGCCGGCAGGCCGGCGCGCTGCCGATATACCTTCAGCAGCCGGTCCTCATCCAGGCCTTGATAGGACGCGTGGATTCGATCCAGTTGGGAGCGCAAAGGGCCGCCAGTGAGTTTCACGTCAGAGTAAGCAAAGACAAAAAGCTTTTCTCGCGCAGAGGATGGTGTCTGTGCCCTCGAGGAAAAAGGAGTTGAGCCCTGCCTGATCGCCGCGGCTGCGGCCATTCCCTGCAAGAAATTCCGCCGGGAGATGGTTTGCTTGGTTTGCATCTGAATTTACCGCCTTCCTTGCCCTCGTCCACATTCCCACCCTCTCCCCCTTGGGGGAGAGGGTGGCCCACCGCCGGCGTTTTCTTCAGCCGGGGCGGGCCGGGTGAGGGGGTCGACGTACAAACTCGAGGCCGTGGGTGAAACCCACGCGAAGTGTCGCCCGCGAACAAGTCTCGCCCCCGCTTCATTAGCGTCGGGCAAATCGCAACGTCTTAATCTCCCAAGGTTTCATGTGGAAGTGGATGGTCTGCCCTTCTCCAATCGGTCCCAAGATTGTATCTTCCAGCAGATTTGTTTCTACGGCGCGAACAGAACGCGGGAGTTGAATCGAGACATCTCCCTCGCGCCCTTCGCATTCGAAAAACCGCAGGATGGCGTCCGTGTCGTAGAAACCTTCCATTTGTTTCATTGCGTACAGAATGACGTGGTCGCTTTCCGTCTTGATAAACGAGTACGCATCCGGCAAGCCGCCCGTCTTGCCTGCCCACTGTTCCTGGGGGCTTGCATGGGCCGGCTCTTGAAGAGCCAACAAGGGCGAGTTGAACGCCAGGGCCTGGAACTCCACTTTGCCGTCTTTCCATCCTCCTCGGTGGGGATAGATGGAGTAGCCAAAGCTGTGCTGTCCCTCATCGGCCCGCGGGTCGGGTCCCCAGGGACCGCGAATCACCGAGAGACGGAGCACGTTATCCTTGGCATCGAAGCCATTACGGCCATTGTTCAGGATCGCGATTCCGTAATTCGCGTCGGAGATGTCAACCCACTTACCCATGACCATTTCATGTCCAGCCTGTTCGCGTTCGATGGCGCCATAAGGAATCTCAGCCGCCACCTTGCTGGATGAAACGCTCACCGGGAAGCCTGCCTTCAGCAAAGTACAACGCTCGTGCCAGTCCGTGGATATTTCCACATCCACGCGCGGCACACCTGCAATCAGACTGATATCCTGAATAAATTCTGAGTCCCTGAATCGGTGGACCACGCGAATTGTGGCACGTACCGGACCTTGCTCGATTATCTCAACCCTGGCCGCCTTCCCGATGTCCCACTTTACTCCGGTCAGCCCCAGGTCCCAAGCAGGCCCTCCATAGTCCGCCCCGAGCCAGACCTTTTTGGCTTGCTCCGCCGTGTCCTCGAGGGCAACCAGGAAATTGCCTTCGCCGCGGATTGCTTCGCGCTTACTCTCCTTGTCGTAAAGCCGGGCAATGTAGCCGGTCTCAGGATTGAACTCGACTCGGAAGAACTCATTCTCCAGGTACGGTCGAGGTTTCGCGCCAACCTGGAGAGAAGACGCAGTAACCTTGCGACTACTGGTTTCCGGAACGAGTCGGTAGAGTTTCAAGCCCATCTGCGGAACCTTGTGCGCGACAAAGGCAACCGTTGCGACATCGCGATCACCCGCTTTGGTCATCGGCTTCAGCAACTGTACCGGAACCGCTTCTTCACCGTGAACTGCCACCAGACGTGAAGGCAGCGAAAAGGCTGACACTTCGGTGACGACCAGGTCACTGCGGTCCCAGGACTGAGGGTTATAAACGACCACCGGCATCCCTTCGCCCCGGGTGTCTAGTTGAAGGCCGAGGTTTTGCAGCGAAAAATTCAGTGCCCGATGACCGCGCTCGAAGACTTCCTGATACTGGCGAGCCGCGTCGGCATAAATGGGACCGATGCCGGAGCCCGCCGCAAAGTCGTGCGCTTGGTGGAGCAGCGCGATCTTCCATGCTTCTGTGATGTCGCGATTGGGGTAATAGTCCCGATAGCCAAAGAACACTGCTAGCTCTGACATCTTCTCGGCATTGAGAAGGAGCTGCTCGGCCTGGCGATTGTGGCGCTTCATGTCCACCTGGGTTGTGTAAATGCCCCAAAGGACATTGTTAAATTCTTTTTCGACGACCGGGAAGTCTTTCTTCTCAGTCAACAGAAGATCAATATAGTCTGCGACGTTGGTGGTCTTCACTCGCACATCATCGGGGGAAGCGTTCAGCTTCGCGATTCCCGCAATATCTTCAGGATTGGGGCCGCCGCCATGATCCCCCATGCCGTAGAGCACCATGATGTTCTTGACTCCTGCCCGATCCGCGTTCTTCATGCCCAGCACTGTGGTGTGCTCGTGGTCCATGGGCTGGGTGTACTCGCCGGGCGTGCTGTAACCCAACACGCGGCTCCCGTCCAACCCCTGCCACCATATGATGGGCGGCCGGGATGGATCATGGGGCCTGTTGAAAAGATAGAATTCGATACCGGCTTTGCGCGCGATCTGCGGCATCGAATAAGGATGGCCAAAGACGTCCGGTTGCCATGCAACCCGAACGTAGTGGCCGAACTTTTCCTTGCTGAATTTCTGGCCGTAGAGGAACTGGCGTACCAGCGACTCGCCATCCACCACGTTCTCATCCATCTGAACCCAACCGGAACTGACCGGGATGAAATTGCCGGTTCTGGCCTTCTGGACAATTCCCTTGAAGATGTCAGGAAAGTACCGCTCCATCATTTCGAGCACCACCGCCTGGTCTTGCGCATACGTGTAATCCGGGAATTGGTCCATCAGCTTGAGTTGATTGCTGAAGGTGTTGTACATGATGTCGTAGATGGATTCCTCCCAGCGCCAAAGCCAAGCCATATCCATGTGCGCATAGCCAACTACGTGGGCCGTGTAGTCTTTTGGTTGCGCCGGCGCCTGGGCTTGGGCTATGGAAACAGAGCCTGCGAGGATGAAAACCAGCCATAGAAACTTCCGCATAAGTCCTCCTCCGGGCTAAGACTTGTTGTCGCTCTTGGGGCGCATCTTCCCCTGCGCTCCAGGCCCAAGCATTTCAAACAGATTTTGGATTAAAATGCAAGGCGCTTTCCAGGCCTGCGGATTTCTGCTGGCGGTGTCATTTGGGATGGGATCCCTTTCGAAACGCCGGTCATTCCCGTCCCGCCATGGCGGGAGGAATCCAGTCCGTCGACAGCGCATCTCCGAAGGTTCGCCGAGTAGATTCCCGCTTTCGCGGGAATGACTGCGGCTTGCAACGCCCAAGTCTCGTACCCGAAGGGTTGCAGGGTCTATTGATGTCTGTTAATGTTATGGATCCTCAGGAGTCGTCATGAGTTCACCGTGCCCAAAATGTGGCTCCACGAAAACAGATCCCGTCAGGCACGGGCTGAGGTACAAACTCGTGTGGGCTTTTGGGTATCGACTACACAAGTGCGCGGGGTGTCGCGGGCCACGCTTTTTACCCAGACATGATGGAAAATCCCCTCACTCATTGAAATTGGGGAAGGAGGCCGCAACCGTAGCCCACGTTGCGGAGGAAAGAGGGGCTTTAAGAACGGCCGCAGAGAACCCCGAGCCGAAAGTCACCAAGCAGGTTACCGCGGCAGATTCCCCGGGCCGCGGATTGCGCCGCTGTCCGGTTTGCGGCAGCACGCAATACCACCGTACCAAGCGCACCACCCTGGAACACCTCCTGTTGCGCCCACGGATGGCCCGCTTCGAAAACTGCGGGTTGCGCTTCCCGTATCCCGGGCATCGCGATAAACCCTCTGGCTCGATAAAATTGGGGGAGGCGATGGCAACTGTACCCCGCTCTGCGGAGGAGAAAAGGGCTCCAAAAATGGCCGAAGAGAACACCCAGCCGAAAGTTACCCAGCAAGTCACCGGCGCGGATTCGTCGAACCGCGGATTGCGCTGCTGTCCGACTTGCGGCAGCACGAAATACCAGCGTACCCACCGCACCACCCTGGAATACCTCCAGTTGCGCCCACGGATGGCCCGCTGCGAGAAGTGCGGGTTGCGCTTCCCGTATCCCGGGCATCGTGATAAACCCTCTGGCTCGATAAAATTGGGGGAGGCGATGGCAACTGTACCCCGCTCTGCGGAGGAGAAAAGGGCTCCAAAAATGGCCGAAGAGAACACCCAGCCGAAAGTTACCCAGCAAGTTACCGGCGCGGATTCGTCGAACCGCGGATTGCGCTGCTGTCCGACTTGCGGCAGCATGAAATACCACCGTACCCAGCGCACCACCCTGGAACACCTCCTGTTGCACCCACGGATGGCCCGCTGCGAGAAGTGCGGGGCGCGCTTCCCCTATCCCAGACATCATGATAAATCCCCTGACTCGGTGAAATCGGGGGAGGAGGCGGCCACCGTAAGCCATGTTGGGGAGGAAAGAAGGGCTTCAAGAACGGCCGAAGAGAGCTCCCAGCCGAAAGTCGCCAAGCAAGGAACCGCCGCAGATTCCTCGAACCGTGGATTGCGCGGCTGTCCGGTTTGCGGCAGTCCGTCATACCGCCGTACTGGGCGCACCATCCTGGAACGAATCCTGTTGCGCCCGAGGATGGCCCGCTGTAGGGATTGCCGAAAGCGCTTCCCCTATCCCAAGCAATAGCGGTCTTGGGACTCGCGGGCCTGCGAGTCGGCGCCAGGGCTGGAATTGGTGATTTTCGATTGCCGATTTTCGATTGCTGAGGGGCATTGGAGGAGTTGCCACACCACTTCTGCAATCATCAATCGGCAATCGTCAATCGGCAACTAAAACCTGGTCTTCGGTTGCGGTCGAAGGCCGCGCCGTGCTCTGTGGGGTGAACAGGCACTGGGAAAAGCTATCTCGTCCGTCGGAGGGCGACGCTCTCGCTTTTCAAGCTCTCAAGAATGGTGGGACACGTTTGCAAATGCCCTCTTCGAATGTCAGGGGCCGAATTGCCAAAGCCTCCGGAATCGTGATGGCGGGAGTATTGCTGAGCCGCCTGTTGGGTTTTCTTCGTGAGTGGACGGTGGCCCACCAGATTGGTTCGAATTCCATCACGGACACCTACTACGCTGCCTTCACCTTGCCGGACTTTCTGAATTATCTGGTTGCCGCGGGCGCTCTGAGTGTAACTTTCATTCCCGTCTTCTCACACTACCTGGCAGAAAAGCAGGAGGACGAGGGCTGGTACGCATTCTCAACCGTCGTCACGGTGATGGGCCTGGCGCTCGTGGCCTTAGTCGGGCTCGGTGAAGTCTATGCTCCGCAAATCGTGGGGGCAATCGCCCCAGGGTTCGCCCCCGAGGCCAAGGCGCGGGCCGTTTTCTTGACCCGGCTTATGTTGCCCGCACAGATTTTTTTCTACCTCGGAAGTATTCTGACCGCAGTTCAGTACGCCAAGGCGCAATTCATCATCCCGTCCCTTGCCGGGGTGGTCTACAACCTCGGGGTCATTTCCGGGGGAGTGTTGCTTTCTTCGCGTATCGGCATCACAGGTTTTGCGGTGGGGGTGCTGGGTGGCGCGTTGTCTGGGAACTTCCTCTTGCAGATTTACGGAGCGCATCGGGCCGGAGCACGTTTCACGCCCAACCTGGACATCCGCCACCCTGGATTCCGCTGGTTCATCAAGCTCTCCATCCCTATTATGCTCGCCCTCTCGCTCAGCGCCACGGATGACTGGATTATCCGCTGGTTCGGCTCTTATCTGGTCCCGGCGTCCATCACCTGGCTGACCTACGCGAAAACCCTAATGCGGGTTCCCCTGGGCGTTGTCGGCATGTCGGTAGGGGTGGCATCGTTTCCGTTCATGGCACAGCTCTATTCGGAGGGGAAAGTCGGGGAACTCAACCGCACCCTTTACGCCACCATGAAAGGGTTGATTCTCCTCTTGGTTCCAATTTCAGCCTTGACCATCGCACAGAGCACTCCCCTCGTGTACTTCGTCTTCTCGCACACTCGTCTGCACGCAGCGGATTTCCAAGCTACCTCCGCAACTCTCCGGGTCTTCTCCATCGCCATGGTTGCCTGGGCGCTTCAGAATATTCTCGCCCGCGCTTTCTACGCCGCGCGCGACACGATTACCCCTGCCGTGGTGGGAACCGGGCTCACCTTTCTCAGTCTTCCCCTTTACTGGTGGTTGGTCCGCCACTTTCAGCACCTCGGGCTCGCCTCGGCGAGTTCCCTCGGCATCGTCGCCTACACGGTGATCCTATTTCTGCTCTTGAATCGCCACATCCGCAATCCCCAGGCCCCCGCGTTCTTGATCTTCCTGCTCAAGATCTGCGTGGCCTCAGCGCTTGCAGGAGTCGCGTGCTTTAAGCTGAATAATTGGCTTGGATCTCATATTGGCTGGCAAACAACCCATCAAGCCCTGCTCGTCCTGGCGATCGTTAGCTCAGTAGGTTTGATTCTGATCGCCGTCCTTGCCAAGCTGCTTAGGGTGAAGGAATTCGAGGACTACTGGCAGAGACTGGTAGCAAAGTGAGGAGATGGAGTGGACGCTTTCGGTCAGACAACCACTTAAGACCACTTTTAGGTCTGTCATGCTGAGCCCTCCCGCAGCCCTTCCTCTGCAACGGCCTTTTCAAAAGCCGGGTCGAGCTTCGCGCTTTCCCGCGCCAACCTGCTGCGTTCCAGTCGCGACAGCTTTTCCTCGACGGCTTCTTGGATCGCCTGGCTGCGGCTGGCAAACATCGATTGTCTGACCAGCTTGTCCACGCGGCCCAAGGTAGCCTCGTCGAGCGTGATGGCAAGCTTGGCTTTGGCCATGCGTAATCTCCTGGTATGACTATACGTCATACTAGGCTTCCCGTCAATCCACTGAGTTGGCCGGGTGGCGCACACGTCGCGTCTTTTGCGATGTGTGCGATGCAAAATGGGCGGGTGCCAGCACAGCATGACAATAATGGCATCGGCCTCTCGCGCCGTTCAAGAGCCAGCGGCTTTGGCCGTTCCGGTCATTGGGCCGGCTCCGGCTGGGCGTTCATTGATCGCACACATGCCAAACAGCGGCATGTATGCGCCACCCGCGAGAACTGAAAAGAAAGGGGCTTTTCTCTGTGCCTCTGTGTCTCTGTGGTTAATGCAGTCGATTTTTTCACAGCTTCGCCAGCCCTGGGTCCAGAAAGCCCTGTGGTTCGCGGGAGCCCCAGCGGGGCGAAAGAAAAGGTTTCGACGCGGGAACTCTCCCCAGTTCTGCCGCTCCTTCCGGGGCTTGACCGGCGCTTGTCTTAGCGCACAGACTTCAACTCTCAGTTTTTCCCTCCACCAGAATAGTGATTTTCAAGCGCGTGCTCCGAGACGGCCGTTACTCCACAATTCGTCCAGAGAATAGTCTTTTAGCCATTTGTCCAAATCAAGTTCGTCGGCCCATTTGACCGTGCTCATTCCGTCATCGTCCGAATCCATGAGCAATATTTCTTTCGGCTGCAGAAATCGAATAAGTCGATCGGAGTGCGTGGCAACGATCAATTGTGTGCGGTTCGATGCCTCGCGCAATAGATCTGCCAGCAGGCTTAGCAACTCCGGATGCAAGCTGACTTCCGGTTCATCCAGTAGGGTGAGAGCGGTCAGGCCTGGACTTTGCAGCAATGTGGCTAGCCACAAGAAACGCAGCGTGCCTTCAGACAGTTGGTGCATGTAGAGAGGCTTAGAAAAACCAGTTTCTCGCCACGCAAGAGCAAGAGTTCCTGCCGCCACGGGTGGGAAATCAAGTCGATCGAAACGTGGAAACGCAGCGCGAAGCGCGTCTTCAACCGCCTCGAAACGGTTTCGTTCGGTTTCCCGCAGATAGAACAGGCAGGACACCAAATCCTCGCCGTTGCGCCCCGGCAGCGTCGCAGGACGCATAGGCTGGGGTAGTCGCACCGGTGATCGCGGGTCTACGTTCAATACATGGTAGAACGTGGACGAAGATAATCGGTTGCGAAAATCCTCCGGCTCGCGAAACATCTTAGGAACCTGCGACAAAGAAGTTTCCAGTGGCATGTGTTCCCAGTTGGGTTGCTGGAGTTTTTTCTGATCCACTTCGAAGTACCGGATGTCGGGACCGTTCGAATCAATGTGTAAGAACGGTTGCGTAAAACCACGGTCTTGGCTCAGCTTTTCTTCGCTTATTAAATAAGCAATACCCTGCGGCTTTAGCGCCAATGAGTATTCCAGTGGTTCATAGCCCTGTACCGTCATTGAGATTCCGAGGCGGAGCTCTTCAGCCCGATCATAGGTCAATACGCTGCTCAGCCCGCCAAGGTCGGATATGAAATCACTGAGTTTGGTTTGGGCTGAGTTGGCTAGCAGGGAGAGCACTTCAAGCACGGACGTCTTACCGGTTCCGTTGGCCCCGATCATCACGGACAGTGGTCGAACGCGCAATCGAACTTCGTACAAGCGACGGAAACCATGAATTGATAAATCCCTAAAACGGGGCGCGCCAGCAGGCATTGTTCCTTGCTTCATATCTCCTCACAAGACCGGAACCCCGTTATCAACGAAGCTCACGGAAAGACGGTGCTTGGGCGACCAAAACACCGAAGCATTATATTATCCTAGGAAAGGTGCGGGTAGCTAGCAGGCCTGGCTGTACAGGGAAGAGGTAAAATAATTAGGCAGAGTTTTGCGGTAAACCAACGCGAAATATTAGAGGTTCGCCTTTCAGGTTATTTTCAGAATCTTGGCCTACGCTTAGATGAATAAGGTGCTGTACATTGCACGCGGGCTCGAACAGCACCTGGCGAAGCCTTAACCAGAAAGGGAGGTCTATCATCATGCGCAAGACGATCACGCTTCTCGCAAGCACCGGCGTGCTTGTACTGGCAGCAGTCCTCTTCACAGGAACATTCTCAGTCGCGGCTGGCCAAGTATCAGGCCCGTCCGGCTATCACGTCATTAAATCCGTTCCCGTGGGCGGCGAGGGCTTTTGGGACTATCTCACTGTTGATAGCGAGGCGCGACGCCTCTACATTTCACACGGGACTCACGTCCAGGTCATGGACATCGACACCTACGCCATCGTGGGTGATATTCCTGACACCCAAGGCGTGCACGGCATCGCGCTGGCTTCCGAGCTGGGCCGCGGCTTCACCAGCAACGGCCGCGCCAATACCGTGACGATCTTCGACCTGAAGACGCTGAAGACCATCGGCACAGTGAACGCCGGAACCAATCCCGATGCTATCGTTTACGACGGCGTCACGAAGCGCGTCTTCACGCTGAACGGGCGTAGCCAGAACGCCACCGCCATCAATGCCGCCGATGGCACCGTCGCCGGCACGCTCGAGCTGGGCGGCAAGCCGGAATTTGCGGCTGCGGACGGCAAGGGCAGCATCTACGTGAACATCGAGGACAAGTCCGAGCTCGTCCAGTTCGACGCGCAGAAGTTGACCGTGCTGAACCGCTGGCCGATGGCCCCCTGCGAGGAGCCCTCCGGGCTGACTATGGACTTGAAGGACCGCCGCCTCTTTGCTGGTTGCCACAACAAAATGATGGCTGTCGTGGATGCGGATACCGGCAAAGTCATCGCTACACCGGCCATTGGTGAAGGCGTGGACGCCAACCGTTTCGATCCCGGAACGAACTATGCCTTTGCCTCCAACGGCGAAGGAACTCTCACTGTCGTGCATGAAGATTCGCCGGATAAGTTTACGGTGGTAGAAAACGTCCCGACGAAACGCAGCGCGCGCACCATGGCACTCGACATGAAAACGCACAACATCTTCCTGGCGGCGGCCGACTTCGAGCCCCCGGCCCAGGGCGAGCGGAGGGGGCGCGCAAAACCCGGCTCCTTCGTCATCCTGGTTGTTGGCAAGTAGCCGTTCGACGACGAAAACAATCCCGAGAAGACGGCGTCCGAGGTATATCCTCCAATGGCAAAGTCGTTTCCACAATACGCTCGGAAGGACCATTGGCGCTATCGGCCTGACACTCGAAGCTAAGCGCGGGGGAAGAAACAATTCAGCGCCCTTGGGCGCGCGCGAGGCTGGACAAACACCTTGCAGAAGGAACAGTGCAATGAAGATTTGTTCTGAGATTACCCTAAGCATCCTCATGGTCACCCTAGGTTTCACCGCTGGCCTTGCCTCGGAAAAGGCAACCACCATGAAGGATTTGCCGGCGGCTGTGCAACGAACGGTTCAGGAACAGAGCAAGGGCGCTGCCATCCTGCATCTTTCCAGGGAAGTCGAAGGCGGCAAAACGGTCTACGAAGTCGAGATGAAAGTGAAGGGTCGCGGCAAAGACGTTACAATAGACGGCTCGGGAGCTGTCCTTGAGGTGGAGGAAGAAGTAGCGCTGGAAAGCATCCCCGGTGCTGCCCGGGCGGCCATAAAGAAAGCTACAGGGAGCGGTCAGATAACAAAAGTTGAGACGGTCACGGAAGGAAACCAATTAGCATACGAGGCGCACCTGCGCAAAGATGGAAAAAGGTCAGAGGTGAAGGTCAGCGGGGATGGCCGCTTACTCCCTCCAGATTAGGGTGGAGTCGTGATAGGGAAATGATTCCGAAAAAACTTCCAAAAATACTCTTCGCCTTGCTTTTGGGGATTGGAACGGCGTATCCCCAGCAGCCATCCCGGCTCCCGATCCAGGAAGCTCTCGACCTTGCGGACAAGCAAAACCTCGACCTCGCTGCGGCACGCAGACGGCGGGCTGTGGCGCTGGCAGGAATCCGGATTGCCGGGCAAAGGCCCAATCCCTCTGCAAACGTCACTGCTTTGCGTGATGAGCCACACGAAGGCCTTTTTTTCGACCAACCAGTGGAAATTGGCGGAAAACGTGGACGAAGGATTGACGTTGCCCGGCAGGAAGGGGCGCTGACCGAGCTCGAAATCGCCGCCCTGGCCCGCCAGGTGCGACGAAGCACCCGCGAAGCCTACTACGCGGCAGCCCACGCGCGCGCGGAGTCCGAAAGGCTGGGGCGCGTGGTGGAAGTTGCAAAGCGGCTGGCGCAGATTGCTGAGGAGCGCTTCAAGACCGGAGACGTTGCACAGCTCGAGGTGATCCAAACCAGCCTGGAAGTGTCCCGCGCCGAAGCAGACCTCCAGGTCGCCCGGCAGCGCGAGAAGGTTTCGATGAGCCAGTTCAACGCGCTCCTGAACGAACCCGCCTCAAAAGCCTGGGATCTAGCAGGGACTCTCGAGGACAATACCCCCACGGCGCCGTTACAAGACCTCATCAGCCGCGCCTTCCAATCAAACCCCGACTTGCAACACCTGGGCGGCGAAAAAAAGGTGGAGGAGAGCCGCCGCTCCCTGCTCAAGGCCGAGAGGATTCCCAACCTGGACTTGGAAGCCGGGGTCGATTTTAATTCGCCACACGATTTCCGTTATGGGCCACGCGGCCAGATTTCCATTGCTCTTCCGCTCTTTACTCGCAACCAGGGGGAAATCGCGCAATCATTGGCGAATGAGCGTGTCTTGGAGGCCGAAACCGCAGCCACTGAGCGCTCCGTTTCCGCCCGCGTGGAAGCCGGCTTCTACGACCTCGAAGCCCAGCGCACGCAAGTTCAACTCTACCGCGACCGGCTGCTCCCCGTGGCCCGTCAAATCGAGAGCATGGCTGAGGAAAGCTACCGCGCCGGAAAGACCAGCATCTTGACGGCAATCCAGGCCCAGCAGGCCGTGCAAAGCGTGGAGAGTAGTTATCTCCAGAGCCTCGAGGAATTACAGGGCTTTTACGCCGGCTTGGAAGAAACGGTGGGAGGACCGGCGGATTAGTGATTGGTGATTTGTGATTGGTGATTGCCGGTGGTGGGAGGATGATTGGATTAAATGCACTTTGAGACAGGACATGTAGGGCCGGAGCTTGCCCCGGCCGTGGAGTTTGCACACGTGAGTTTTCAGCAAGAATGTGAGGGAATTGGCTTGTTCCCTCTCCCATGGGGAGAGGGTGGACCGCGACCGGCGCTTTCACCAGCCGGCGCGGGCCGGGTGAGGGGTTGGTTCGCGGCCTTAATCGTAGCCGTGTTGCTCTTCCCTTCCTGCTCGAAAAAATCGCCGGGCGGTGAGGGTGAGGACACCGAAGAGGGCACAGCGAACATGCTAGCGGAAGTGACTGTCACGCGCGTGGGGCGCGCTGACATTCAATCAACCCTTTCGGTCAGTGGGACCGTTTCCGCGCTGCCGAATCAAGACGTTCGCGTCAGCTCGCTCGTTCCCGGCCGTGTCGCCCGGATGATGGTGGCAGAAGGCGATCACGTCCGTGAGGGGCAAGTGCTGGCGAAAATCGATGATCGGCTTTTCCCCGACCAGGTTCAGCAGGCCCAAGCGGCTGTGGATCAGGCCAAGGCGAACCTGGAAAATTCACGTCTGAACCTGCAACGCAATGAGAGTTTGCTCGAGCGGGGCATTGCCGCACGGAAAGACCTCGAGGATGCCCGCACGCAGGCCAGCGTCAACAAGGCTGCTGTGAGCCAGGCAGAAGCCGCGCTTTCACTAGTCCGGCTGAACCTCTCGCGGACGGAAGTGCGCTCCCCCCTCACGGGAATGATTGTCAAGCGCTTGCTGAGTGTGGGCGAGCAGGTGGACGGCACGGCTGCCCAGCCGGTGTTTGAAGTGGCGAGCACGTCAGAGGTGGAGTTGTTCGGCAATGTGCCCGCTTTTTACCTCGACAAGATCCGCGTGGGGCAGGCGCTCGAAATCTCCACCGAGGCTTTTCCGGGCAAGACATTTCAGAGTCACGTCGTGGCCATCTCTCCCGCCGTTGATCCCGCCACCAACGTGGGGCTAGTCCGAATCCGAATCGCCAATGGCGCAGGAATGCTGCGGCTGGGAATGTTTCTCACCGCTCAGGTGCCGCTCGAAACGCATCGCAACGCGCTGGTAGCCCCCCTCGCGGCAGTTTACCGCGACCAGGACGGAAACCCGGAGATTTACCGCGTCGAGGGCGAAAAAGCGGAGGCGGTCCCGGTAAAACTGGGGCTCGAAACAAAGGACCGCATCGAACTGCTCTCCGGGGCGCAAGAGGGTGAGACCATAATCCTCGGCGGAGGCTACGGTCTTCCCGCACAGGCCAAAATCAAGGTCAAATCATGAACGTCGTCCGCTTCTGTCGCCGGAACAGTCGCGCCGTTTACCTGCTAACTGGCCTGCTGGTGGTTGCGGGCCTGGTTTCGGTTTTCCGCTTGCCCAGCAACATCTATCCCGAGCTTTCCTTCCCGCGCATCGTCATCCTCGCGCACGCAGGTGATCTTTCCCCTCGAAACATGCTTCTCACGGTGACGCGGCCTCTCGAAGAGGAGGCGCGGACAGTGCTGGGTGTACGCCGGGTGCGCTCCAGGACCATCCGGGGAGCCACCGAGATTTCCGTTCTGTTCAATCCCGACATGGATATGCAGTATGCGCTTCAGCTCCTCCAGGCGCGCATCAGCGACGTCAGAACGGACCTGCCCGCGTCCACCGACATCTCGGTCGAGCGCATTACACCCACTGCCTGGCCTATCCTCATGTTTGTCCTGAACGGTAACGTCCCGGACTCGGACCTGCGAGATTATGCCTACTACAACCTGCGTCCGCTCTTCAGCCGGGTGCCGGGCGTGGCGCTGGTGGAAGTCCAGGCCAGCTATACGCGCGAGGTTTCCGTAATCGTCGATCCGCAGAAGATGCTCGCCCACCGCCTTTCCTTGCCGGACATCGCCGACCGCCTGCGCGCCACCAACGGCGTGACCTCCGTCGGCCGATTGGACAAAGACTATTCACGCTATCTCGTCTTGGCCACCGGCCAGTTTACCGACCTGGACGATATTCGAAATTCCATCGTGGCGGTGGAAGGCCAGACGCCCATCCGGGTTTGCGACCTCGGTGAAGTCCGGGACGGAGTCGAGGATCCCCGCATCCTGGTTTACGGGAACGGCAGGCCGGGAGCCTTAATCAGCATCTCACGCCAGATTGGTGGGAACATCCTGCAAGTTGCCGATCAGGCCAAGGCGCTGGCGAAAGACCTGGGCTCGGCAATTCCCAGGACGCTGCACCTCTCGGACGTCTACGACATGGCGGAATTCGTGCGCGAGGCGGTGGCCAGTATCCGCGATGCAGTCCTGATCGGATGTTTGCTCGCGGTTGTTATACTCTTCCTCTTTCTGCGCGAAAGCCGCACCACCCTGATTGCGGCAATTACACTTCCCATCACCGTCATCGGCACTTTCTTCTTCATGAATTTGTTCGGGAGCACGCTCAACCTGATGTCGCTGGGTGGGTTGGCCATTGCCATCGGACTGATCATCGACGACGCGGTGGTCATCATTGAAAACATCTACCGCCATCTCGGACTTGGCGAGCCGCCCGCAGAAGCGGCAGAAAAAGGAACGCAGGAGTTGCTGGGCGCCGTCATCGGCTCGACGGCAACTACCGTGGTTGTGTTCTCTCCCTTGAGCCTGCTGAAAGGTGTGGTGGGCGATTTCTTCTCGGCGCTTTGCCTCACCCTTGCCGTGTCGGTGCTTCTCTCCCTCGTATTCGCCCTAACCCTCATTCCCCTCCTCTCCCAAAGGTTTCTTTCCCCGGAGCGTCACCGTGTGACGGCGGAGAGTTTCATCGGGCCCGTCAATCGTGCTTATGAAAAGGCCGTTCGGTGGTCGCTTCGCAAGCGTTGGGTGGTGGCGGCAGCTACCCTGGCTTCCATCGCCATTGCCGTGTTTCTTTACACGCGCGCAGAAACCGGCTTTCTTCCTGAGATGGACGAAGGTGGCTTTGTCCTCGACATGTGGACACCGCCGGGAACTTCGCTGG
>Ga0208821_1000751_pt1 | contig 22505 bp, 16 predicted proteins | sample June2015DPH_20_5_FD_184720 | JGI IMG/M metagenome (GOLD analysis project Ga0208821, IMG submission 184720) | Peatland microbial communities from SPRUCE experiment site at the Marcell Experimental Forest, Minnesota, USA - June2015DPH_20_40... | ecosystem: Environmental > Terrestrial > Soil >... | reverse complement strand
TTTGAATCTAAATCGCTTCGCCTTTTTTCATCTCACCGCGGGGTTATTTGGAGCAATGGCCGGTGATGAAACGTCACATGCGCTCAAACGTCCTTTACCTTATCAGAAAAGATGATCGTGACCGGTCGGTCCTGATCCGCTCGCTTTTCTACCCTGGCCCAGCGGTCCGGATACTTATGTACAAGAAACCACGCGGCCGCTCTCCAATCGCCATCCTGGGCGGCCCTGGTGACAACCTCAACGTTTGTTATGACAGCCTCTGCCTCGGCCTTCCGCAGGGCATCTAAAAACTCTATATATTCCCCTGAGTTCTCAGTCTCGCCCCGCTTCTCCCAGGCTAGCAGCGTGTTGTAGTGTATGCCAGCTGCGCGACACGCATCAATGCGATAGGCTCCGGACCTTAACGCTTCGATGAGCTGTTCCATGCGTGACTCGGTCAGCTTGGAGGGCCGGCCAACCTTGTTAGTTTTTTGTGTTTGCATGTTTTTAGCTTCTACAAAATGACGGTTAGCTTCTACAGGTTTGACGTTTCTTAGTTAAGTTAAAGAACGTTATTTTGTGGTTATTTGTTCTAACATTCTTTCTTTGTTGTTGTTTGTTAGTAGAGATGGTTTATCTTTGTAGAAGCAGTATAAGCTGTAGAAGCTATTTTTATTATTCTTAAATGTGTTTTTTATCTTGTAGCCTACCCTCGCCATTGCGGCGTCTTGGAAGAGAAGGCAATGCGGATGATAGGTCTAGGGTGTTCACCTTTTACAAGCCGTTCCTGCCGTTCACTGTAGCTAATGCCTACTTCTTGCAGTTCGCTCTTTACCTCGTCTAGCCGAGTTACAAGCCAACGTGCGCTCTTAGGCCAGGTTTGTATCTCAGTATTCACTTTGATCATAGGGGCGATGGTGTTCAGAGTGTGAAGCAACTCAGAAGGAGTTCCTACCCACTCGTTAACCTCACCGGTGTCACGCAGATACATAAGACACTGTGCTACAGGATGCCCCTCAAGTATGTGATATCTGACGTTCTTGATATTATCGCGATATGCGGTTCTAAAGGCAGTTTGCGAGAAGCCTAAACCTGCTTCGTTCATAGCTTGAGCAATACCACAACCCCACCGCTCGAAGTCTACAAATCTTGATATTGGCTTTATCTCTATGGTTGGTTCGACGGCCATAGCTCTTGAGACAATACTAAATATCGCTCCTAGGACCTTAGAACGTATCTCGTTAAACTGTTTCCAATACTCTGCTTCACTCTTCTTATCCTGTCGCCGCTCTAGTCGTATTGTGATAATGCGGCTTTGTAGGTCGGTGAACTGCAGGCCTAGCCGGTGTATCCCGTTAAGGATAGTTGGACCGGCCAACCGTATTATATGCGGCTCGGAGTCGGTGTAAAGCTTCTTCTTCTCAGCAATGCCTCCCGTAGTTCTTATAGACAAGAAATTGGAAAGCCAACCAGGAATCGAATATACGTTATCATAGGCGACTAGGTGACGATGGGCCAAGTGAGTAAGAGCTTCCTCACTATGTCGGGGTGATGCTAACACTTTGACGTCGTTATCTGGTGAAGGGTCGATAACTGTAGGATCTGCCAGTTGAGCAAAGGCCTTCGTAAAGAACGTCTTACCACTCTCCTTCTCGCCGTAAACGTAGAGTAGCGGTATTTTTAGAGTCGGTATAAACGTAGAGATAAGCCAAACAACCGCTAAGAGCTGTTGTTCGGGGCCACGGATATTACAAAAATCAAATAACTTCGTGATGTCTGCAACAGTCGCGCTTGAATCGGGCCTGACTTGTGCGGCCTGCAACCTATTGGTGATAAATAACGGAGGTAAGTCAAACTCATAATAACAATACTCCCAGCCTTCCGGCGTTATCTTGATGGCTGACCAATCCTCGTCGCAGGTATCATAGTAAAAGGCCCCGTCGTGTTGTGCAATGCGATAGGATAACCTCGCCGATGTGGCTTCGTCGGCTTGTAGCTGTTCGATGACCGAGTTTATAACGTCACGTCGTACTACCTTATCTAACTCCTTCTTGGCCAAGTTACGCAGATAATGCCGAATCGCTTTTGATGGGAGCGGATATAACTCATAATGAGGGTTATCTTCAATATCTGCTTCAAATCGAGCATAAAGGTTAGACGTCGCATCCTGCTGGAAAAGTTGGAACTGAGGCGAGGCGATATCATAAAGCATTGTAGCTTCGATGTCGCCACTTTGTTGTTTACCGGCCCGCCCGGACCTAAGCCGCCTCTCTACTTCCCCAGGGGAGAGGTGTCCGGCCATAGCTGTTTGAACCTTCTCTGTCTCGGCGGATAGATACGGTTCTGGAAGCTTCGCCTTTCTAAACTCGGCCTTTACCTTTTCAAAAACGGCGTAGAGGTCATCGGATACGTCGAACTCGTCGTATAATGACTCTAGACGGTGAAGAGTGGTAGATATTTCAGGCGCCGGCTCTGTGGTTACTGAAGCCACGGCAACCCCCGATGTAATCATGGGTGCTCCCTGACGTGTTTGGGGTTTGATCTGTTTCCTTGGGCGCTAGTCATTACTTAGCAGTTGTTTGCCCCATCATATATATTAGTTCGTGATTCAGCAGTTTAGATCAATTAAATAGTTAAATTCTTATCTTGTCGAACTAATAGAGAAAATCGTATATAACTTAACTACCTAACTGATCTGCAATGAATCTCGTTGAGCTGCAATCCGTGCTGTATGATTTGGGTGCCGACATTCCGCAGAACACATTGAAACGCTGGGGATACGACGGGTTGATCCGTCGCCCTCAACGCTATAAGAAAGGGAAGGGAGGGGGAAAAGGAAGAGCGGTGTCGTGGACTTGGGACGCCGTCGCCGAGGCGGCTGCGATATGGGCCATCAAGAACGCGGGCATCCTCAAAGCGCCCCCCTCGAAGAAGATGATTGACGCCATCAAACTTACCGAGTACGCCGTTTACCAATGGCCGCCGGCTAAATACTCGCCCCCTCCGCCAGGAACCAAAATTACAGCTGAATCTGTTAGGGTGAAGTTTGTCGATGACGAGCGTCAAGACCTTGACAGCTACCCTGGGAGGACGCCTGCTGAAAGGTCGGATCTGCTCAACTCACTAGTCGTTGTCTGGATATGTGCAATTGAGAAGGCGAGAAGAGGTATGTCACTGCAAAAGCCGGCACGGGTCGTGTTACATTCAATAGAGTCCAACGCCACTGAGCTAGAACGACTGGAAGAACCGTACATTCTCAAGGACATAACTGTTGAAGCTGCAGATCGTGACGAGGTTATCGAGCGTATTAATGGCCTTGATATGCGCGAACTCGCAGCGCGACTTTTTATCTCAGGAGCCTCTTCAACTCGCGCAGAAAAAAAATCCAACTCTTAAGATTCAAAAAACAGAGATCTTTTTGTGCTTCGTGCAGAAGTTTATGCACATTCTCCTTTGATGCATTAGAAGCAACAAACCTGATGCGACCGCACCGCCCCGTGGGATTTTTTGCGCCGATAAGCCCCAACGCGGTCCAACTTCAAAAAAATCGGTTGGAACGTGCATGGTCATATAACATTTTCAAAAAAAAGTTTTCTCATAAATCCAGTAATTTTGAGCTAGTCTTTGAATTTGGACTGGCCGGCTGAGGTGAGCCCAAATATTTGCCTTGATTTTAGCCGCTACAAGGATTCTATGGGCTTTTCTAGACTTCCTTATGCCTTGCTAGACTAGCTTTGCGAATCTTGATGTAGCTCTAGCTTCTATAGGTGTTTAACTTGCTTATTGCTTTCGATTTAGCTTCTGATCGGCCTTGCTTCATCCCTCCTACTAATTTATTTTGACGTGGGTGCATCTGAGGATTCTGGAAATGTTGTGTTCACTTACCACAGCTCCGGAACAGCATCTCGTTCCTCTTACCCATTCGACAGTGCACAGCAGATAGACTTATTTCTGCCCTAGGAGTTCGCTGCGTCCTTCTCTTTTCAGCCGAAGCAAAACCTCCAGATAAATAGCCATTTAAAAACAGCATCAACTACGATTCCTCACTCCAACACCGCCAGCGCTTTCTCCTTTGAGACGTTGGGAACGATGAATCGCGTCTGTCCATACCGCCCGCAGGAGACTTTTCGAGCGGTAATGAGGCGAAGCTGTCTAGCTCAGAGATGAAGTATTCTATCGGCTCTTTTGCATCCCACATTCTTGGGCCTCAAACTTGAGTGGCCTGTCACCTACCATGACGCGACGTAACTGAGAATAGGTTCGCCCACCGATTGTAACAACATCTAAAACTGCCCGTTTTTCTTTGAATGGAGCTGTAAGCCGCCCTTCAACGATAAATTGCGCTAAAGTGTCTTGACGTTGTTGCGAGAGCGTCTCGTCAGCAGATTTACGAATAAATTTCAGTGTGAAGCTGCCCTCTATAGGAAAATGCCGCAGATGATCTGTTGGTATCGCCTTCTTACTTTTACGTGTTGGATGTTCCCAAGCCTTGTACCTGATAAAGGTGAGATTTTCTAAATCAGCAAGCACTTGTCGCTCAAATGTGAGCAAGGTGGCCTCTTTCAGTCTAAATCTGTCACTCTCCAACGTAGCTGGTAGCGGCATGCCACTTAGATAAAGGCTATCTTGCTTAATTGTGTTGATGATTGTAAGAAGTTATTTGCAGAGATGGTTGCACTCTGATTTTTTTGAAATATTTGGTGTGCTTTTTACGTCCTCTTTTAGCGAACGATTCGGAACAAACCATAACGTTTATGTGTGTGCATTGCATATGCAACACCCGCTAGGCGGCTTGCATAGTCGCTTGCATATGCTGCATTGCATAGGCATCAAGCATAGGCAGTCTGCATATGCACAATGCATAAGCAAGAATTGTGTTAGGCGGTTTGCATATGCACGATACACAAGCAGAAATTGATGCAGAATTCTACACCATCGAAGAAGTAGCTGGCGTGCTTGGGGTCTCGACCGATACTATTAGACGCCGAATACGGAGCGGCCAGCTTCAAGCAGTAAAACGCCCTGCTGATATCCCAGGACACGGCCAACGCTGGTATATTCCTAGACGCGCGCTTGGTATACAAGAAATTACCGAAGTCATCCAGGTTCCGCACGCATTGACGCTTAACGATTTTGACATGATGATAACCGAACGTCTCAATGCAATTCTAAACGAACGGGATGAACCGCTCATACAATTATTAAGACAAGAAGTAGGTACCGAAGTAGAACGGGCCCTAGAAGATCAACTCCGCACAACCAACAGACGTTTAGAGGGTTTAGATCGCACCCTTAGAGCATTGCCGGCTCCTGCAACTCCTGAAACAATTAAAGAGTTACAATCCCAGGTAAACGACTTAAAATCGGACCTGGTCAGTATGAAAGACAACATAGGCAACATTGCGGTACGTGCACAAGCAACCGCTGATGATGTCAAGACACTGTTGCCAGTAGATGAGGGCACAAAAGAAGATAGTGAACTCGAAAAAGAAGAAGTGAAACCCTCAGCCTGGCAACGATTTAAAAACAGATTTTCTAGGCAACAATAAAACAAAAGAATAGAGGAGTTATGTAGGTTTCGAATTGTAACTTTAGTTATACTTTCTATTCTCCCAGGATGTGTGTATGTATACTTCGACTTGTAATGAAAGAAAATAGCGATAGAAGTCATATTATGAATTATAAAAAAATAGCATGTTGTTGTGTTAAAGCACTATTCTTATTTAAAATTACTCATTCAATATTGTTAGAATCATTTAATACAATCAGCAGTAATAGTAGAAGTTATAATATATTAAGAAATGGGAATCTACTGTTTACAAGTCGAACCCTACATACACATCCACATTGAAGATATGATAGAATCTGAAGAATCTAATCTAATTGAGTTTTATAAGAATGAAAGGACTCTTGATCCTCGATACGTTCCTGATGCTTTACAATGCCGTGATGATGAGATTGAAAAACTCAGTCGAATCATTGTTAGAAGGGTCAACAATAACATCGTGCCTAAGCACATCATGCTCGTAGGGCCCACAGGGTCCGGTAAGACAGTATGTGTCAAGCACGTCTTAGGTGAGGTCAAGAATAACAAAGGCGTATTGTGCTCTTATTTGGTTGCAGATACGTCAATTTATCAAATTCTCAAAACTATTGCTAGCAACTTCGGAATTGAGACAAGCAACCGTCTTATTAATACGAACGAGTATTGGACGAAAATTGAAGAGCGGGTAAAAGGGAATATTGCCATCATTATTCTTGATGAGATCGACAAGATGCTCATTAAGAACAGCAAAGACGTCTATAGCCTAATTTACAAGTTCACCAGGAATCCTAACATTTGTCTTATCGGAATCACAAACAAGTATGACACACCGGCGCTGATCACTGACGCCCGTGACCTTTCGTCGTTTCATCCTGTAGACGTTGCTTTTCCGCCCTATGATGCAACTCAGTTAAGAGACATCCTGGAGTATCGCGTTGAACAAGCGTTTTATCCTAATGCATTGAGCGATGAGGTACTTCCGTTATGCGCTGCCCTTGCCGCTCAGAGAAACGGAGACGCCCGCTATGCGCTCGACTTATTATCAACTGCCGCTGATCAGTGTGAAGAAGACGGCCGGACCACGGTTACAGAAGACGATGTTCGACGTGCCGAACGACTTGCAGAAGTGTCTTTGCTGCGTAGGGAAGTCGTGCGTCTCTCTCCACATCAGAAGGTGTTACTAGAGAGCGTTTACAGCAAAGAAGAAAAGCAGTCGCCAACTGAGGTTTATCGGGAATTTAACAATATAATGCGGCTCAGTGGTCGTGAGCAGGTTTCGCATAAGACGCTTTCCGTGCTTGTCGCTGAATTAGAGTTATATGGTTTCGTCGAGGTAGAGCGAAAAGGACGTGGCAGGGGCCGAGGCGTCGATTTTTATATTTATCCGACTGGCTCAGTCGAACGAAAGGCGTTATTGGATGCACTAAAAGATTTAGTCGTATAACACGCAGCAGCTCAAACTAAGATGAGCCCGCCAAGAAAAAGGAGACACCAGTTATGCGGCATAACAAAAGCGGTGGAAAAAAGAAAGAAAAATAGAAGCTTGGCCTATTTTGGTCTCGGCACTCTCAACGCTTGGCAAATAGCATACGCCGTGAACTCACTGATCTCCTTGTGCCGTGGAATCGACGCGACCTGCTTGTTTGCAGGGTTGTAATAAAGCGTATGTCTACCTCCTTCCCGATAGAGGAGACATCCATGCGCTTCGAGGTGCTGGATGAACTTCCGCCGTTTCATCTGGCGATGGCTAATTCTTTACGGGTGATTTCTATGCCTGAGAGGCCGCTATCAGCCAGTTCTTTCTCGCTTAACTCCCGGTTGGCTTCCAAAATGAGTTCAATAGCTTCAATGAGGTTGTCTTGAGCCTCTTCAAGCGTCCTCCCCTGGGTGACGGCACCAGGAAGTTCTTCAGCGTAGGCTGTGTAGCAGTCACCTGATTTAACGAAGACGCCAGTAAATATGCATGACTTCGCCACGTAAATCTCCTCAGCTTTACTTATGTTCTCCACTTATAAAGAAACCACGTGCTTGGGCAGCAGTTGTCGAGTTATGCAGCAGGAGCTTACGAATGCAAGGGGTGTCGCGCATAGCAAAGAGGCCACAGTTTTGAGCTCATGCAAGACAAGGAAATCCTTCAGAAGCAGCTCGAACTCGTGACACTGCGGCTACAGGCGCCTAAAGGTTGGTTTTTGGGCTCGGTTGTTTGGTGGTGGGAGAAAGAAGGAAGAGTAGTAGCCGTCGCTAACCCTCTGGCGTAGTAACACTGTTTTGATTTTACCTCCAATGATCTTGGTGCAAGCTGCTTTGTGAGCTTTCACTCCATGGCTTCTTGGGTCGGGTCGTGAACGGAGCCCTACACGTGCTTGAAATCGAAAAAAGAAATAACGAGATAGGAGAGGGGGGGAGGTTATACCCCTTTTCCAACGCTTGAACGAGTGACACCCGCTTAGGATGCTATGCAAGCCTCGTTTGCAGGTCAACGACTACTGTGAATTGATTAAAGTCATACGGCACCAAACAAGCCCCAGAGGATGGGTCACCAAGACCTATCATAACTTGAAATCCTACGTGTGTGCCTTGCGGGTCGTTCGAGTTGGATGCATAGTTACAGCCGCCGCTTATATTGCTAAAATCATAGCCTTGCTTCACGTACAGGTCCCTAAGTTGCGCCCCCCGCTCTAGCGTCTCATTTTTGCTCTTCGTTACTTCTATGGTAAAGTTGTGTTCCAAAGGAGTAATGTGTGAACTGTTATTATCCTTAACTACGCCTGTGTATACGTCATTTCCGTATTGATTCGTGCTTTTGGTGAATGGTTTTACGATATCGTAACCTGCAGACGCGTAACTATCGGTAAGGGTTTTGCCTGAGGGGCTTTGTGTTTGAGTTGATGATTGGTTATTAGTGGTAACGGTGCAACCGGCAACGGACAAAGCTGCAACTATGAGCAAGAGGAGAACAACTATCGCAGTTATCGGTTTCAATTGCATACGCTTAGCAAAGATACGAACAGTGACTTAACAATTCCTACTCTTTTTTCAGAAAGAGCAACGCCCCGCCAATGAAAAATAACATAGCTGGAAGTATCGTCCCCCAGAAGCCCCAGAAACAACAGGTCAAAATACCAACGCCGGCGAGAATAATTAATGACGCTCTAACCACCTTTTCCTCAGTTATTCCGAACCCAGCGATTAGACCGATTATCGAGAAAATAATTGTTCCCATGCTGCCGGCTATAAATGCCAGCGCTAGCCTCGTTGAGTCATAACTACTAAGCTGCAAAGTTAGGAACTCATTAACATTGATACCAATTTGGAGTGTGCCTAAGAGAATTCCAAGTATAGCGCCAACAAGAACAAACCAAAAAACAGGACCAAGACGTGAGCGAAGCGTAAGCGGAGGTGTGGGGGCCTGAGGTGCTTTATTACTTTCTTGCATCATTGTAAGCGCAGCATCAAGCGGCTTCCCACAGTTCGCACAGAACTTGTCCTCTGGGGAAGCACCCCCCATTGTTTACAATAGTTAGCAGCCACAATACCACCTTGACATTACACTTATGCGAGAGGCGAATGTTGGCTTAACCATTCCTATTCTTTTTTTTCACTTTCAGCACGGTCTCGCCGTGGGGTTATCACCCGTCAAGCAGATTCACCTGCGTGCAAGCAATCCACTCTCGGACCGACACAGGCGACAAAAAACAGGCGTTCTACAAGCTCTTTGCTGCTTACATTCACACAATGCCGCTTGAAGAGCTAATAGAAAACGTTGAACGGGCCCGGCTAGATGCTAAACTACGGTATGTGGTGATATATGGAGCGGCCTGCAGCTACTGCCTTAGCAGGGCTGAACGGCTTGACGGGTCGTACCTTCGAACGTTTGCGCTTGAGCTAAAAGAACAACTTGCCCAGACTCTCGCCGCATTTGTCACATCGATTCTGACTCAGCCGCATGGGCGCCCAGACGTCGAAGAGGCTGCAGAGCCACCTCTTCGCCAGATCATTGAAGTGTTGCAGCAGGTCATGTGCACACATGACGCAGAAAAGCTTGCGATTTCTGTGCTCGAAATCTATGGAGATGGTTATCGCGAGGAGGGAAGTTCAAAGTGACGCGACCTTTTTTCCCCGCTTTTAGATGTTAATCGCGACTCCTTTTTGAGGACAGATGACGTTATCGTGGAAGTTCTGGAACACCTCAGGGTGCTGGGTATGCACAGGTATCAACACTTTTGGCTTTACAGTCTCGACAACGTCTCGTATCTCGTCGTAGTTCAGGTGTCCCGAAGCGTGGATTTGCGTGTGAGGATATAGCCCAAAGTGCGTCAGCCAGTTCTCAGCTTTCTTTAAATCAAGTTCCATTTCGATATCGAACGGCTCGCACACGCTCCGGATGTAACAGCTGCCTGCCTTGGGCTTGACGTCGATCAGCTCTTTCAGCTCGAAGAAGTCACAACGGAAGATGTATTCGTCTTGGTTCTCGCTGATATCTTGTGCCGTCACTGCGTTGGAGTGATCGAGGAACTCACGCTCCCAGTAGTCATAATCTTCACGCTGAATCTTTTCTGAGAATCGGTCGTCCTTATAAACGCCCCACGTTTTTCGCGGAATGTACACCCGGAGATAATCATCATCAATTCTCGGTGCAGCAATTCCGGAAGCCCTGAACAGTTCGAGCAGATACGCCTGCTTCAGGTTGATGACCAATGCCCTATCGGTTTGTTTTGCGACCTGAAAGAAGCTCTGCATGCGGTCGGTATCTCTCACCGGGAAATTCGCAACAACGAGGCCGTTAGTCTTATCAACGCGCTCTTTGGCGACTTCCTTGACTCGCTCTTCGCTGTCTGCTTGCGTCGAGTTCACTCGCGTACCTTCACAGATCATGGCAACCGGTTCAACTTCAGCTGCTCGTTCGACGAACCGTCTCGTCGCATCTCCTTTGTAGCTGTGGAACCGAAAGTCGCCCGTGTACACGACAGGCCCGGCACTAGTGTGCAGGATGTAGGCGGTAGCACCTTCGAGTGAGTGACTTACCGGCAGCGCTTCTGCTTCGATTTCCCCGACGGTGAATGCATTTTCGACGATGTTGTAAGAGCGCAGTTTCCTCGCCTTCTGGCCGTATAGCTTCGACTCGTCGCCTTTCTTGTTCACGTAGGTCTGAAAAGATTCTTTCAGCGAGATTAGCTCACACGTCCCGGTTGAACCCGTCTCATCCAGAGCTTGCATGATATCCCTGGCACCCTGCGTGTAATATAGCGGAATATCGTCCCTGAGGTAGTGGATGTACGAGCAATGATCCATGTGGGCGTGGCTCAGGAGGACGCCGTCGAAGCTCGGCTCTGGATCGGGTGGCAAGTTACAGTGAGAAAGATAATCGCAGCGATACAGCCCATTTAAATCAGGAAGCAAGCCAAATTCAAGGAGATCGATAATACCATTGCACTTGCGGGGCTGCATGAATTCGTCAAAAAACTGATTGGCGAGGCTGAAGCTCATGCCGAAGTCGAGGAAAACTCGCGTATCTTTATCCTCCAAAAGGATTTTGTTGCCTCCAATCTCGTTAACTCCACCGTAGCACGTGAAGGAAGTCACAAAGGTCAAAAATAGAGTAAGGTAGGAAAAAGGTTTCGACTTGAGTTTTTTATGTAAAAAGAGGACTATAAACTGATTATTGCCAATCAGACAAAGTTGTTGGCCCGACCCCGTTTTTGATATCGTGCTTTATACGCTCTTTGCCCGCTAGGAATCCATCCAGGAGCTGCTTCTCCTTGCTATCATTCACTAGCGTTTCGCTTATTGCTTGTGCGACGCGATAAAATGATTCATCCTTGCCAAAGTCACTCTCATTAAGTATGGTCAGCATTTCGTTGCGTTTGCCTGATGAGCCCCATAAGAGACAAGAATAGTGGAGTACGTCGATGAGCTCTCGTGAGCCTTCTAGCGATTCAACCGGCCGCATTTGAGGCCCGAGTACTCGAATAAATTCTCCCTCCTTTTGGATGAACCCTCTTTTGTCCCATTCTTGTGCAAGGTCAATAGCGCAAGATTGAGCTAACTTTCGGGCATCATCAAACTGCACCCTCGTCTCTCCATAATTCCAGCGCCAGAGCACATAAAAACGTGTGAGATTGGAGATCTTCCCACCGAATCCATTATGCAGTATTTGTGTTACAGCAAAATCAGTCACGATATTCCTTACATCATCTAGAAGGCGATCTGCGCGAATGACCTCACCTTCATAATCTATGATTTTTTCATATTTACCAAAAATCTCTATAGCAGAGCCAATGGCAGAAATGAAAAAGTCTGCGCCACTGAAGAGATCTTTCTCACTCATATCCCTCCCTATAATTCTTTTCACGCTTGGATCAAGTGGCTCTTTCTGCTCGTCCCATAGGTTCTGCAATTTCGTCTTCAAGTGTGCCTGTAGTTCTGATTTTACGTCGTTATAAAACGCTGTTTGGAAACGAGTAAGCTTGCGGGCGACTAAATAAGTTGATGAAGCAAGGGCAGCCGATTCGTGTGATCGCAGCCTTGATCTCATCTCAGTATTCAGAGACCATGAAGCCGTCACCACAAGTTTTGAATCCAACAAAGAATTAATGAGCGACTCCCACCCTTTTGTGGATTTGTGGGCATAAACAATAATGGCTATCCCGTCTGGTTTTAAAACTCGATAGATCTCTTGAAACGACCTGTTAAGCATTGTTTCAAATAGTGCCGTGCCCTCTTCAAAACCTCCCGGGCCATTTGAGTATGCAACTATCTCGTTTTTCTTTGGAGATAGTGGCGTGGAAAAGAGCTCCGGATAAAAATCTCCAATCGTTCTTTTCAGCCACACATAGAAAAAATCTGACAGATAGGAGTATGGTACATTGTCATAATACGGTGGATCTGTAAACACTGCATCAAAGAAATTATCAGGATACAGTAGTGCCATCGCCGATGACTGGGCAACATTTGCGGGTGATGCTCTCAGTTGAATGATATGTTCTACAGCACGACATAAATACAGAATTGAGTCGTTCCAATTTCCAGTACTTTCGCTAAATGGATTCACTTCGATATAATCCCAAATCATCGAAAGTGTTGGGCGTCCAAAGGTATGTGCAACTCCTTCTCTACCATTATGCCACACACATAACATAGAGTTGTAATCTGCTAAGCGATCTAATCCTAAAGCCAAATAGGTACTAATCGCTGTAGCATAACTCTCTCTATATCCTGAAGCTAGCATACTTGTGTGCGCTTGTCTAATCTTGTCGGCAAATGTAATGAGCGTCAGTTTTTGACGCGAATTAAAAAGATCTCCCCACGTTTCTAGGCCATAGTTTCTAACCGAAAAGGCTCTCTCAGCCCCTTGACCCCCTCCTTCAGGCGTTGGTTCGTCAGGTATGAAATCCATGTCGAACCGTGCAAGCAACTCTTGCCGCTTCCGATGCAGCGCATTCTCTAACCCGCTGAAGATGTTTGTATCTTCTTGTGTTGCTGTCCTATACTGCTTTCCGGAATGTCCGGCTTTATGTGTCACGACGGCAATCATTCTCTGCCGGGATTTTTTTTCTATAAACAAATTTCTCGTGACACTAGCCTCAATTGTTGAACCACAAAGTGGGCATGTAACGATAGCGCGCGAGACGGTGCCTCTTTCCGGCACAAAACCAGCCGGAAAAGAGAGGTAGCCCGTTCCTACAATCTTAAATTCGATTCTCTCGTTTTCGGTATCGATATCCGGGAATAACGCTATCTTCGTTTTACCTCTCTTAACAAGCCAGAAATGCCGCATTAATGGAATTTCTTGTTGGCAAGAGGGATTTTGACAAGGGATTGTGTGAGCCCATATGTATCCAACTGGAGTGGCGTTATCCTGATATTGAGGAAAGTAGTCACCTAACTCTTTCTTAGCTTCTTCTTGTACCCAATTCGCCCACTTCTTGATGTCATTTAACAGAGAATTTGTTTTGCTGTTCTGTAAAAAAGCGTCTTCGTTTAGGCCGTACTTTTGTGGATACTCAAGTATCGCCTTTTGAATGAGCACTGCAACCGGGTTTAGATCGCTGGCATACGTTTCACATCCTAGGGTGAGCGCCTCTAGTGGTATTGAACCCCCACCTGCAAACGGGTCTAAAACACGCGGAGGATTACCGTGAAAAGCAGCTAAAATGTCATTCCGAGCCTTTTCAATAAGCCCTTGGCTCACTGAATTCTCCCATTTTGCAAAATCGATGATGAACTTATGTTTCTCCTGTAGTTCATCTTGTGTTTCTGGAGTTGGTAAAAGCGCTGCATACGCCGTGGCACGCGATGCTGCAAGCGGCCGCCTTGCCCACCAGATATGGAGCGTCGATATGTGCCCTTGGCGAATACTCTTCTCCCGGGCTGACAGTATGCTTACCTCTTTTTGCGGAAAGTGCTCTTCGATTAAGCGCCCCGTCAAGTCGATACCTCTAATCCTGCTGGGCTTGCAAAGCCCGGTTAAGTTCTTCTAATCCAATTGCAAAGCGCCGTTCAATTTTTTCTTCCACGGCAAGTTGCTCGATCGGGTTTCGATAAATTAACAGAGATGGCGCAGCAGACGTGGCACTCATTACGACATAGAGATAGTACGCGTCCCCTAAACTACGTGCCTTAAAGACTTCATTCTGGGTCAACTCGACCGGGCCAGCTCCTGCTCTCGCCTTTACTTCAATGTAACGTAGATTTCCTTGGTCGTCAGCGGAGCGGATATCAAAACCGAGATTTTCGGCCGAAACGTCTTGAGGAGCACGTTCGTGTAAACGTTCGTAGTCCATCGCTGCTTCCATTCCTATCTGCTCGATTTCGTCATCTCGCTTCATGATTGGCACCTCCTTTATTCGGGTTGGAATTACCCGTATCACGCCGACAAACACCGGGGTGCTGATCGTGAGCACTCTCTCGCGCTCAATAAGTTCTTGTAATTCTGCGCGCGCAAGTTCGTAGCGATCTCTTTGCTCCCTTTTGTTATGAATGACAAGGTCTACGTTCTCTTCACGATCTTGGCGATCGTAAAGCTTTACAAGGTCGTTATCGAACTTATCGAGGAGATAATTGAGCGACTTAAGGCCGTAATCCTCTTTTATTGCTGACTGTCGTTCCCGCTCTAATAGCAGTTCACTCTTGTACTGCTCAAGCGCCGGAAGGAGTTGCTGGCGGGCCTTACGCTTCCGGGTTTCAATATCAGTAATGGTGCACTCATCAAGCACGCCTTCGGCAAGATCCCAAATAAAGGCAGGGTTCATCCCTCGTACCTTCGTAGCCGTTGCATCTACGTAGAGGGCAAAAAGCCGCTTGCCAGCCACATCTCCTTTACCATCTCGAATCTCGCCTTCATAAAACAGAATGGTGCCATCCATTTTGCTATCCGGATCTCTAAAAACCGCCCCTCGCTTTAGACTAGCCGACATGAATCGCTCTACCCACTCTAGCGCCGCTTCAAAGAGGGAGTGACCGAACGAGATGAACTCCGTATCGGGATTTTTAAATGCAACGTCGCGGTCGAATGTGGCTTTCGGATACGACTTCAACGTCGGCCCGAAACTCTTCACAAACCTGTCTTCTTGTGAGATCCGACGGATGCTTGACGGAACACTTTCAATTGATATGAACTCGTCTTTGCGTTCCCTGATCCGGCCATCGGCTGCTTCATATACCTTCTTGAAGAATGCTTCGGTGTATTCAGGTATGAGTCGGTGCTCGAGAGAGCGAGCTTTCATATCTTCGATCATAGAGTAGTTAATAAAATGAGTCGCGAGGCTCTCTCCGAGATTCTCTCTTACTTTGGCGATATAATCAACATCGACAGTAATGTCAATTTCAGCCAGGATATCGTCAATGTTCCGCGCATTTGCGGCCGCATCGAGGAGCAGTTGCGAAAGGTTTTTCCCATACAGTACCTCACTGAGCACATCAAACACCTTGTCACTTCCGAGAGCGGCCTTAATCTCATCCATCTTTTCAAACAGGCGACGTAACACCCTCCCCTCTCGAGTGTCCTCGGCAACCAAGTTGAAGACGAACACCTCTTTCGTTTGTCCATAACGGTGGATGCGCCCCATGCGCTGTTCGAGGCGGTTTGGGTTCCATGGGAGATCATAGTTAATCATAAGGTGACAGAACTGCAGGTTAATCCCTTCGCCCGCTGCTTCTGTAGCGACCATCACTTGTGTCTCTATCTTGAATACCTTCTCCGCACGGATACGATCCTCCAGTTTCATGCCTCCATGAATGGTATTGACAGTATAGCTCCACGAATGTATCCGGCGCTCAAGGTAGTCGAGGGTGTCGCGTGATTCAGTGAATATTAAGATCTTTTGATGGGGGAAATCTTCATTAAGCGTGTTTAGCGTCTTCTTGAGTTCGCGAATCTTGATTTCTTCCTCTCGTTCAATAATAGCTCTGGCTTTGCTCGCGAGTTCTTCAAGAGTTGCGATCTCTCGTTCGAGTTCTTGTCTATTCTCCGCTACGCTCAGCGTTTCCCAGATACTCTCGACCTCCCAAAGCTCCTCCTCGTTGAGATCGTCAACCGTATCCATATCAAAAATACGCTCACTAATCCGCGTCTTTGGCGGAGGTCCTTCGAGCAACTCTTTCAATCGGCTCGTTCTCCGCTCCAAAGATTTGAGGAGGGCGTAGGTACTCGAGGCAAGTCGGCGTTGGAGAATAACAAGAGCAAATGCAACATTTCTCTTTTTCTCACCGCTTAATGCTTTGTTATATTGGGTATTCACATACTTCGATAACTCGTTATAGAGCTCTTTCTCACTCGGCGAATCTGTGCCCAAATTGAAGGGAACCGTAAGCACCGTCCGCGGCAAAAAGAGCGGTTCACCAGCAAAGTTTTTGAGATCCTCCTTCACTCGGCGAATAAGCAAAGGGTTGTCACCACGAGTGATAGACTCTTGCAAGAGCTCATTTGTAGCAAAGAAGCCAGGCTGGAGGAGATCGAGAAACAGCCTGAAGTTTTCGGGGTCTCCTTTGTGTGGCGTAGCCGTCAAGAAGAGCAGATGCTCAGCTATTCTGGAGAGCTGTTCGCCTAGTTTGTAGCTATCTGTCTTCTTGAGCTTATCACCATAGCGATAAGCACTCATTTTATGGGCCTCATCAACGACGATCAGGTCGAAAGACGACGAAGCTAAAGAGGGCAGCACATCCTCGCGTTTGACAAAGTCGACAGAGGTGATGGTTTGTGCCTCACGCTCCCACACATTCTCACCATAAAATGCGTCTAGGATGTTGCGATCGACAACAGAGAACCGCTCCTGAAATCGGTCTTTCATTTCTCTGCGCCATTGATCCTTGAGGTGACCGGGCACAACAATAAGAATGCGAGTCGCCATGTGACGCAATTTCAGCTCCTTTATGATCAGGCCTGCCATGATGGTCTTTCCTGCTCCCGGATCATCAGCGATGAGGAAACGAATGCGGGGGAGTTTCAGAACATAACCGTATACGGCGTCTATTTGGTGGGGCAGCGGGTCTATTCTAGAGGTATTCATTGCCAGCAACGGATCGTAGAGCGACGCAAAGCGATAGCGCATAGCCTCAAGACTCAAAAAAGCGTGAAGGGGGGGTGCCTTACAATCAAGTTCAAGCTTCTGCGAAGTTAACAGTGCGTATTCATCGTGAGGAATCAGATCATCAACGTGCTGGCGAGAGGGCTGCATTACTCCAACTAGACGGACGTAGCCTTCAGACTCTTCTATCAGGTTTACTTCTACAGGCTCCGGCCACCTGGCACTCTGTACGATATCGCCGTTTTGGATCATCATTCCTCCTGTAGATCAATGCCCAGCTGTCTAAATGCTTCTCTTACTTTGTCGTCAAATTCTTGCTCTGAAATCTCACCGCCGTGCGCTTTGAGCGTGATATATATGTCGCTAAATCTCTCTTGCAGCAATCGCATTACAAACGTAATGTCTGATACGTGTCCCCGCGGAGGGATTGGAAAGCCTATGTTAATCTCGGTATGAACTGATGATCGACTAAATCCCTCCTCCTCAGAAGATAATGGCATCTGTTCAGGACTTCCCGGTCCAAATGAGCTTGACGTAGCTTCTCCCCACTGGTCAGTTTTCGGTGGGGCATCAGTGAGCGAGTCTTCTGTAATGCTAATTTCTGCTCGCATGATTACTTCTTTGTTGAGAAGGAGCGCGGGCACTTCTTCTTCAAAATACTTGCAGACCGGCCGTTCATCTTTTAGTTCACCCAAGCCGAACGTCCCACGCACGACACCCTCTGATATGCCGTCCTTCAGGACATCCTGGTCGTCAAACCGCAGTTCGCCGGGGGTTGTAAGGCTTGTAACATAGAGCTGCAAAGTTGGAACAAAATCCTTTTCCGAGAGATACTTTATTTTGATGACTTCCGGATCAATCTTGCCGAGTATCTCTTTTTCATCCTTTAAGCGGTGATAGACTTCTTGATTGATTCGACGCGATTCGCCATACGTGGGAATGCCGAGATCAATCTCTTTAAATTCGTCTTTCCCGGGGACGAAAAGCAGTCGGTAGTAACGGCGGAGCGCTTCGTTTGCATCTTCCTCACTTTTTCGGACTTGTTCTTTAGTCTCCGCTCTCTGCTCATCTGAAAGGTTGATCGTATGATCATCGTATATCGCACGATAAGCTAGATGACGTCTAAAGAGGTCGTAACTGCTGGCTTGTTCGGCTGATAATGGAGCGAGGAAGAATAGTGTGTTACGATTCACGCGTGGCGAAGCACCCTTGGTCCGCAAGACTTCGCGCTCATACTCATCATCAAGCGACTTAAGAACGACGAGTTTAAATCCCTCTGTGTCGGGAACATCCGCAGATTCTCGCGGCCAGATGTAGGTGGTTAAGGGTCCACTCGCCACGTTTTGTCTAAGCAGCTGGTTCACAAACTGTTCAACCTGCAACGATTGGAGATTTTCCATCTTAGTCAGCACAAGCTGATTGAGGTTTGGCTGGTTGGTAAAGTAGTACTTGTCATCTTCGTGCTGCAGGTGAGTCAACTTGCTTCGTAGCTGTTCTACCGCTTCAGCCACGACGCTCGCAGGATTGTCTATGGTCGTGGCGCTACGCTTGACTTCACGTAAATCAACTCCCTGTTCGATCCCGCCTGAAAATGAGTAAAGGAATATAGTCGTTGCAGCACGAGTACCTAAACGCATGCCTCGAAATGCATCGCCGAGCGCCACATCAATCCTCTTCGCTCCGGCGTCACTGCCGGTTATATCCATTGCAATGACGCTGTCAAACGGTTGGCCGATGTGTTTGACGAGTTCCCAGCGTATGGCCTGGTCATCGAGATCGAAATCTGCTAAACTAATGTAGGGAGTAGCTGTGTCTTTGAGAGAATAAATAACGAGAGAGAGAAGCCGTAGGACGCCTCTCGTTCGTTGAAACTCAGGGAAACTCCCCCATCGTTGGTAGAGAACGTCCACCACGTCGGGCAAAAAAGGATACGCCGTTTCAAATCGCTTTCTGTATTGAGATGCCTCAGACCCCGGGGGTAAGATGGCCTCCTTCAAGGCATAATCCACAAAACTGTTGATAACTTCTTCCGCGTTCTGCGTGCCAATGCTCGAAAAGAGTCGCTGCCTGATCACTTGCGCTATCTCATGGTCTTGTACTGGGGTGTAAATCCTCTCGACTCGGCCCGAAACCTCTTTAAGCTGCTTAAACAGTCTCTCCGCATCAGGCCCGTAATGTTCTGAGGCACTCGACGGGAGTGCAACCACCAACGCGACGCGCTCTAGTTTTCCGGGAACCTCGGTTAGCTCCTGCATAAAGGCAATCGTTTGGTCTGCAAGCGTGCCGCTCCCAACGGAAACGCCTGTCGCTTTGGTGACGTATTGAAGCACCTCATCCATCAATATCAATACCGGCTGGTGCTCTGCAATGAGGGCTCGAAGGGCATCTCCTCCAGGCGAGGTTAACCCATCGAATCGCTCGATCTTCCCCGTTAATTGCTTTTCAAGCACGCCCCACAGCGTGTCTGAAGGGCCTAAGGCAGTGCCCACAATTACCACTCGTTTAGCGCCCCACTGAGCGGCTTTGTGGTACATAGCTATCAGGGCGTGGGTTTTTCCGCCGCCAAAAGGCGTTTGAAGCTGGATTACCGGATCGCCACCTCTGCCAGCAAGCCGCTGTTCTACGATGGCCAGCAAGCGCTTCAGCCCTTCAGTCTCGTACGTCTTTTGAAAAAATAGCACCTCATCCTTATACTCGTCTGGACCCCGTCCGTTAAACACTTCCCATAGATCTGCCGCAAAAAGGTCCATGGTGAGGTCGCCCTCCAAAATATCTCGGTGAGGCACGGCAATCGCATGAAATGGTCTCAAATCATCCCCTCCACCACGTGAAGCAACCAATTTGGACCCTGCAAGCGCAAACATGGGCTACGTGGTTGCCTTTTAGTTCTAACTCGACTCAATTGGACTATCCAAGCTTAAATCATTCTAAAAAGAGTTGTGTCGAGTTTCTAACCTAATAAGGGTGAGACGGGTGTGTGACAAAACGGTATTATAATGTCCTTTAGCGGACATTTATTCTCAAAGTAGGCAATGCCCTGCGCTAGTTTTGTCCGCGCCTTGTGGACATATCGAGAACCCGCGATACTTCAATGGCGCAGCTCAAAATGACAATATTTATTGCACAAAAGAAGTCTTTTGAGCAATCGAGGCACGACGCGTTATGAAACATCTTGCCGATTACCTTGAGCCCGAGCAGGTGCATGCCATGCTCGACGTGGCTAGTACGTGCAACTACCGGGACTATCTCATCGTAAGGACGATGTGGGAAACGGGCATGCGCGCCTCTGAGGTGCTCGCGGTCACGCCGTCAGACATCGAACAAAAGAACGGCATCATTACGATAACCAACGCCAAGGGCGGCAAGGAAAGGCGTGTAATATTGAAAAAAGAGACTGTGAACGAGCTTGTTTCATACGTGGCACAAAACAACATAGAAAATGATGTAAAACTCTTCTCCCTCAAGCGACGGCAGCTCTACAATATCGTCAAGAAATACGGGTCTCTGGCCGGTGTCAGTCCGGACGTGCACCCGCACACGCTTCGACATTCCTTTGCCATCAATTTGGTGCGGCACAACACCGACATTCGCAGGGTTCAGATGTTGCTCGGACACTCGACCTTAGACGTCACATCGGTGTATCTGCAGTTTAAGGAGAGCGACTTGCGGCAAATCTATGATACGGTGCCGTTCTAGCTGTTATGGGCGGGAGGCGGGAGCACCTGCAGCTATGTTTAGAAGCCCAATTAAGCACGCAATCGGACTTTACTACCGCCTCTCTAGAAAGACGCCTGAAGTGGCTTTCTTTTGGTTAAATGAAAGCGCTCCTGTAAGCGGATTTTCGAAAAAAGAAAAAAGCGATCGATGCGTTCACGCGAGACCAGAGACGGGCGCTGACTTACTAGCGTCCTGGATTCCGACGCACTTCATTCTGATGTCCATGCAGTTTCAGAAGGTAAGAAAATGGTTTGGCACGGCAGCTTCTAAACGCTTTTACGCACGTTGTGTCCCTACTAATTGGGGGGTTTACGATCACTGACATTTTAACAAAAGAGAGACGCAGCGAACTGATGTCTCGCGTGAGGAGCAAGGAAACAAAACCCGAGAGAATCGTTCGGCGATTTCTCTTCTCTCAAGGTTTCCGGTATCGATTGCACGACAAACGTTATCCCGGAACTCCAGATCTCGTCCTGCCGAAATACAAAACGTTCGTGTTGATTCATGGGTGTTTTTGGCACGGTCATGAGAATTGCAGGGCCGCGGGACTTCCCGAAAGCAACCGGGAATTCTGGGAGTCGAAATTGACACGCAACAAGGAGCGGGATTTGGCCGTGCTCGGGGAGCTCGAACAATCGGGATGGCAAGTGATAACAGTATGGGAATGCGAGATCAAAAGCGTAAGAAAAAGGGTGATTAGGCTTGAGAGATTGATCGGTGAAATCCAAGGTACATTGGATACGGAAAAACTGTCGATCTAGATCGATCTTCCTGTCGCATATGTCGAGTTACAAGGCGTCGATTTCTTGGAAAATCCCTTCTAGTCTCGTTCCGATTTCTTTTTTCTTCTCTAAGAAGTTTTCATAATTCTCGTATGCATTTGCTATCAGTCTATCGTAGGTGACGACCCTAATATTGTGCGCCTGGAGAGACTTAGACCATCTTTGCTCCTCTAAGTCGTTAGTCCAATCGCTGCATTTTTTTCCAAGTATACAAACTACTTCTATGGGTGGATTTTTTTCTTGTGCCGCCTCTAACACTTTGGCAAGTGCGCGTTTGTATTTCAAAACTTGTTCCATCAATTTCGTGGAACTAACAGATACCGAAGCCCTTTTCAATTCCACTATAATGTGTTTTCCTGCCGATTGTTTGTACCGGATATCGATTCTTCCGAGCTTTTCTTCATCAGAGAGGTCGGCATCGATTTTTTTAAATTCGGTTGTCACCCTTTCCTCATAGTGCGGATTGGTCGTGGCCCGGTCCCAATGAGTGTCTAACAACCACAAATCGTTTTTGATGTGTTCTTGGATCGCCCTCTCTTTTTCATCGGCTTTAACCATACTCTGAAGCTTTTCGATCATCGAAACTCTGCCTTTTACTATTTGATAATAAGAAGCTGCCTCGATATCGTCTTGAATTTCGAACAGGTTGATAAACTCTTGAAAGTTCTCGCTCGAAACTGCTTCCAGTTTGGTCAGGTTATCACGGGCCCACAAAGATTCGAACGCTATGATACCGTGTTTATAGAGAAGCTTTTTTCGCTCAATATCATCTACGCCTATCGTTTCGATTTTGGCGAATAATAACGTCTCAGCATATTTCGCTTGGTCGCGATTCAATTGCTTGAACCACTTTTTTACTGGTTCAATCCGCAGTGCTTCTTTAGTTGCTTGCTTGCCTCTCAAATCCGACCACGTGTCTTGGATGGCTTTGAGCTCGTCGTACACCCAATTTTTGAG
>Ga0208821_1000750_pt1 | contig 22531 bp, 15 predicted proteins | sample June2015DPH_20_5_FD_184720 | JGI IMG/M metagenome (GOLD analysis project Ga0208821, IMG submission 184720) | Peatland microbial communities from SPRUCE experiment site at the Marcell Experimental Forest, Minnesota, USA - June2015DPH_20_40... | ecosystem: Environmental > Terrestrial > Soil >... | reverse complement strand
AATAGCCGAAGTCGACGGCGCGCTTCCAGTACTTTGAACCATAGAGCACGATCGTTACGCGATGACCCATCTTGTGTGTTTGCAGGAGGGTGAGCATTTCGAAGAGCTCGTCCATAGTCCCGAAGCCACCCGGGAAGGCGATGAGGGCCTTGGCGGGCTGGGCGAACCAGAGCTTGCGCATGAAGAAGTATCGGAACAGAAAGCCCAGTTCCGGCGAGATGTAAGGGTTGGGTGGTTGTTCGGCAAGCAACTTGATGTTCAGCCCAATGGACTTGCCGCCAGCCTCGGAAGCGCCGCGGTTGGCGGCTTCCATGATCCCCGGCCCCCCACCTGAACAAACCACGAGAAAGCGGGAATCGTTCTGCAGGGAAAGAGCCCATTTCGTCAGCAGGCGTGAAAGTTCGCGCGCGGCCTCGTAATACTGGGACATGTGCAGGGCCATGCGCGCTTTCTCCAGTTCAGCAGCAGTGGCGTCCGCGCCGCCACCTTTCCCCCTGCTTTCCAGCTCCCTCAGCTTCTGAAGCGCCACCTCGCGCGGCCGGATTCGTGAGGAACCGAAAAACACCACGGTATTCTGGATGTTGGCGCGCCGCAGTCTTGCCTGCGGTTCGAGGTATTCGCTGAGGATGCGCAACGTACGGGCATCACTGCTTTCCAGGAATCGGTGGTCCTGATATGCCACCACGGGCATCTTCACGGTCTCATGCTTTCCATTCGCCATGCGGTTCTTCTCCCCCAAAAGGTCCGGAACATTAGAGAGAATACCAAACGGAAGCGACCTTGGGTTACCAAATTGGGCGCTGGTCATGGGTGATCGGGTCATCGGGTCATCGGGTGATCGGGTCATCGGGTCATCGGGTGAATAACGGCTGTTCTTCCGATCTCACGATCTCCAGATCTCCAGATCTGCTAACGGTCGTTCTTCCGATCTCCCGATGACCCGATCTCCTGATCTGCGGGGGTTGCCCTGGTGGTGGTCCGCAGGATAATATAGCTGATGATTTCGTTCGCATATGAACGGAGGAGTAAAAAATGTCTTTTGTCACACGACGTGAATTCATGCTCCAGGGCGCTGCGGGGGCAGCCAGCCTGGGATTGTTTCTGAACGGGAAACGAGTCCATTTGGAGGCTGCGCCGTTGCCCAGGCCGGCGAGTCCGAACGATCGGGTCAATGTAGGTTTCATCGGCTATGGTATTCGTGGGTGCTTCTTGATGGAATGCGTAAAGCAAACCGAGCAGGCTAATCTGATTGCCGTTGCCGACTGCTACCGAGGGCATCTCGACCGCGCCAAAGAACGCACCGAGGGCAAAATCGAAACCTATTTTGCGCAGTACAAGAAGCTGCTTGAAAGAAAAGACCTGGATGCCGTGATTGTCGCCACCCCGGACCATTGGCATACGCCCATAGTGGTGGACGCCGTGTCAGCCGGAAAGGACGTTTACATCGAAAAGCCGATGACCTACCGCATCGAGGAAGGGCCAAGAGTCATTGAGGCGGCGAAAGGCAATAATCGGATTGTCCAGGTAGGGAGCCAGTGGGTCTCCTCCCCAATGCACAAGAAGGCGAAGGAAATTGTGCAGTCCGGAAGAATTGGTAAGGTGACGAAGATTATGGCCTCCTACAACCGGAATAGCTCCACCGGCGCGTGGAATTATCCCATCCCGCCAGACTTGAAAGACGGCGAGAACTTCAGTTGGGAAGAATGGCTGGGCTCAGCCCCCAAGCGCCCCTTCGATGCGGAGCGCGTGTTCCGGTACCGCAAATACTGGGATTACTCCGGCGGAATCTCTACGGATCTCTTTGTCCACTTGATCAATACGATTCACTTCGTGATGGACGCCAAGATGCCGGACACCGTCGCCGCCATTGGTTGCATCCTGGTCCGGCACGATGGCCGCGAAGTGCCTGACACGCTCGACGGTCTGTTTGATTACCCAAGCTTCCACGTGAATATGAGCTCGACCATGAACAATTCCAGCGCCACCCAGCAGGGCATTCAATACCTCGGCACCGAAGGCACACTGATGGTTACTCTTGGCGCGGACATGACCTTAACCAACGAGACCCCAAGGGAGAGCTACCAATCTCAAATAGAGCCCTGGCCTAAGAAGCTGCAAGAGCAATTCTGGAGCGAAGGCAAGCATCGCGAGGAGTCAAACCCCTATGTGCGGACAGAAGGCTCCATGGACTTCAAGGCGAGCGGGCCGGATGCGACCGTCTTCCATCTGGCCGAGTTTTTCGATTCCGTTCGCAGCAGGCGAGAACCTGTGGAAGACGCCGAGATGGGGCACCGCTCTGCCGCCGCCGGCCACATGGTGAACCTGTCGGTCCGCAGCGGGAAGAAGATGGTTTGGGAGGCCGCCAGCGGCACGGCCAAAGAAGCCTAGACTAGCTATCAGCCGTCAGCTTTCAGCAAGCAGTAGGGGGACGGCTCGCCGTCCCCTGGTCGTCGCAAGGAATGTGTCGTCCAGAGGGGGTAGGGCAAGCCCTACCCCTACAATGGCAAAGGCTCGGTGCGAGCCGTCTGCTGATAGCTGAAAGCTGAGAGCTGACAGCTTCGCTAACTCACCCACGGGCGTAACGCCCTGTAGGCAGCTACCCTTTCCGGGAGCCAATCCCTCAACTCGGGCGTCAAGTAAAACCGCGGCAACAGCAGATCCTCGTCAGCTCTTATGACTCCTTCACTGACAGCGGTTCTTGCCAGAGGAGTCTGCGGGTAGATGCGGAGGCCGACCGTAATCTTCAAGGCCTCGAGATTCAGGGAATCGGCGAACGAAAGGCTTTCCTCGACGCTGTCTTTCGTCTCTCCGGGACCTCCCAACAGCAGGAATCCCATCCGCTCTATTCCCGCCTCCGCGAACATCTTTGAGACTGCGCTCACCTCTTGTCTATTGAACTGCTTGTTGAGGCTGCGCAGCATCCGGTCAGAGCCGCTTTCGAAACCAAAACTGATCTGGCGGCATCCTGCTTGCCGCATGAGTTCCACAAGCTCCGTATCAATCCACTTTGGGTAAATGATGCACCATAGGTTGAGGTCGAGTTCCGCCCGTATCACTTGGCGGCAAAGGTCCTTTGCATAAGTGGGCGGAAGGTTGAACGTGTTATCGACGAAGTTGAAGTTTCGGCATCCAGTCTCCCTCAGATCCCTCAGCCACTTCACGATTCGGTCGGGCGAACGTCTTCGAACCGATTTCCCCTCGATCGCGCTGGTCGAACAAAAGGTGCAGTCGAGCGGACAACCTCGCCGGCTCTGCACCGGCACCCAGAGCTTGCGGTTGTCAGCACCGGAAGGAATCCAAAGACTGGGCTCTGGGAGAAGCAGATCATCCAGGTTCCTTTCAAAGCTCCTGCCCTCAGCGGGCTGACCTGGGAGGGAAATCCCGGGAATGTCCGAAACTTGTGCACCCTTGCTTATTCGATCCACGACGACAGGGAAAACAACCTCTCCTTCGCCTTGAATTCCTATGTCTGCGCCCAGATAACGCAATGCACTCTCGGGGAAGATACTGTAACCAGCCCCGCCAAGGATAATCGGAGCATCGGACAAGCTTCGGCAACTCACTATGATTTCCCTGACCGGAGCAAGCAGGAACTGAGGGCGCGGCATGTTTTGGTCATCGATGTTCCGCACCGAAATGCCGATGAGGTTGGGGCGGAAGTCCTCGATGGAGTTCCTGATGCCCGACTTCGGGTCGCCTTCGAACATCAGGTTGAGCAAGGCCACCTCGTTACCGGCGTTTTGGGTTGCGGCCGCCACACAGGCGAGCCCTAGAGGGAGAACAGGCATGCTCATCGTTTCGGTGTTGGCAGAGATCAGCAGAACCCTCACGGACTCACCTCCCCCACGCCCAATTCTAAGCATTAATCCACGAGACGGAAGAAGGATCGCCACACGGGATTGGAACCGAGCACCAAGTCAACTCGATAAGTTCCATCCGGCAGTTGGCCCACGCCCATGGTCCATGAGCTGTACATGAGCTGCCCTTTGGAAAGGTTCAGTTTGAGACTGTTTGAGGTTCCCACCAACCGGTTGTCGATGTTGTAGATTTTCAGGAAGGCGGTTGATTTGAGCTTAGTCTCCCCATGCCAGGTAATCAGCACGTTGAACTGCGAGTCTTTGCGCTGGAACTCAAACTTCTGGTCGACAGCCTCCCACTGTGGACCCACGCGCCGAATAGACTTGGCCAGTGTTCCTTGCAGGAGGTTTTCGTTTTTGGCCAGACTTTCAGGAAACTGGCCGGATTTCGCGAGGTCGACAAGGGTTGTGGTCGCCGTCTGTGGCGTCGGGACCTGGATCAAAGAGATCGGAATGGCGAGTTGCGGTCCGAAGCCGAAGTTAAACCCGCCACCAAGAAGATTCCCGGGATATCTTGGGAAACCGTCATCTGCTAACAGCGTGAGAGAGCTCAAGTCCGGCACAAGACTTGATGAAACCATTACTCCAATGACCTCGCCGTATTCGTTGAGCAGCGGCGACCCGCTGGCAGTGCGAGACACAGTGAGGTTCAGGTTGAGTCGTTCACCCACTTCGTTGAATTTATGTGTGCCAGTTATATTGCCGTCCACAATAGTCCGGCCACCCTGCTGCGGTGAATCGAGGGAAAAACAGTGGCCCCCGACCTCCCAGGAGTTTGGCTTGGCCGCGGCAAGGGAGTTAGTGATCAGAGTTCCCAGCCTCAAGAGCGCCCAGTCTTCGCGCCGATTCCATGCCACGACGCTGTCAAAATCAAGGCTGGCCCCATTAGCTAACTCAACCCGCAGGTATCTTGCGCCTTGGATATTCTCAAAACTGGTTGCGATCAGGTCCTTTTCAAGAATGAACCGCGAGCCCAACCCTAAGCGGTGGCGCTGGGCATCCAGCCGTTCGACGGACGCCATGGCCGGGACGGCGAGCTTATAGACTTCCGTAGGCCCGAGCAGGGGACGGGATGGCACAGCCGAAGCAGGCCGAGGCGCAACGACAATCTGAAAGTTATGGGTGCCTGCCACCTCACCATCGACATGAGTTTCCATAGCCCAGACCCCGGTCGACGTTGACTCGCTCAGCAGTAGGGTCCAATACCCCGCGAACCGCTTCTGCTTGGACTCGTAGTTGAAACCGGAAACGACAGCGACTTTGGAGTCCGGGTCCTTCCAGAAACCCTCCAGATGGTGCGGGCCGAGAGGCCCTTCCCATTCGAAGTAGACAATGATTTGTTTGTCTTCAGGAAGGTAAAAAACAGTGCGTGGATCTTCGATGACGTATTGATTGCCTCGCTGGGAGCCCTTTGTGCCGGAGACTGATCTAACCAAACGAAACTTGGGTTCGGCTGCCGCCACGCCGCCCGCTTGAGGCGATTGACCATCAGGCTGCTGAAATGCATATCCTGCCGGGGCGCGAGTCGCCACAGCCAGTAGGAAGGCTAGCTCTGTAAGCAGAAAACACCATGGGGTTCGGCGTAGCACGAACCCGCGCAGGGAGAAGCAGGCCGCAGCGTTAGATCGTTTTCGCATGGGTGCAGACAATCACTTCTTTTCGAGCGCGGGTAAGAGCCACTGTGCAACGTACGTTTCGTATTCTTTTCGAGCCTCGTCGGTGATTGGGGCTGTGGCGAGCGGGCCATCCGGTGTGGCTAGCAAGTAAAGGTCCCCAGTCTTGCCGAAGGGTCCGGGGTCAGTCTTCGTAAATTTCTCCACATCCTGTTCGCCAAATTCGTAAATCTGCTTGGGGGTGTAATCCTTCAATTGGCCCGCCGTGAGCTTGTCCAAGCTTCGCACGCTGAGCCTGAACCTCCCAAAGGTTCTGCCCTTTTCGTATTCCGCTTTGAAAACGCGCTGAAGTTCCTTATCGGGAATCTTTGGGTCCTTGTAAATGTCGCCGATGAGGTAGAACTCCGACAGCTTCCCGGCGTAAGAACCATCGAGAAGCTGGAAAAGGCGCAGGGTCAAGTCATCCGGACTGACCGTGGGGATCTTTTCTTTGGCAAAATGGAGGCCCGGAAGGCCCACGGTCGATAGAAGAGCGCAGAATGCGGCAATCAAAGAGAACGAAGGTCGGCCCGTTCGCATGTTCCCTCCCCTACTACGGCTCCAGCATCCCAAGCATGTGGAGCACTGTCTCCTAAGAACATATTCGGACTATTGCTGTGGGAATACTACTCTCCCCTTGGCGCGAAAACAATAGGCCAAAAGAGTAAAGGGTAAAGGTTGAAGGATAAAGGCTAAACAATGGCTGAGCGGTGAGTAGGAACCGGCGTAAACATGACTCAGAGTTGGTTATGGGCGAGACCTCCAGACCGCAGCTCCAGGCGGCGGGCGTCATTCATGGCAATCACGTGGACCGCGGCGCGTGGGCGTAATCCCCACGATGCGCGCACCACAAAACAAGAAGTGCTCAGCCCACCGTTCGCGTCTGGGGTTGAAGAGACGCACCAACTCACCGCTGAGGGGATCCGTTCACCTGGAACAGCTTGACACCCGTTGCACGCAGATCTTCGCGCTGCGCCTGCGAGCGTAAAAAAAGCATTGCGTCATCCAACTGGCATATAATCCTACGCCGATGACTCGTTGTGCACAATGTGGCGGAGAGATGGCCGAAGGGGCGCGATTCTGCGCATCCTGCGGCAAGCCCGCGACTCCGTTCACGGAACTGCCGACTGAAGCACCAGCGCCTCGGACGCCCCGGCGGCCAGGCTCGTCTTCGCCGGGCACGGGACGCTCCAGCTCGGGCTCCGCGATGGACGCCGGCCGCTTTGCGCCGGGCGAAGTCCTGGGCGAGCGTTATCGGATTATCGGCTTGCTGGGCCGCGGCGGCATGGGCGAAGTCTATCGCGCCGACGACCTGAAGCTGGGCCAGGCGGTGGCGCTCAAGTTTCTTCCCGAAAGTCCTGCGGCACCAGGCCAGTCGGACGCCGACGCCACCGCGATGGCAGACCGCTTCCGCGCCGAGGTGCGCAATGCGCGCCAAGTCTCGCATCCGAACGTGTGCCGCGTTTACGACATCGGTGAGTTCGACGGCCGGCTATTCCTCTCCATGGAATACGTGGATGGCGAGGACCTGTCTACGCTCCTCAAGCGCATCGGACGGCTGCCGCCGGCGAAGGCGCTCGAAATCGCCCGCCAGCTCTGCGCCGGGCTCGCCGCCGCGCACGACAAGGGCGTGCTCCACCGCGACCTGAAGCCCTCCAACATTATGATTGACGGCCAAGGCCGCGCCCGCATCACCGATTTCGGACTCGCCGTGCGCTCGGAGGATGAGCGGGGCGAAGGAGGAATTGTCGGCACACCCGCCTACATGTCCCCCGAACAGCTTGCCGGGCGGGCCGCCACGGTCAAAAGCGATCTCTACGCGTTGGGCTTGGTGCTCTACGAGATTTTCACCGGCAAGAAGGCTTTTGAGGCGGTGACACTGGCGGAGTGGAAACGCAAGCACGCGCAAGAAACGCCCACTGCGCCCTCGAGCCACATCGCGGACGTTGACCCGGCTGTCGAGCGGGTGATCCTGCGCTGCTTGGAAAAGGATCCTCGTCAGCGGCCGGCTTCGGCGCTGGCCGTCGCTGCGGCGCTGCCGGGCGGAGACCCGCTGGCGGCGGCACTGGCGGCGGGCGAGACGCCATCGCCCGAGCTTGTCGCCGCCGCGGGCGAAACCGAAGGCCTCCAACCCCGCGTCGCCGTGGCGTGGCTTGCTTCCGTCTTTATCATGCTCGTCCCCTTCTGCGTGCTGAGCGACAAGGTCTACATGAGCGGGGTCGTGCCTCTGCCAAATCCTCCCGACGCTCTGGCCGCGAAGGCGCACGAACTGCTCCAGCAATTCAGCTACACAGTGCCTGCGGTGGACTCGGCTTCCGGCTTCCTTCAGGACAACGACTATCTGCGATACATCGAAGAGCACGACAAGACCGCCAATCGATGGGAGCAACTGAAGTCGGGCAATCCTTCGGCGATGGTGTACTGGTATCGCGAGAGCCCGCGTTATCTCCTGGCGCTGTGGCTTTTCAATGTCGGGTCTGTCGCGCCCAGCGATCCGGCGCGAAATGTTTCCGGGATGATCTATGAGGTGCTCGATCCGAGCGGACGGCTGGAATGTTTCGAGGCGGTGCCTCCCCAAATCGACCAATCAAGAGGAGTGGCTCCAGCGCCCGACTGGCCGATGCTGTTCAAGGCCGCCGGACTGGACATCGCGGAGTTCAAGCCCGCTGACTCTGAGTGGACGCCGCCCCAGTGGAGCGATACACGGGGGGCTTGGACGGGCGCGGCGCCCGGGCGGCCCGGCGTGCCGCTACGCGTGGAAGCGGCAGCTTACCGAGGTAAGCCAGTTTATTTCGATTTGATTTGGCCGTGGACGCGGCCCTCGCGGATGCAAGCGTATCAGCCCACTGTGCAGGAAAAAGTCAGCACTGCTAGCTTTCTGGGGCTGTTCCTGGCAGTGCTGGTGGGGGCCGTCTTCCTGGCTCGAAGGAATCTGCGGCTGGGGCGCGGCGACCGTCGCGGCGCTTTTCGCCTGGCCATTTTCGTTCTTGTGCTTCTCGTGCTTGCCTGGGGGATTGAGGCTCACCACCTTCCCGACGTTGAAGAGTTTGTGTTGTTTGTAATCATCACCAGCGCGGCGCTTTTCATCGCCGCTTTTGTCTGGCTGCTCTACATCGGCCTCGAACCTTTCGTGCGGCGCCGCTGGCCCAACGCGCTCATCTCCTGGAACCGCGTGTTGGCCGGGCAGTTCCGTGATCCCCTGGTCGGCAGCAACGTTCTTATGGGAGTCGCCCTGGGCGTCGCCGGCGCGTGCCTCTTGGACACGCTTCGACATTTTGCCGAAGGCTGGTTTGGGAGGCTCCCACCCCGCCCGATGACCATAGCTCTAGACCCGCTGCTCGGAGTGCGCGGAATGATTGCGCAATTATTGGGGACTTTACCTATCGAACTCGGCGTAGCCCTCGCCCTTTTCTTTCTGTTCGTCCTGCTTCGCCTGCTGCTTCGCAAGGACTGGGTGGCGGCTGCGGCTCTCGTTCTCATCTTCACCGCCGCAAACGCCTTGTCTGAGCGATATCTACTCGTGGACGCCGTGGTCAACGCGGTATATTGGGGAATTACGATATTTATCCTGATGCGCTTCGGGCTTTTTCCGCTGATGGCATTTTTCCTGACTTATGACCTCTTGAATCTATTTGTCCACAGCATGCACCTCTCCCAATGGCATGCCGCCTCAACGATTCTCGGCGTTCTGTCTGTTCTCGCTTTGGCGGTTTATGGCTTCCACGTCTCCCTTGCCGGCCGGCCGGTCTTCTCGGGCGCCGCGCTCGATGAGTGAACGAGGCCGGCAGCGGCGGGCCTGCCTGCCCCAGGCAGGTTCCTCTTTTGCAGGGCTGAATCAGGTTTCCACTTGGGGGGGCTGGAAGGGCGGGGCTGAAGCCCCGCCCTTCCAGCTCTAGTGAGGGATCCACGCTAGTAGTCCCCAGCGCTTAGGAGGCCAATCCAAAATCAAGAGCCCAGAATAGCCCCGATGCCGTGCCGTGGCCCCGGCCAACTAATCCAAAATCTAAAATCCAAAATGGCCCCAGCCCCTAGTAGAGCAGGTACTTCGCACGCAGGGCGCGGAATTGTTCCAATGCGCCTTGCCACTCGTAAGCGATACGGCGCGGGTCCTTCCCTGCCCCAATAGCCTGCAGGACCCAGCGAGCGCCGACCAGAGGGAGCGTCTTGTCGAGCTGGAAAACGTCGGGATACAACTTCCAGAGGGCCGCTGCGAGTTCGACCCCGAGTTCAGCAGGATCAAGAGCCTGGCGGTCAATCAAAACGATCTGGACGCCGTGACACAGGCGGTCCGCAAAGGAATTGCTCGAGGGTTTGAAATCCACGGGCACGAAGCGCACTCCCTGGATATCCCGCGCGTTCAAGTACGCAGAGAGATTTCGAGAGTCCATCCATGGAGCGCCGAGCAACTCGAACGGGGTATCAGTGCCGCGGCCCACGCTGACGTTTGCCCCTTCCACCATGGCAACGCCCGGATAAAGAACTTCCTCCGTGGGATTGCGAAGGTTGGGCGAAGGGTTCACCCAAGTGAGACCCGTTTCGTCGTACCAGTCCGTACGCTGCCAGTCCCGCATCTTGATGACGTGCAGCTTGGCGCCGAGGTGGTTTTCGTGGTTAAACATCTCTGCCAGCTCTCCCACCGTCATGCCGTGGCGAATGGGCAGAGGGTAGTAAGCCACGAAGCTGCGCAAGTCATCCTCGAGGATGGGTCCTTCCACCTCGTCCCCGTTGATGGGATTGGGCCGGTCCAACACGTAAAACTCGATTCCCTTCCGCGCGGCAGCCTCCAGGCAATAACCTAGGGTGGTGGTGTAAGTGTAAAACCGGACTCCGGCATCCTGGATGTCAAATACCAAGGCATTCAGCCCTTCCAGCATGCGCTCAGTCGGCCGTTCTGTGTCTCCATAGAGGCTGTACACCGGCAAGCCGGTAGCGGCATCTGTGCTCGAGGGGACTCGGCTATCCGCCTGGCCCATAATCCCATGCTCGGGACTGAACAGGGCAAGGAGTTTCACCCCCGGCGCATGCGCGAGCAGATCGACGGTGCGCCGCCCGGCGGCGTCCACGCCGGTCGAATTGGTGATCAAACCCACCCGCCGCCCTTCCAAGGGAGCAAAGTTTTCGGCTTCCAGGACGTCGACGCCCGTCTGCACCTTGCCATTTCTAAGGCCTTGCACCCGATAGCTCTTCATCAATTCGGCATAACCTGTGAGCGAGCGGCGGCTGGCCAGCACCTGCTGGGCGGAAGCAGGTCCCAGCGCAGCGGCCACCAGCGTGGCAATCTTCGTACGCATCGGGACGACATCGCCTTTTCCGTCAGGGTGCACGCGATTGGTCAGAATGATGATGTAGGTTTTGGTGACCGGGTCGATCCACATATCTGTCCCGGTAAATCCAGTGTGCCCAAAAGACCCGACCTCGAACAGTTCGCCCCGGTTCGATGCAAAAGGTGAATCCAGGTCCCAACCGAGCCCGCGCAACGCCATCTTGTCAGGAGGAGTCTGGGGCGAGGTCATCTTCTCCACCGTCAACGGGCTCAGGATGCGGACGCCGTGGTAACTGCCCCCATCCAGAAGCATCTGTGCGAAGATCGTGAGATCATCCGCCGTGGAGAAAAGTCCCGCATGACCGGCCACGCCCCCCATATTGTACGAAGTGGGATCATGGACTTCCCCCCACAGCATTTTCCCCCTGTCACCGTACTGGTATTGAGTAGGCGCAATGCGGTGGCGCAAACTGGCGGGAGGCTTGAAGCGTGTTTCCTTCATGCCCAGCGGCTTAAAGATGTGTTCAAAGCAATAGACGTCCAGAGGCTCGCCGGAGACGAGGCGCACCAACTCGCCCAGCGTCTCAAAGTTAATATCGCTGTAAATGAAGCGGGTGCCAGGCGGGACAATCAGCTTCTCACCCACGATCATCTTCATGGCAGTCTCATACCCCGACCAATCCGGCTTTAGATCGAGGTCAGGAGGCAGCCCTGAATAATGGGTCATCAGCTCCCGCACGCTGATGCCTTCTTTCCCATTGGCCTTGAACTCCGGCCAATAGTCGGTAACGGGGGCACTCAAGGCTATCTTCCCCTGCTCCACAAGCTGCATGATCGCCGTCGTCGTAGCAACCACCTTGGTCAGCGAGGCCAAGTCGAAGATCGTGTGGACAGTCATCGGCAACTCTTCCGGGACCAAGGCGCGATGCCCGAAGGCCTTGCGGTAGATGACCCTTCCCCCATGTCCGATGACCACCACGGCGCCAGGACATTTGCCGGTGCGAATTGCTTCCTTAACAACAGAAGCGATAGCTGCCAGCTTCTTTTGGCTTAAACCCACCTCCGGCCTCGCCGTCCTTTGGACCGGGAAGGCTCGAGCGGCTGACGTCCCGGCGAGCACACAGGCCGCCAGGAAGAAGCTCATTATCCGCAGACCACTCACTGTCTCTCACCTCCGGTGAGGTACTGGCGTCATTTGCGAGAGATGGGCGTTACAAGTCGCGGTCATTCCCGTCCCGCCCTGCGGGAGGAATCCACTCCGAGGACCTTCGGAAATCCGCTGTGGACAGACTGGATTCCCGCTTTCGCGGGAATGACCGGCGCTTCCGAAGAGATCCTATCCCAAATGACACCAGCACCTCAGGTACGCTACCTTCCAATTGAAGAGTCTTTTGCTATATACTCCCCGCTTCCTTCTGTCAATGGGCAGTTGGAAGAATTTCCAAGGGTCCGGTAATTTATGAAAATCACCCCGATCGATTGGTTAGTCGTGGCCGCCTATTTCGCGATCAATTTGCTGATTGGGTTCTACTATCGCAAGAAGGCGAGCGCCAGCACGGGCGACTTTTTTGTTTCCGGCCGGGAGGTCACCTGGTGGCTGGCGGGTACGTCCATGGTGGCCACCACCTTTGCCGCCGACACTCCGCTGGCGGTCACAGGCCTGGTGGCGCGACAAGGAGTCGCCGGCAACTGGCTCTGGTGGTGCTTCCTCCTCAACGGCATGATGACCGTCTTCTTCTATGCCCGCTTGTGGCGGCGCGCGGAAATCATCACCGATGCTGAGCTCGTCGAGTTGCGTTATGCAGGCAAGCCTGCCGCTTTTCTGCGCGGCTTCCGGGCATTGTATTTCGGCGTCCTTATGAACTGCCTGGTCGTCGGCTGGGTCAACCTCGCCATGGAGAAGATCCTCCAGACCGCCCTGGGCATCCCCAAGAGCCTGGCGATTATCATCATCTTCGGGTTGATTGCGTTCACCGGCTTCTACACCTCAATATCGGGGCTGTGGGGCGTGCTTTGGACGGATGTTATTCAGTTTGCTCTCAAGATGACGATGGTGATTGTGCTGGCCTATTACGGCGTGCGAGCCGTGGGGGGAATGGCAATGTTGAAGACGAAACTCGCCGCCCTTGACGCTGCCCGCGGTGCGGCCATGGGCGGCTCGGGTTCCATTCTTTCCTTCGTCCCCGATTTGCACTCGCCCTGGATGCCGCTGATGACGTTCTGTGTGTACCTGGGAGTGAATTGGTGGGCCAACTGGTATCCGGGCGCGGAACCGGGCGGTGGCGGCTACGTGGCCCAGCGCATATTTTCCGCCAAGGATGAAAAGAACTCCCTATGGGCCACCCTGTGGTTCAACATTGCGCACTACGCGTTGCGTCCCTGGCCCTGGGTGCTAACCGCCCTGGCATCCGTAGTTCTATACCCCAAGCTCAAAGACCCCGAGGTCGGCTATATCAAGGTTTGGGTGGATTATCTGCCGGGCGCCTTTCGCGGCTTCATGCTGGCCGCCTTCGCTGCTGCCTACATGTCCACGATCGCTACCCAGCTCAATTGGGGTTCCTCTTACATTGTTAACGACTTCTACCGGCGCTTCCTGGCTCGAGCAAGAGACGAGCATCACTACGTGCTCACGGCCAAATTCTTGACTGCCTTTCTGGCGATCCTGGGGGCTGCCGTTTCCCTGGTGATGACCAGCATTTCCGGAGCGTGGGAACTCTTGCTCGGCATCGGCGCGGGCACGGGAGCGGTTTACTTGCTCCGCTGGTACTGGTGGCGCATTAACGCCTGGTCAGAAGTCTCCGCCATGGTTGCCGCCGCGATTACAACAATACTCCTTCGCACCGTCATTCACATTCAAGGCACTGAGGCAATAGTTTTTGCGAAGTCTATCCTCCTTACTGTTTCGATAACATCGGTCGTGTGGCTGGCGGTTACTTTTCTCACCGCGCCGGAACCGGAATCCAAACTTCTTGAGTTCTATCGGCGCGTCAGACCCGGAGTGGCCGGCTGGAAGCGAATGGCTGCACTGGCGCCTGAAGTCCGCGCCGGCCAAAATGGCTGGTATAATCTTATGGACTGGCTGCTCGGATGCTTGATGGTGTACATGACTTTATTCGGGATTGGTAAGCTGCTGCTCGGCTCGACCGCTTTGGGAATTCTCTTTTTGGCCGTCGCGGCAACCGCTGGTTACACCATCTACTGGGACTTCTCAAAGCGCGGCTGGGAAACGCTTTCAAAGTAGTGACGAGTGACGAGCAGGAGTCAGAAGTCAGAAGTCAGGAGTCAGAAGTCAGGAGTCAGAAGTCAGGAGTCAGAAGTCAGGAGTCAGGAGAGCAGGGGCTGGGTGCTGGGGGCTAGGGGCTGGGGAAGAACAGAAGGAAGAAGGCAGTAGGGGTCGAGAGAAGGAAGGAAGCAACTCATAATTCACAATAGAATTGCCCCAGCCCCTAGCCCTCAGCACCTAGCCCCTTCTTCAAGAGATGCGTATCACAGAACGGGAGAACCCAGCCTCCGTTGCGCTGGATACAAAACCCACCCGAGCGATCCTTCGCATCATCAACCGAGAGGATCAGCGCGTCGCTCCTGCCGTGGCGAAGACCATACCGAAGATATCGCGCGCAGTGGACATGGCCGTTCAAGCCATCCGCCGGGGCGGGCGAATGATTTACCTGGGCGCCGGAACCAGTGGGAGGCTAGGGGTGCTGGACGCTGCCGAGTGCCCCCCGACCTTCGGGAGCGACCGCGTGCTGGCGGTCATCGCGGGTGGCCGTGGGGCGATGTTCAAATCCAAGGAAGGGGCGGAGGACAATCCCCGCGAGGCCGAGCGCGACCTGCGCCGTGTCAAGCTCAACGGTAAGGACGTTCTGGTGGGAATCGCTGCCAGCGGGGACACGCCTTACGTGCTCGGCGGGATGCGCTATGCGCGGCGACGCGGCGCGAAGACGGTGGGCTTGACGGCCAACCCTGCGGCCCCCATGAAGCCGCTTGCGGACGTCTTCATCGCTCCTGTTGTCGGGCCGGAGGTTATTGCCGGCTCGAGCAGAATGAAGGCTGGGACGGCCCAAAAACTCGTGCTCAATATGCTTTCCACAGCCACCATGGTGCGCTTGGGGCGAGTGTTCTCCCATTGGATGATCAATGTTCAGTTAACCAATCGAAAGTTGCGCGAGCGCGGCCAACGAATTTTGAGCAGCGTCACGGGCGCAAGCCCTACCCGCGCCGCCCAAACGTTGAAGGCCGCCGGGGGGAATTTGCCCGTGGCACTCCTGATGCTCCACGAGGGAATCAAACGAGACGAAGCCCTGCAACTTCTGACGAAAGGAAAGAACATCGCCGCAGCTCTCCGCGCGTCCCTGGGCGAGCTTGCTCTGAAAGAGATTGAACCATTGACTCATTGAATCACTGATTCATTGAACCATTGACGATTGAAAGGACTTAAGCTCGTGCGGGATGGGGCAGGTCGAGCGATACATCAATCTCGGCGTCGCAGTGAGTTTGGACGCCGCCCACCATGTTCAGAAATAGAAGGGTTTAACTCATGACGAAAGTTAATCGACGCAACGCTATTCAAGGAGCGCTGGCGGCGCTAGCCGCAGGAGGCTTGGCGCGCTCCGCCAGCCAGGCAACTACAGGCGTCCGCAGACCTGTATCGAACAAACCTGCCGGGATAAAACTGGCTCTCATACATGCGCCGCATCAGAACTCGAGATTCAAACTTGCCTGCCAGATGGGTGTTAATCACGCTATCGTAGGCGTCGCGGGCGAGTTGGGCAAAGTCCGACGCGAACAATATCTGGACACACTGGCGAGAATCCAGGCGGATTTCACAGCGGCGGGCTTGACCATTGCGGGCGTGGAAAGCTATCCCGTGCCGGCGGAGAAGATCAAGCTTGGCCTGCCTGGCCGTGATGAGGAAATCCAGAACTACTGCGCAGCCCTCGAGGCTCTCGGAAAACTCGGCATCCCGATGGTCTGCTACAACTTCATGGCGGGCCTGGGATGGTATCGCACCAACGTCGCCGTCCCCGCGCGGGGTGGGGCGCTGACCAGCGAATTCGACCTGCGGGATGCCGAGAAGCAGGGGCTGACCGAGTGGGGGGTGGTCAGCGAGGAGAAGCTCTGGCAGAACATCGAGTACTTTCTGAAAGCGGTAATTCCGGTGGCGGAGAAGGCCAAGGTGAACATGGCGCTGCATCCGGATGATCCTCCCGTTTCCCCGCTGCGTGGCATTGGGCGAATCCTGACCAGTGCGGCGAACTACCGCCGGGTGCTCGACCTCGTCCCCAGCCCAGTCAACGGCATCACCTTCTGCCAGGCCAACTTCAAGCTAATGGGGGAGGACATCGAAGCCTTGGCGCGCGAGTGGTGCGCCCAGAACAAGATCTTCTTCGTCCACTTTCGCGATGTGGAGGGGACTCGCGAACATTTCGTCGAGACCTTCCACGACAACGGGCCCACGGATATGGCCCGCATGCTCAAGGTCTACCATGAGAGCGGGTTCAACGGCCCTATGCGCCCCGATCATGCTCCCACCATGGAAGGCGAGTCCAATGAACACCCCGGGTACGCGATTATGGGCAAGGTGCTGGCCTTCGGCTACATGAAGGGCATCATGGACGGACTTCAAATTCCATTCGCATAAGGCGGGTGGCGCAGACATCACTCCTTGATGTCTGCGTTCACAGGCCCGCGCGAAAAATCAACTTCCCCAAATGACATCAGTACCCGGTCCTGCCAGGCGTTGAAAAATCACGGGAACTTTCCCAACTCTCGCTGCGTTCCTACGCTTAGAGTGAGGAGGTAGGTCCCGATGATTAGGAAAACTCTTGGTCTGTTGGTTTTCATGTTCGCCTTTGCGGCGCTGGCGATGCCGGCTGAGCGCTGGATCCATGTCCGGGTAACAGAGTCAGGTCCGGAGGGAGATAGGGTACGCATCAACATTCCGCTGAGCCTGGCTGAAGCCGTTCTTCCCACGATCAAGGCTGAGAAGTTCTGCGATGGCAAAGTCAAGGTGGCGGGCCACGCCCTCGACCAGGTGGATTTGCGCGCCATACTGGAAGCGGTCCGCAAGGCGCAGGATAACCAGTACATCACCGTCGAGTCGAAGCACGAGAATGTGGAGGTGGCAAAAGCCGGGGAATTCCTGCTCATCAAGGTCCATGAGGACCGAGAGGGAACCGGGAAGGCCGCCGGGGCGCAGAAGGCGGGGAGTACAGTAGACATCAAGATTCCATTCAAAGTTGCCCATGCCCTGCTCTCCGGCAGCAGCGACGAGCTTGATGTGCTGGCGGCAATTCGAGCCCTCGGCGAGTACCCGAACCTCGAGCTGGTTACCGTGCATGACGAAAACGATAGCGTCCGCATTTGGGTTGACTCGAGGAATTACGCGGACTGAAAACTATGTGTGAGCCCGAATTTGTGAGTTGGGGCTGGCTTTGTTTCGCGGGGCAGGGACGTCTCCTGCCTGTCATCCTGAGCGAAGCGAACGGGCTCAGGATGACAGCACGCACACTTTTGCGCGCAGATTGGAAAGGCGGTGAGTATGACTACAGGCATGACTCTTCTCGGAGGGGCTCTCGGGATGCTCGTTGTGGGCGGAGTGTTTGTCTATAACGAGGGGGCAGTGAGGGTGGATGTGCGGGAAAAGAGTCGCAACGGCGAGCACATCTACTTGGTAGTGCCGGCGGTCGTGCTACCTGTGGCTGCCCGGCTGATCCCCAGGGGCAAACTCAAGGACGTTCCACGCGAAATTGGGCCATGGCTTCCAGCCATCAAGGCGGCAAGCGAAGAGCTGGCTCGCTGCCCCGACGGCCCCCTGGTCGAGGTGGATAGCCATCGCGAGCACGTGAGAATTCACAAGCAGGGCAGGTCTCTCTTTATCGACGTGGACTCGGAAGAGGAAACGGTTCACGTCTCTTTCCCACTCCAAGCTGCGGCTGACACCGTGAGCCAATTAGTAAGGCAGGGGCCAGCAAACTGAGGGAGGGCCTTGCCTTCACGGTCCAACAACAGGATTGGTCAGGGTGCCAATGCCCTCCACCGTCACGCTGACCGTGTCACCCGGTTTGAGGTAGACCGGCGGCTTGCGGTGATGGCCCACACCCCCCGGCGTGCCCGTCGAAAGAAGGTCGCCGACTTCCCAGGTCAGTGATTGGGAGAGGTAGCTCACCAGAAATGGGATCTTGAAGATCAGGTCGCAGGTATTCGACTCTTGCATCGTCCGCCCGTTGAGCGCGAGTGAGATTCGCAGGGAGTGCGGGTCGGGAATCTCGTCGGCGGTGACGATGCAGGGGCCGGTAGGCCCGAAGGTATCGCAGCTCTTCCCCCGGAACCACTGCCGGTCGCCGTGTTGCATGTCGCGCGCAGTCACATCGTTAAGAATGGTGAAGCCGGCGATGTGCTCGAAGACTTTCTCTTCCGGTATGCCTTTCCCGCGCTTTCCGATGACGACCGCAAATTCCGCCTCGTAGTCTACCTCTGTCGAGTTGGGAGGGAGGACAATGGAATCGCCAGGGCCGCAGATCGTGTTGCTGGACTTCAGGAAGAATACCGGCCGCGGGGGCGATGTGAGGCCCTGTTCGGTTCGGTGGGATTCATAGTTGAGTCCCACGCAAACAATCTTCCCAGGCCGCAGAAGGGGAGCGCGCAGCCGCACTCTCTCGAGCGGCATCCACACTCCTTGAGGAAGGCGCAAAGGTTCTCGAGAGGCAGTTACGGTTTCGAGAATCTCCCCCAGCGCCCGGCGCCATGCTTCCCCTCGTTCGAGCAGATCAATCATGTGGCGAGGGCTCGCTCCTCCAGCCACGACCGTGTCGACAGCCTTTTGCAACCCAGGCCGCGGCTCGAAGCCAAGCGTGCCGCTGCGAAGCAAGTCGATGGCGAGTCCAATATCGAACACGAAATTGCCCTTCAAAGCGCCTACGCGGTCTTCAGCGCCGCTCTCAAATGTTACAAGTTTCATCTCGGAACAAGTCTCCTGTGTCATTGCCGATTGGCGAATGCCGATTGTCGATTGAAAAAGCGGTGTGGCGACTGGCTCCGCTGTCAATCGGCAATCGACAATCGAAAATCGGCAATTTCAGCCATCCACTCATGTCACCGGCGCGGCAGTCAGAACCCGCACGGTTTCGCGCGCCACCACGATTTCCTCATTGGTGTAGACGACCAGCACCGCCACGCCGGAACCAGGACTCGAAATGATGCGGTCGGCGCGGCTGGGCTGGCGGTTAGCCTCGTCATCGAGATGTATTCCGAGGAATTCCATGTCTCGGCAAACTTGCTGGCGAACCCGCCAGGAGTTCTCACCGATGCCTCCGGCAAAGGCCACCGCATTCAGTCCTCCCAAGGCGGCAGCGAAAGCTCCAATGTATTTCTTGACCTCGTACACCATGACATCCACAGCCAATGCGGCCCGCTTGTGGCCTCTTGATGCCGCCTCTTCCAAATCCCGCAGGTCGCTGCTGAGCCCGGAGATGCCCAGTAAGCCTCCTTGCTTGCACAGGATCTCACCGGCCTGCGCGGGAGTCAGTTTCTCCTTCTCCATGACAGCCAGAATCACGAAGGGGTCAAGATCGCCGCATCGCGCGGCGTGCTCAATTCCGGACTGGGCTGAAAAGCCGAAACTCGAGTCGATGGATTTCCCCTTCAGCACCGCACAAATCGAAGAGCTGCCACCCAGGTGGCACGAGACAAGCCGCAACTCGGATGCCGGCCGGCCCAGGATTTGCGCAACGCGCTGTGATACATAGCGGTGAGAGGAGCCGTGAAAGCCGTAGCGGCGGACGCCGTACTTTTCCCGCCACTCATAGGGCACGCCGTAGGTGAAGGCCCTCTCCGGCATGCTGGCGTGGAAGCCCGTTTCAAAAACCGCCACCATCGGAACTCCGGGCAACACCTCCCGAAAGATCTGCATGGCCTGGATGTAAACCGGATTGTGAACAGGCGCCACCGGGACAAACTCCTGCATGGCGGCGAGCAACTCATCATCGACCAGGAAACTCCCGCAGTAGCGCGGTCCACCGTGCACGGCTTTGAAACCCACGGCCGAAATCGCGCCCTTATCATCTGCTGGCGTGCCGAGATGAGCGAGCTTATCAATCAGGATTTTGACGGCAGCCCGATGCTCAGGAACCTCGATCACCTCTTTCACTTCCTTTTCGCTGCCAGCATCCCATGTCGTGACCGGAGACTCTGCGCTTCCGATGCGTTCGATCTTTCCTCGCGCCAGAACCTTTTCGCCGTCGGTCTCGAGGAGTTGATATTTCAGCGACGTCGAGCCGAGGTTTGGAACCAGAATCCTCAAGGTAAATCTCCTTGTGCGCACTCGTAGGGGCAACCCTTGTGGTTGCCCCAGGGCGGCCACAAGGGCCGCCCCTACAACGCGATGACTGGCCGCACGTCGCGTGTCATCCTCCAGAATCCGCCTAGGAGGGCTGGCGCTGATGATGCATCAGGAGGAGCGCCAAAGAAATGGAATGAATCTTGGTCTCCGGCGGTTCGGCCCGGGAAAGCACCACAAGTGGCACCCGCGCTCCCACGATGATGCCGCCGGACTGGCCCCCGGCAAAATACGTAATGGCCCGATACAGGATATTGGCCGCCTCGATGTCGGGAGCAATGAACACATCCGTAGCCTCTACAACTGGGCTCGCAATGGATTTGCGGTCAGCGGCAAAGCGGCTGAGGGGAACATCCAGGGCCAAGGGGCCTTCCAGGTAAGCACCTGAAATCTGCCCCCGCCGGTTCATTTGCACCAGGGCCGCAGCGTCCACCGTGGCAGGCATGGCGGGATTGACGAATTCCAAGGCAGCCAGCAAAACCACCTTGGGGTCAGTGATGCCCAGCGCGTGCGCCACCTCGATGGCGTTGCGGCAGATTTCCACCTTGTTTTCCAGCGTGGGGGCAATGTTGATCGCGCCGTCGGTCATGACCATCAGCCGCGCAATTCGAGGCGTTTGGAAAACAACGACCTGGCTGAGATGTCTTCCGGTTCGCAGGCCACGTTCCTTGTCGAGAACGCCTCTTATCAAGTTGGCCGTAGTCACCTTGCCCTTCATGAGCAGGTCGGCCCTGCCTTCCTTTACCAGGTCGATGGCTTGGCGGATGGATGCATCTTCCCCTGAGGTGGGGATCAGAGACTCGGGGCGCAGCCTATAGCCCACCTTGCGGGCTGCCTCTTCGATCTTGGCGGGTTTTCCAACCAGAGTCGGCAGCGCCAATCCCAGTGGTTCCGCCTGCGCCAGACTTTCCAGCACGTCAGGGTCGTGCGCCTCGATCACCGCGATCTTCGCCGGACCAAGCTTCCGCGCCCGATCAACTAACTCCTCAAAACTGCGGATCATTCCCTTCCCTCCGAACATGTGAAAAAATCACCCGGCAGTGTCATTCCGAGCGAAGCGAGGAATCTCGCTCTGACTCGGGCGCATAGAAGGAGAACAAGCAGAGCGAGATTCCTCGCTTCGCTCGGAATGACACTGTGCCGGTTGTAAAGAACCAGGTGTAGCAGGACCTTAGCTCGCGCCTGCCGCCACAGCTAATACTTGGCCCACGATAGCCTTGAATTCGTCCTCGGTGAGCAGGTCCTTCTTCTCGAAGGACTTCTCCTTCACCAGACGCACCATTTCCAGCATTTCTTCTTCACTGGCTTTCACTTTCAGCTTCTCGCACCATTCCTGGATGGATGGCAGGCCACTGTTCTTGCCGAGTACGATGGACACCGGCGCCTGCCCCACAAGCTCGGGGGCAAACGGGACATATTCCAGCGGGCTCTTCTCCCGCGCTTTCCGGACCCACCCGGCCACAATCCCTGACTCCACCTTATAGAGCATGTCGCCCACGATGGGGCGGTTCCCCGGAATCTTTACTTTCGCAAGGTCCAGCACAAACCGCGAAACCTCGCACATCTTCTCCGTGCGAATGCCCAGGTTGACTCCATACTGGCACAGCAGAGAGAGCACCACATCTTCCATGGGAACGTTGCCGGCCCGCTCGCCCAGGCCGGTCACGGTGGTGTGCGCCACCGACGCTCCTGCCGCAAGGCCATAAATCGTGTTGGCCACTCCCAGCCCGAAGTCCTGATGACAGTGAATCTCCATAGGCTTCTTGAGTCGCTTGATCGCTTTCTTGACCACCATGTAGATGGCTTGCGGCGTGCACCCGCCCAAACTGTCGGCGAGCGTGAAGGCGTCCATGTGACCTTCCTCAGCCACATGCTGGACCAGGTCCAGCAGCTTCTCCACTTCAGTGCGTGTCGAGTCAATGGTGAAGAAGACGGTATAGAGGCCAGCCTCTTTAGCGGCCAGCGTGGCCTCGATGGAGGATTTCACGGCGCGCGCCAGGGGCCAGCCATAAGCATTCTTGATAATATGTTCACTGGAAGGAATTTCGACAATCACCCCTTTGCATCCACATGCCTTGGCTGCCGCGATGTCACTGACGAGGCAACGGGCGAAGGTAAAGATCTCCGCCTTCAAGCCAAGGCTGGCGATATCGCTCACCGCAGCCTGGTCCTGCGGTGAGACCGCGGGCATTCCAGCCTCGATCCGGTGAACACCCATGGAGTCCAGCCGCTTGGCGATTTCCACCTTTTCTTCACGACGGAAAACCACCCCAGTCTGCTGTTCGCCGTCGCGCAAGGTCACATCATGGATCTTGATCTTGGGCGCAAATTTGAAGCCCTTCGTCACTTCGGGCAGGTAACACCAGGGGCTGACAAACCATTTCTTTGTTTTCCAGGGTTGTGCCATAACTACCTCCATTTA
>Ga0208821_1000748_pt1 | contig 22581 bp, 21 predicted proteins | sample June2015DPH_20_5_FD_184720 | JGI IMG/M metagenome (GOLD analysis project Ga0208821, IMG submission 184720) | Peatland microbial communities from SPRUCE experiment site at the Marcell Experimental Forest, Minnesota, USA - June2015DPH_20_40... | ecosystem: Environmental > Terrestrial > Soil >... | reverse complement strand
GTGTAAGTGCCGCTCTCCGCCGCCGTCACGCCGACCTTGGGCGGCGCGGGCTGATTATTGAATTTCACCCAAAGGCATTCGAGCAGTTCTTTGGCCCTGTCACGCGTGAGCGTTCCGTCGGCGAGACCCTTCTCGTAAAAGGGGTAAAGATGCTGGTCCAACCTCCCTGGGCAGAAGGAGTCCCAGGTATTCAGTTCGCTGATCACGCCCAGGTGCGTGAACCAGTAGGCCTGCAAGGCCTCCCAGAAATCTCGCGGTGCATGGGCTGGAACATGCCGGCAGACGTCCGCAATTTTTCTAAGCTCGGCTTGGCGTTGAGGATTCGATTCATGCGCTGCCATCTCCCAGGCTTTTTCGGCATGTCGTTCAGCGAAACATATGATGGCGCTGGCGGCCACCCCCATCGCCCTGAGCTCCTCTTGCTTAAGGAAAGCCTCGGGATCATTCAGGAAGTCCAGGCGGCTGAGACTCGTTTCGACTTCGGATTTCAGGTCGAGCAGACCCTTACCGTAGATGACATCTCCCAACGCTGTGTGGCCTGGGGCACGCTGCTCCATGAACTCCGTAAAGATGCCGGCCTCGTAGGCATCTTTCCATTCCTGAGACATCTCCCCAAAAATGAGGTCGCGTATCGAGCGGCCTTGCCAGTAAGGGATGATCTGTTCGCGTTGAATGGTCTTCGCTTCTGCATCGACATGGTAGGAGATCTTCGGGCGCGAATTGAGGATCTCGAGGTCTTCCATGCTGTGGCAGCAGAGTTCGGGATAGGTAGGCGCAGCCTTGGGCGCGGGGCCACGCTCGCCCACAATCAGCTCGTCGCTGCCAATATAAATGTTCTTATTCTCCATCAAATGCCGCAGGGCCTGGGCCCGGAGGATTGGGACTGAAGCGGTGCGACAATCTCGATAGTACGCTGTGATGAGTGCTGCCCTCTCTAAGGACAGTGCGGGCTCGGCCTCGAGGCTTCTCTGCCGCAATCTTGCTACGCGTTCGTTCATGGTCAGCCACCTATTTTCACATTGAAGCCCGCTCTCTCAAACTCTCGTGCTATTTCTGCCACCAGGCTTGGAGGAGGGGCTTTGACATCTTGCAGACGAAAACCCAGGCCCAGTCGCTTGTATTTCTCGGTTCCAGTTTGATGGTACGGCAAGAGATGGATCCGCCAGAGGTGAAGCCGCGAGAGCAGCGCGACCATCTGCCGGATGTTCTCGCTATCATCATTTACTTCGGGAATGATAGGGAAACGAACAACCACCGGCTTCTTTCGTTGCGCCAGCGCCTCCAGGTTCGCCAGAATGGAGTCATTGGGCACACCGGTGTACTTTTTGTGTTTCAAGGGATCGAGAATCTTCAAGTCGAATAAGAACAGGTCCACCTTCTCACTGAGGTCGAGCACCAACTCCTTGTTTGCCAAGCCGCACGTTTCGACAACGGTGTTGATACGTTTTTCGCGGCACGCATCGAGGAGTAACTCGAGGAAGCGCGGCTGCGCCAGGGGCTCGCCGCCGGAGAAAGTAACGCCGCCGCCTGATTCATCCCAGAAGATCAGGTCTCTTTCTATGTCCCGCATCGCTTCCGAAACTGTTATCCAGCGCCCGGCCACCTTTCGGGCTGCGCTCGGACACGCATCGGCACATGTTCCGCAGACCTGACACGCCGATGTGGTGTGGATTACACCCTTCCGGCGCAGGATCGCCCCATGGGGACAAACCTGGATGCAGTCTCCGCAACCCATGCAGCGGTTCTCGAAGAACATCAGGTTTGGCTCGGGGCTCTGGCCCTCAGGATTGTGGCACCACCAGCAAGACAGGGGACACCCTTTGAAAAAGACCGTGGTTCGAATGCCAGGGCCGTCGTGCAGGGAATAGCGCATGATGTCAAAGAGGAGGCCAGAAGGTTCCGCCGAAGAGGCGGTGGCGGCCTCGCGCCAAACTCCGGGTTGATCGTGTACTCCAATCATCTTTCTAATCCGGCTGCTTGCTACCAACTCCCGCGTTCCCCCAGAGTGGCAATCACGTCGCTCAACCTCTCAGCGCCATGGTTCCAATTGAGAATGATCCCGCGCTCGGTAGCATCACAGTCGCCCCGTCTAATCGCCTGGATGATCTGGTCGTGCTCTGCCACGGAGAGGCCTAGCCGGTCCACAATCGCGCTGGCATAGAGACGCCAGTAGCGTTCCGCCTGGGGCACGATCTCATGGTGAAGGGCGAGCAACCGGAGACCCGCACTGGCCTCAACGATATGCCCGTGAAAGTTGAGGTCGAGGTCGAAAATCCGATTGGCATCCCGCCCACCCGCCTGAGCCAACTCACGGAGAGCCGTGTTGAAGGCCTTGAGATGCCGCACCAACTCGAGGCGGAGTGAAGGCCTAAGCATTGCGGTCTGCCTTCCAGCGAGGCCTTCCATTCGCCCAATGATGCTGTAGAGTTCGCACGCGTCCTCTCTGGTGAGCGGAGCCACCATCAGCCGCGATTTGCTGCTGCCCCCGCGGCTCGCAACAATAAAACCTTCATGCTGGAGCCGCTGAAGCGCCTCCCGTATAGGCGTACGACTCGTTCCCAATCGCTCCGCTAGCTCCGCCTCGATGACCCGGCTGCCCGGGGCGAGCCGGCCATGGACGATAAGGTCGCGGAGCTGCTGATAGGCTGCCTGGACTCGACTACCGCGTTGCATTGAAGTTTCCGCTCTCCCCAGTGCCCCAGATTCATTTCGGGCGACGACCTCGTGCTTCCAAACCCGAGCCCATGATGCTTAACCGCGCCGAGCACAATGTCGAACCGGCCATCGACCCTCCTCGCCGCCTTGTATGCAATCTCGTATACAATATACTCGACCCCTCACCGCCAGTCAATGAGCTTACGCGCCTAGGGGCTGAAGGACCTCACAAAACGCATAAGGTCCCTCAGCCCATTTGAAGGCGGAGATCTTTCGCCCGCCAATAAGCGGGTGTACACTGAGACTGACACGCAGGTAAGATCATGCTCCTTTCGGCCATCGCTGCGCCCGGGGTAGGCCCGAGCTCGAAAGCCCGCAGGCAAAAGCGGGCACCCTCCCTTCCACCTTGGGCGAAACGCCGTGGACGCAGGCGGGAACCCCTGCGAATCACTGAGCCGACCTTGAAATGGCGGCCCAGTACGGAAAGAGTGACAAATGCTGCTCAGTAAGCCTGGCCCACCCGCCCTGCGGCAGAAAAGCGAAAAGGTGGAGATCCGGGTGGCGCGCTCTTTGTGCGAAGTCGAGGCCCTGCGGGAGCCGTGGACCGCATGGCCCGGGCATCGCGATTCCGATATCGATTTCTACCTGATGAAACTCCAATCCGATCCTGAGGTTGTCCGTCCGCATGTAATTGCTCTTTATCAGAACGGCAAGCCGGACGCAATTCTTGTCGGGCGGCTCGAACGCAAGCGGTTGTGCTTCAAAAGGATCGGGTATCTTCCCCCTCTTCGCTTTTGGGCGCGCTGCTTGACGTTTGTTTATGGCGCGATGCACGGAAATGCTTCTGCTGAAAACGCGCGGATACTGCTTCAGGAGGTTATGAATTGCCTGAGGCAAGACGAAGCTGACGTTGCAATGCTGGAACTTGTCCCCATCGATTCTCCTCTCTATCGACTCGCATTGAAACTGCCCGGGGTCCTAAGCCGTGATACCCTTCCGGAACCGCAAGGGCACGAGACGATGATAGTGCCAGACACCGTCGATGAAATTTATGGATGCATGTCGAGTCACCGCAAACATGAACTGAGGAGGATAGCCAGAAAGCTCCAAAGCAACCCGGTTGGAGAGCCAAAGATTGTTTACTACCGTGATACCACAGAATTGGATCATCTGTTCCACGACGCTGAAGAGATTGCCAAGAAAACGTATCAACGAGGCCTCGGCGTGGGGTTTGCGGATTCGGCTCGAATCCGCAAGCGCTTGGAACTGGCTGCCTTGAAAGGCTGGCTTCGCGCTTATCTGCTTTACCTTGGAGATCGACCTTGCGCCTTTTGGATTGGCATGCTCTACGGAGAGACGTTTGTGAGTGACTACACGGGTTATGACCCGGATCTCCACCAGTTTTCTCCTGGGATTGCCCTACTGATGCGGATGATTGAACGGTTCTGCAACCGTGCGGATGGGGACGTCATAAGGGAATTGGACTTTGGCCCCGGGGACGCCGAATACAAGGCTGCACTGTGCACCAGGAAATGGCTTGAGGCAGCCGTATACATATTCAGTCCGACATCAAGGGGGCTTGCGCTTAAGTCGATGCGCACGGCGACCAGGATTGTCGATGCCTTTGCAAGGAAAGTCTTGATCTCCACGAAGCTTTTCCCTTGGGTCAGAAGAGCCTGGCGGGGCCGTCTGGCCAAGCACGCAGAGAAGATTCCGCCGCCCAGAAACTGACGGGCTGGCAAACGCCCAGCAGGGACCATTCGGAATAGGTTCCCCTTGGCGAGCTGTTGACAACACTTCCCTGCTGTCCCGCGGGCGGCAGAATCTCAGAAAGGGGTGTGTTCAAGGGGAACAATGAATTGAATGCCTTCCACATGTTTCCCCTGGAGACGCGTATCGTTGGTGATGAAGAGGTCAACTCGGGCTGCCGCAGCACATGCCAGTTGGATGGCGTCCGGGGCGCGAAATGATCGGTCACAACGGAGCCGAGCGTAGATTCTTGCCGCTTTGGCGTCAAAGGGAAGCATCAGCGCCGGCGCCGTGATGGCTTCCTCGTACTTTCGGCAAAGTTCCTCGTCCCCACGCTCGAGCGGTTTTACGAGAACCTCGCCGAGCGTCAGCGTGGAGGTCAGGAGTTGATCGCCGCGCGCCGACATTTTGCGTCTCAGATCCGCTACCCGGCCAGAAAAGTCCCCATAGTCCTCAAATAGATAGATGAGTAGATAAGTATCCCAAAAGATTCGGCTCATTCCCAACCCTCGCGGAGTCGCTGCACATAATCATCCGCGTGTTCGTCGGCCCATAAATGCTTACCCGAACCGGCCAGCGAGAGCAGGGGGTCTGTTTCGGGGGCACAGTTGACTGCGGCAGAGCACCAGTCACGATACCAGGCCAAGAGTCCATGGTAACCGGAAGGTATGTCTTCCATGTTGGGAGTGATCTTGGCCCCTTCGCGCGCGGGGTGATACGTGTCTCCCTTCCGGAATAGGCGACGCCGCCCATTAATCGTCTCGAGAAGCATTCGGTAGCGACCCGGGTTGGGTGGACGATTGGCAACGCAATGTTGAACGACATGGACATACACACCGGGTCGAATCGGCCCTCCGATGCCTTCCCGCATCGCTCGATCGACAATCTCTTCCACTGTAAAATCGGGTTGCGCGGGTTGCTCCCGGTGGAGCAAAGCAGCGGCTATCCAAACTTCGTCAGCCACCTTGATGTGGGAGTTAGTGACTACAGCCACGGTGGAAATCTCCTATTACAACGATGATTCTTAACCAAGTAAGGATGAAATGCCAAACGATTGGTGTTTTCGAGGCGCGTCAAGAGCAAAAGCGGCAAGAACGCAGAGCTGCGCTCTGCGCCAGCCCGCGAGGACCGGCTTCGATCACCCCATGCCGCCTGAGCTCCTTGTTGAACCACCGGGGCACTCTGGCACTACGGGCAACCCAAACCGATGCGCAATGCGGTAGTCCTTCAAAAAACGCTTGACTACAGAAGCGGCCAGATGTAGGTTATCAATCGACACGGGAACCAAGCTGCGATTTCCAAGCTGTACCTTTTTGCGAAAGCTTTAACACTATGCTGGCAAGCATTCTTCGAAATTGGCGATTGTGGCTCGTTCTTTTCATTCTGCCCGTTGGCTGCCCCTTTTCCAGTGCCGTCGGGCCTTCTTCCAGTATCCGCGAGACCGTTGCCGCGCTCGAGGGAATTAGGTATCCAGGTCTGGAGGAAGACCTCCCGTACGACGTGCCGGAGGCGGCGCGGCCACTCCTCACACAACTTAAGCATCAATTGCGGCAATTGATTCTGAGCGCGCTCAATGCTCCCCAAAATCAGGTCGTTGACGCCGGTCGATTGACAGCCGAAGTGTTGAAAGAATTGGACCGGAAGCGTGTCCCTGTCGGGAAAGAGAAGCTGCCGAAATACCAACAGTACGGAGGAATCCTTGACGTTAAGATCACGCAGCCCCAAGGCAATCCCGAACTGCTCGCCGCCACTACCACCCTCAAGGTTCCTTGCAGCGGGGGAGATACTTCGCTCTATGTCTTTAAGCGAGAAGCTGCCCGCTGGAAACTGGTGATGGCCGTGGAGAGCAACGATTACCCGAAGGTGGACGGCGCTCAAGACTCCTTCGATTACGCGATTTCTCCCAAAGATCAACAAGGTGATTGGTACGTAGTCACTGCACACATCCCAGGGTGGTGCACTTCTGGCTGGAGTGGAATCTATTACCAGGTTCTGCGGCCGGGACCGACGATAGGTGCTCCGAGGGTCCTCTTGAGTAAGGAGGAGGGTGTTCGCAGGGCCGCTGACCCCCCTTACAAATTGGCGCTCGAGCCAGCGGGTTTCAGAATAGATCGCGTGGACGGGGAGTCGCTGGACTTCGACCTCTTCACGACAATCGAACCCGACCGCTATGTTGTATCAAGTGACCACGTCACTCGAGTTGCGCCTGTGGCGTACACTCCGCAGGAATTCCTTAATGCCTGGACTCAAATGCCTTGGAATGAGGCCCGGCAATGGAGCAATCCCGCACAAATCTCTCCCCTGGAAGGTTGGCATAGTCGGCTTCAGCCAAGTTCGGATAAGAGGTACCTAGATTCGAGCAAGTTTGAGTTCGTACAGCCTTGTAACAAGCCTCCGACCAGGTGGCAAATTGGTTTAATCACCAACCGCCGGGAGGCTGAGAGTCCGCACCTCTTTTTCACTGTTTCCATGAAAAAAGATGCCTTTAGTCTCGAGGGCATCGACCTGGAGCGGCCACCCGGATGCCCGGGTGAGGCGCCGCCTTCGAAGACCTTCGACTGGAAGCGGCTCGAACAGCTACGAGCTCACTAGCGCCGCGCGGCATTGCCAGAAGGCGGGAACCCGCTTTCGTGGGCTCCTGCATGTAGGTATAATTAGGCAAGAAGCGGAGGTGTGGTGTGACCCCACGGTATGTTTTGAGCGATTATGTCGCCGAGGCACTGGCGCGGGCTGCTTTCGAAAAGCTGGAGGATGGAAGCTATGCAGGCTGCATTCCTTCCTGTACGGGAGTCGTCGCTTTCGGAACCTCCCTCCGCGAGTGTGAGAACGAGCTGCGGTCCACGCTCGAGGATTGGATTCTCGTGGGTCTTCAACTGAAGCACCCGCTGCCCGTGATTGAGGGAATTGACCTCAACAAGGAGCCTGCGCGTGAGCCGGTGGACGCTGTGTGAGCGCAGTGATTTCATCCGCAAACTCCGCCGCCTCGGCTTCGACGGTCCCTTCACAGGAACCCGCCACCAGTTTATGGTCTTGTCGCAAAAGCGCCTGGCAGTCCCTTCCAACTCTGAATACTCCGTCCCGCAACTGCGCATGATGATTCGCGAGGTCGAAGCCATGATGCGACGGGAAGTCACTTGGGATGAGTGGAACAATCTGGAGGGCGTAAGCCATCACGCCGGCTGGTGCAGAGCCACTCCAAATCACCGCCTTGTCCGACGAGTACGTTCAGCTCAGCCCGCTGATGGGCTTTGATCTCCCTCTTGAACTGGTAAACGAGGTTTTCGGAGGAAGCGAATTTGCCGGTCTGCGCGTTGCCGCTGGGCTTCGGCTTGACGACCCGCAGGAGAAGGGATTCAAGCTCTTTCAGGTGCTTGTCGCCGATGGTGAGATAGACGCTAAATCTGTCCCAATGTGGGGCGAGCCGGTCCTTCAAGTGCGCGTTCAGGCGCCAGCGAAGGTCACGCGCCAGCCCTATGTAATAGAGCTTGCCGCGCCGGTACAGCGCGTACACTCCCCGCCGTCCCACGACGTAGCGGCGGACAATGTGCAGATATTTTCCAGCGCATCCCGGCTGATGTTTTCAAGATGCTGACTGACCAGTTGGGCGGGTTTCGCCGTAGCTATGCACCTTCAATGAATTCGCGTTCGTCTTTGGTGATGCCGTAGAGATCGTAAACCAACTCGTCGATTTCGCGGTCGGTGGAGGCGATTTCGCGGCCAATGCGGTCGAGTTCGGAGGGCGCAAGTTTGCCGGAGTGCTTTTTCTTGTTCAGCTCCAACATGCGGTCCACCAGCGCCACCATCCTGTCGTGCCGGGTTTTGTCAGCGGGGTTGGAAAAGTCGATGGGGCAAATGGGGAGCCGTTCGATGTACTGGCGATTCAATGCAAGGTAGCCTCCGCGAAATGGAGTGCTCACCATTTTGAGATAGGCGTCCAGCAGCCTTGAGTTCAGCAAACCCAGGAGATACAGCGGGGAAAAGCCAACACCGGGGAGCAGCTCAATGCCGTATCCACCACCTCCCCCGGCGCCGCTACCGACGAAGTAGAAGACTCCCTCCATGTCGGCAGCGAAGGAAGCCCCCGTCCCGATCGAGGGCACGAGGAGCTTCGGCGTGTCAAAACGGGTGTGGTTTTTCTTGTATACGTATCCGTACCACTCACGACCCATGCGGCCTCTATTGCGAGCTGCCAGCCGCGGTCGATTCTGTTCAAGGTAATCCCAGGTCAAGGGAAATCGCCGCCTGTATTCCTTGGGTTCTATCAACACCGATTTCCCCTCAACTGTCTCATAGGGAAAGATCAGTCGCTTAGTGACGTCGGTCAAGGCGTAGCGACGAATGTTCAAGGATCCCTTTAGAAGTGCCTTCAGGTGATCGTCCTCGAACCAGTGGTCACGCCCGGTAGATTTGGAGGCGCATTTGACCCGCTTCCCCTTCCGTGTGATCTGTTCCAAGATGAACACGTCGTCCGCGTCGGTCTGTAGGCCCACAAAAAGGTCGGCGATACTACCAAGCTCCTGTGGAATCTTCCCCAACTTCTCAAAGAGCGCCCTGCCGTCTCCTACCACAAAATTCCAGTCGGACGCCGTAACTTTCGCGGCGGGAATTTTCCCTTTTGTGCTCCTCCCAGTCGCCCGCCACGCGTTCAGATCATTCACGCTTTCAAACTCGAACCTTTTGTTCCCGGACTTATCGAGAAACAGTAAGCACGTGTAATTCGTCGCACCCTCGAAGACCTGCTGGTCGCCAAAATGGACGACCTTGGACAGATACTCTCCGCCTCCAATCAATGATCGCAGGGCTTCTCCGTACTTAGCATTGAAAAACTTATGGGGGAGGATAAATCCCAGCTTCCCGGTGCGGTTGAGCACCTCAAGGCCGCGCTCTACAAAGCAAACGTAGATGTCATAATTCCCCGAAGCTGCCGCCTTATAGCGTTTCTTATAGTATTCCGCCTCAAATGGCGCCCACTCCTGAAGGGTCTGAACCCGGATATAAGGCGGGTTCCCGACGATGACATCAAACCCCCCGGACTTCATGATCTCGGGAAATCCCGTACGCCAATCGAAGGGATTAATCCGCTCCCCATTGTTGTTCTCAAAGAGCGTTCCTTGTCCGTGGTCATCCGGTCCGATGAGCGAATTGCCGCACATGATGTTGTATTTCAGCTCGGGCAACAGGGAGTGCTTAGGTGGTAGCAGCGATTTCTCGCCTTCCAGGGTCTTGAGGTAGAGGCTCATCATGGTGATCTCTACCGCTTGCGCGTCGATGTCTAAGCCGTATAGGTTGCTCCGTAGAATCCTGGCCTTCCGAGTCACAGAAAGGCGCGGCTCGCCGTTTTCGTCTTTGATCAGGTCGGGAAACATCGGGTGGACTCGCGCTTCCTTCGGGTGCTCGAGATACCATCTAATGTGATAGTCGATAAGGCAATGGAACGCGCCGATCAGGAACGACCCTGAGCCGCACGCTGGGTCGAGGATACGCATTTTCTCGATCTGTCTGGGCGTTTTGCCCTCGATAATCTTGCCGACCGTACTCTTAACGATGTAGTCCACGATGTACTTGGGCGTGTAGTAGACACCGCCCGCGTGGCGAACTTCCGGCTTCTCCTCGACACGTACCGTCTTGGCCGTGGGGCGGATGGTCTTGCCGAGGTAGCGCTCGTAAATCGAGCCGAGCAACTCGACGCCAATCACGTCGAAGCGATAAGGGCTTTTGGGCGGATAAAGCCGCTCGATGATGCGGGCCAGAATTTCCGAGTCAACCTGCGTTCTCTCCAGCAGTTCGTTGGGCTTAAAGATCTCGCCATTAAAATCTTCGTTGATCTTTTCGAAAAGCGGGCGGAGCCAGTCGAAGATATGGAGCTTGCCGCCGCGCGCCCGCCACTCCTCGGCAGCGGCGCGGAGCTGGTACCTCTCGATGATCCGCCGGTCTTCGGCAATACGGATGAAGACGATTCGGTCGAGGAGCCGCTGGACAACTTCGTTCAACTGCCGGGCCGTGAGGTCGCGATTGTTTTTGTAAATGTCCCTGGCCAGCTCCTCGCGCCAGCCGGTCATTTCCTCGAGCAGCTTCTCATCGGGCGGGATGCGCAGCCGCTCGGTGCGGCGGTCGCGCGGCAGCATGGCCTCGAGCGAGCCGCTGGCCACCCGCTCGGGCGAGAGTTCCCACAGCTTTTCAGCGTTCTCCAAGTAAACGGTGTATTTGAGCTTGAAGAGCAGGCCCTCGTCCGGCTTGCGCTCGTCGGGCGTGATTGAGGCGTCGTAAAAACGGAACTCCTCGAAGTTGGTCAGAACCACGAAGAAGACGGATTTCGTGCTCCACGCGTAGCCCTTGGCTTGGAGGATGTGATGCGGGTCGTCGAGTACTTTCGAAGCTGCCTTGGCTTCGACAAAAAACTTGGTCTGGCCGCTGATACGGAAACTGTAATCGGGGTAGCCGGGGGCATCGGATTCGCCGTGCTCGACCAGGACTTCGCGCTCGGAGTATGGCAGCCCGGCTCGGTTCTCCACGTCCCAACCCAGCGCCTTGAAGAATGGTGTGATGAAGTCGACTCGCGCCTGGGCCTCGGAATAGTCCTTGGACAAATAGTGCACGCGGTCTGACTCGAATCGGTGAATCAGTTCTTCGACAGTTGCTTTGAATGAGGTGAAGGAAGCAGACAATAGCCGCTCCTTTCGCTTCGAGCTGGTACCGTTCAGATTGGAGTGTAACTGAAGAGGGGTGGACGTGCAAGCCAAGTAAGCCCCCTCAACAATTCATGCTTGACAAGTTCCAGTTTGTCAGCTAGCATACTAGCGTATGATTACGCCGTGGAGCCCCCGCAAGAACCTAACCCACCTCAGCGCCTTTGCTTATCCCGGTGGGGAAACGCTCCCGCAGTCACCGAAAATGATTTATTGGCAGACCCATTCTGTCAACCATCGACTTTTGACAATGGGCTGCAATGCGAAAAGAGTTCTTTTTTGGCGGAACGACGCGGGAATGTCATTGAAAACAAAGGACCGCTGTGGAAAACTGGGGGACGAAGCGGGAATGTTGTGTGCGCCCCAACGGCGCGGATCGCCAGTGGGTGGAAGTCCCACCCAGATAGTTGTCGGTAAGTCTGGTAGCTGACAAGCGGCTTAGGCCGGCGACGGGCCGGACCGGGCCGAAGCCTTGTGACAAAGGCCGCCTAGGGTGGCTGAGCAACCCTGCAGGCCGTAACACGTGTGAAGCCGGAGCAGGCCTCGAAAGTGAAGTCGTGGACGCCGACCTGCCATAACATCAGGGAAGGCTGCACCGACCGGGAAGTGACCGACACGCACACCGGTTGGGTCCACCGGGGTAATGGGCACGGCATGCAGGGAAGGTGGTGCGGGCGAGTGGGGGAACCCCAGTCCGGGCGGAGTTCAACTTCAACGCTCTCGCTAGGGAGGGCGGCCTGGCTGGGACTCGGAGAGGGTCATAGTACCGTCGAAGCCGGGCAACGCCGGTGGAGGGAAGGGCCCTCACTTCAGGAGCGCTTTCGAAGAAGCCAAGGTGAGGTGATTGGTGATGAGCCTGGAAACACCAGATAAGATCCGGACGCTTCAGAGGAAGCTGTATCGCAAGGCGAAGGAGGAACCGGAATGCGGCTCCCCCGTGAGTCTGGCGGTGAACCCTGTCGGAGAGCCGGATGCGGGAAATCCGCACGTCCGGTTCGATGAGCGGGGACGGGAAACGGGACGACGTCCGCGTCGCAACCGCGCCCAACCCCGACTCTACTGAAAACAAAGGAGGTAGATAGTAGGTGGTGGGGAATGAAAAACAAGTGCTAGGGGCTTGGGACGGGAGACTGGGGGACGAAGGCCTGCCCGGCGCTGGCGCGTCCCAGCATCACTCGCTCAATTTGTCTTGCAGTTCAGGAGAGCTTATCAACCTTGAAAAGAAAATCTTTTTTTGAAGGAACGAGGCGGGGATGTCTATGAAAACAAAGGATCGGCTTAATACAGGCAGGGGCAAAGCGGGAATGTTATTGAAAACACGCATGTTAGCTGAAAGTCGTGAGCCGTTTATGTCCAAGTCGCCGAGATTAACCAGCGATGCACCGCCCCACCCGTTCCCAGCTCCTGCGGCTTCTGCTGCGTTTCGACGCACACTGCACCTGCAAGCTGGAAGAGCACCCCTGGACACAGAACCGGCGTCTGAGGCGGCAAAATAATTACCCGGTTCTGCGACCCATTAGTTATTGAATAACCATCAGTAGAATATTACCATTGTGGATTATCTTAAATCCTGTGACGCCCTTGGCTATCCCGCAGGGTGGGATCGGCCCTCCGGGCCTTCCCCCTTCCGCACCCCCTACCTTCAGAAACAACCGCGACATCAAGAAACCGTGCGCGGTCACTTTCTTGCCCCACACTCCCCAGCCCAATTCGTAGGCCCGGTTTCCATGATACAATTGTGTCCTTGCAGGGTTGATTGGCTTCAACTTTCTTCCGCATTGACACTGAGCGCCGCTGAGGATTGCCCGAGCATTGGGAGGCCTTCAGGCGGGATTGGTCATACAGCGCTGCCTTCGGCCGCAACCGAAGGCCAGGTTTCAATTGCCGATTGCTGATTGCCGATTGACGATTGAAAAAGTGGTGTTGCAACTCCTTCCAATGTGCATCAGCAATCGACAATCGGCAATCGACAATCGGCAATTCCAGCCATCCCGGGCCAAGCGATGACCGTGGAAAATCTTCGCTGCACGCGAAGAAGATGAAGACCAGTCCTACAGCGCGGCATAGCCGCAACCAACACGTAGGGCCGAACGGCGTTCGGCCCTGGGGCGAGCGCCGCTCGCCCCTACGCGACGCGCAAAATCTTCGCGCCACAACAAGGTCCCGGGAACTAGTGCTACAGGAGAACCGCAATGAAGACCGTCCGGCTCATCTTGAAGAATACCGTCCGGAACCCGCGCCGGACGGCGCTAACCATCCTCAGCATCGCCGTTTCCATCTTTCTTGTTAGTACTCTCCGGGCCGTCCTGCACAACCTTGAAACACTCGGCACGTCCAACAGCTCGAACCTGCGGGTGGTGGTCCATCGCGCCACTGGTTTCACGGAGTCGATGCCCGTCTCCCACAAGCAGCGCATCGCGGCGCTGCCGGGGGTGAAATACGTCGAGTCGATGAATTGGTTCGGCGGATACTATGCCGACCCCAGCAACTTCTTCGCGAACTTTGCCACCGATGTTGACAACTTTGAAAAGATCGCCGACGAACTCGTGATCCCTCCTGACCAGCTCGCCGCATGGAAGCGAGAGCGCACGGCGGCTCTGGTGGGCAAGAAGCTGATGGAAACCTACCATTGGAAATTGGACGACCGGGTAACTCTAAAGGGAACGATATACCCGGTGGATTTGGAGTTTATCATTCGCGCCGTCTATACCGACCCCGAAGACGTCTCACTGGAACGCGCGCTTTATTTCCACTGGGATTACTTCGATGAGTCCCTGGGCCGCCCGGGGCGCACGGGGTCGTTCTATGTGAAGGCCGCCAGTGCGGAGGATATTCCTCGCTTGGCCGAGAAGATTGACGGCATGTTCAGAAATACCGATGCCGAGACCAAGACAGAAACGGAGAAGGCCTTCAACCTCGGTTTCGTGTCCATGCTGGGAAACATCAAATTGCTGTTGAACGCCATCTGCCTGATCGTGGTTTTCACCATCCTGCTGGTGGCGGGAAATACCATGGCGATGTCAATTCGCGAACGCACCGGAGAAGTGGCAATTTTGAAGACCCTGGGTTTCCGCCAGAACTCGATCCTTTATTTGCTGGTGGGCGAGTCGGTGGCCATCGCCCTGCTGGGAGGGATTCTCGGCGCCCTCGGCGCCAAGACGACTTATGGCTTCATCCATATCACCTCGACGAAGGGCAAAACGTTCGGCCTGTTCTACGCGCTGGGCGTCGCGCTGCTGGCGGCGTACGGAACCTGGATGCTCTTCGCTGGCTCTTCAGCTTCGCGCCCGTGGATGAAGGTGACGCGCATGGTGGTGACTTTGTTGGGAGGACTCCTCGGTTTGGCCGCCGGTTTTGGGTTTTACCTTGCCACTGGATACGTCATGAATCAGGGCGGCTACCTCGCGGATTTCGGCGTGAACTACGGAACCGTGGCGCTGGGCCTCGGAATCTCGGCCGGGGTGGGCCTCATTAGCGCCTTGCTGCCGGCGCTTCGAGCCTCCAGAATGAGCATCGCGGACGCGCTGCGATATGTTGGCTGAGATTCGAAAATCGAAATCCGAAAATCGAAACTCGAAACTTGAAATTCGAAAATCGAAATTCGAAAGTCGAAAGCGGAAGGACAATACCCGAAACTCACAAGAGACGCTGGTGCACCCAAGTGGACTCGAGTTTCGATTTTCGAATTTCGAGTTTCGATTTTCGAATTTCGAGTTTCGATTTTCGACTTCTATGAATCTATTCCGGTTGGTCCTCCGCAACGCCGTCCGTAATCGGCGCAGATCTCTGCTGACGGCGGCGAGCGTGGCGGTTTCGTTCGCTCTTCTGGTCATCTTCTTTGCTGCCTATCGTTTCCTGGAGTCGCCTCCGGCCTCCACCAGCGAGCGCTCACACCTTGTTCTGATAGTGGCGGCAAGCACTTCCCCCATCCAACCTATGCCCATCAGTTACCGAAGCCGCATCGAACGGCTGGAAGGTGTGCGCGCCGTAACCCAGGTCTTCTGGTTCGACGCTCGATACAAAAACGAAGATACGGTGATCGCCTCACTCAGCCTCGATCCGCAGAGCCTGTTTACTTTCTTTCCCGACTGGCAATTGTCGCCGCTGGAGAAGCAGCAGTTCATGCATGAGAAAGTGGCAGCGATTGCGGGGCGCAGCACGGCGAACAAATACGGCTGGAAGGTCGGCGACCGCATCCATGTGAGCAGCCCAAACTATTTCGGCGTTGGCGTCGATTTGATTCTCCGGGGCATCTACGATTCCAATGAAGAGCATTCCTACCTCGTGTTCCACTGGGATTACCTGAACGACGTCCTGGGAAGTCCGAACGTGACCGGGCAGTTCTGGATCCTGGCCAACTCAGCCGACCTCATGCCGTCCTTGATGAAAACCGTCGATGCGCAGTTTCGAAACGAAACGGTCCAGACCCGCACCCAAACCGTCAAACAATTTGTCTTGAACTTTATCTCCTGGCTCGGCAATGTGAAGCTGATTCTGGTGAGCGTCTCCGGGGCTGTGGTATTTGCAGTTTTGCTCATCGTGGCGAATACGATGGCCATGTCCATCCGCGAGCGCACTACAGAGCTTGCCGTTCTCCGCGCGCTGGGCTTCCGCACCAAGACCCTGTTGACGTTGCTCACGGCTGAATCTCTTGTCATCTCGCTGCTGGGGGTTTCTGCCGGTTGTCTGGCTGCCTGGGCAATCTGCCGAGCCGTGGCCGGATATGCCCTCGGGGGCGGCCTGCTTGTTAACCTTGAAATCGGCCTCACGGGCGGCCTGTCTGCATTAGGCGTTGCAATCCTCACCAGCCTTTTGAGTACCTTGGTTCCCGCTTACCGTGCTTCCCGCATGAGCATCGCGGAGGCGCTGCGCTACACGGGATGAGCGCGGAACGATCTTTCTCAGGAATCTGCGTTGGCTCTGTCGAGAGAGGCTCCTTACCTGCCGCTCGTCCCTCTCACCGACTCCAGCGTGCTTGACAAGCTTGTCGCCGTTGGGTCAAAATTGACAGTGTCATGCGCGACCTATTGATTCTTGTAAATCTTCTTCCGGGCCCTCAATATGGGTATCAGCTCAAAAAGCAAGCAGGTCTCATTCTCGGTGACGAAGAGTTGCACAACAATGTTGTATATCCTGTCCTCCATAAGGCGGAAAAGCAAAAGTGGATCACTCGCAAGGTCGTTCCTGGCCGCAGAGGCCAGAAGCGCATTCAGTACGCGCTGACGCCGCTAGGCAAAGAGGAACTCATCCGGCGCGTCTCTACCTTTGCCGGCAAGGAGGCTGCCAACGACGAAGCTTTCTACCTTCGCGTCGGTCTCTTCCCGATCCTCTCGCCTGAGGTCCGGAGAAACGTTCTACAGGCGCGCGAACTGGTCGTCAGCAAATTAGGGCAGCGCTTCGGTGCCCTGCGCAGCGAGCTGGATCCCCCTGGCTTTGGTCGAGAAGTCTTGGCGTTCCTCCAGGCCCGGACCCGGCAGGAATTGGCATGGATCAAACGTCTACGAGGTTTGCGCGAGGCGAGCAAGGTAGCAGGCAAGGGGCGTGGCAAACAGAAAACAGGGATTGAGACCTCGAGGGCGCAGTCCCTGGCATTTCTCCGAGTGCAACCGGGTTCCTCACCGGCGGCAAATGGGTCCGGAAGAGGCAGGGATTTATGAGGTGGGCTGAACTGGTTCTCAAGAACCTGCTGCGCAATCCGCGGCGTACCTTTCTGACTACCGCCAGCATGGCGGTTTCCGTTTTACTCCTCACGACGCTGTTCGGAGCTTACCGCTTCATTTCGAGCCCACCCCAGCTCGACCATTCGCACCTAGTGCTGATGGTCCGGCCAGCCACTTCCGGAGCGCTTCCCTTGCCCGTGGGTTACGGCGATCGCATCGCCACGCTGCCGGGTGTGGCAGCGGTTACTCCCTTCAATTGGGTCAGTGCGGAGTATGGAGCGGAGAATGCACAAGTCAACGGGCTCGCCGGCGACCCAACGGTCATCATGCGAATTTTTTCGAACTGGCGCCTCTCCCCAGAGGAAACGCACGCCTTCGTCCAGGATAAAACGGCTCTCATCGCGGGGGAGAGTACCGCCTCGAGATTCGGATGGAGGCTCGGCCAGCACGTCACTTTCCGGCCCGTGGAAGGTCTGCCACCGCTGGAATTCATTCTGCGCGGGATCTACACGAGCGACGGCATGGACTCGCAATTGGCATTTCACTGGGATTACTGGAATGAGATTCAGCGCCGTCGTGACACGGTCATGGCCTTCTGGGTGTTGGCCAGCAACCCCAAAGTTTTGACGGGAGTGATGCAACGCATCGATGCAATGTTCCGTAACTCCTTGGTGCAAACAAAAACCGAAACGCTCAAACAGGTGGTACTGAATTTCCTCGGGCTGCTCGGCAACGTCAAACTGATGCTGCTGGGAATCTCCTGCGCTGTGGTTTTCACCGTCCTGCTCATTGTGGCCAACTCCATGGCGATGACGATTCGCGAACGGACGGCGGAGATCGGTGTCCTGCGCGCGCTGGGTTTTCGCCAGCACCACGTCTTGGAATTGTTGACCGGCGAGTCGCTCGCCATCACCCTGGCGGGCTCACTGGCCGGCGGCCTGGGCGCGCGGGGCGTTTTCCACGCGGCGGAGAGTCTTAAGATCGGCGGAGCCATGCCGGTGGGACTGCCGTTTGATGCGCCCACAGTGGGCTTCATCCTGGCCGTCGCCGTCGGGGTCAGCCTGGTCAGCACCTTGTTACCTGCGCAGCATGCGGCACGACTGAACATCGCAGCCGCGTTGCGACATACGGACTAAAGGCACTGTCGAGGGTAGGGAACGTCAAACCGGATACGCCTCGCTTTTGTTCACGCTCGGAACGAGCGTGGAGACGTTTCCGCACATTATGAAGAGACAGTCCTCACCGGCTTCGAACCAGCGTGGGGGATTTCTCGACTTCGAAGTAGCGCGAAGGATCCCGAGATGTGGCGACTAGGACTGAGAAACCTGCTCCGCAACAAGCGTCGGACCATACTCACCGCCTCGAGTGTGGCCGTCTCCCTTTTCCTGTTATCGTCACTGGCCATGGTTTACACAGCGCTCGGAAAACCCTTTGAGGGCGAGGAAAGGAGCCCTCGAATGATGGTACGCCGGCTGAGTGGCATCACCTTCATGATGCCGGCCAGTTACGGGCAGAGGATCAAAACTGTGCCGGGGGTGGTGGCCGTCACTCCCATGAACTGGTTTGGAGGATATTGGAAAGACCCCGCCAATACCTTCGCCAATTTCGCCATGGACGCCAACACGGTGTTCGACGTGCTGGATATGGCCCGAATCGCTCCCGACCAACTGGAGGCCTTCAAACGCGAGCGGGTGGCGGCGGTGGCCGGTCGTCAGTTGATCGAGAAGTTCCACTGGAAAGTTGGGGACCGGATTACTTTGATGGGGAGTCCTTACGGAATCGCTCCTGAACTTGTCTTGCGCGGAACGTTCACGGGCGGGCCCGACGACCAGTTCTATTTTCATTATGACTACTTGAACGAAGCCATGAGGGAATTCAACCTGGTTGGCCTCTATTGGATTCGGGTTGAACGTCCCGAGATCGCCGCGCGAGTCGGGCAGGCCATTGACCAGACTTTCCGGGATACTGATTCAGAAACCAAGACCGAAGCGGAGGGAACCTTTCTTCTCGGATTCATCTCCATGCTGGGAAACGTTCGCGGCATCATTCTCATGATCGGTGCGGCCGTCACGTTCGCTGTGCTGCTCATTGTGGCCAACTCCGTGGCGATGTCGATCCGGGAACGAGTGACGGAAGCGGCCGTAATGCGCAGCCTGGGATTCACTTCCCATCATATTTTGGCTCTTTTCGTGGGAGAATCGTTGATACTGACGGTGGGCGGGGCGCTGGTTGGGGTGGGAGGAGCCAAATTGCTCTATGATGCGATGGCCTTCAGGAAGATCGGGGCAATGGTCTGGGCTGACATGAGGATGAGGCCGGAGACTTTTCTATTCTGTATGGCGCTTGCCGTCATCTTGGCCTTTCTCTCCTCGAGCTGGCCGGCCTACCGGGCGGCGAGGATCAACATCGCGGAGGCGCTTCGTTTTACGGGCTGATAAGGGAAACGATTTATGGCGATCCCGCTGAAATACAACGCACGGAATCTGATCGTTCGCAGGACTACCACGCTCATGACGGCTTTCAGCATCACCCTCACGGTCGCCGTGTTTGTGGTGCTCATGGCGCTTGCCCAGGGACTTCAGACTTCCCTGTCAGCTACAGGGCAACCCTTGAACGTCCTCATCATGCGGGAAGGGGCGCAGTCAGAATCCACCAGTTCCGTCACCCGTGACTCGCTCCAGGTGATCAAGTACCTCCACGGCATCGCCAAAACAGATAAGGGAGAGCCGTGGGTCTCCCCGGAGCTGATTATCCTCATCAACCTTCCACGCCGCGGCGAGACACAAGGGTCCAACGTGACGATTCGCGGCCTTGGCCCGGAGGGCCCCTCACTTCGCCCTGAGTTTAAGATGGTGGAGGGTCGGTTCTTCAGGTCCGGCCTCAGGGAAGTCATCGCCAGCAAGAAGATTGCCGGCCGGTTTCAGAACTGCGGCCTGGGGGACAAACTAAAATTCGCCAAGGGCTATTGGACCGTGGTGGGCATTTTTGAAGTGGGCAACACCGCCTACGACTCAGAAATCTGGACGGATGTGAATGACTTGGCCACAGACTTTGACCGTGATGGCTACTCAAGCGTAATGGTGCGGGCCGCCGACTCGAGCAGCATCGCCAGCCTGCGCGACCAGATCTCGAGCGACCGCCGCCTGCACCTGAAACCTCAGACCGAGCGCGAGTACTATGAAAGCCAGACCCGCTTTGCGGCTCCCATCAAAGCCCTGGGACTGTTCATTGCAATCCTGATGGCGATCGGGGCCTCCTTTGCAGCCATGAATACCATGTACGCTGCGGTGGCGCGCCGTACCAAGGAAATCGGCACGCTTCGGGTTTTGGGGTACTCGCGGGGGAGCATTCTCTTCTCCTTCGTCCTCGAGTCGGTGCTCATCGCGGCGCTGGGTGGCGCGCTGGGCTGCGTGCTGGCCCTGCCAGTCAACGGCCTGACCACGGGAACCACCAATTTCGCAACCTTCAGTGAAGTGGCGTTCAACTTTCGCGTCACCCCATCTTTGCTGCTGGACGGCATGATCTTCGCGGTCTTGATGGGCTTTTTGGGCGGCTTTTTCCCCGCCTGGCGGGCCGCGCATGAAAACATCGTAACCGCGTTACGGTCTGTGTAAAGGACTAGTGGGTCGGTTTGATGTAGAGGCGGCTTTATGCCGCCACGTGGCGAGGTAAACTCGCCGCTACGACGATAAAGGGGCAATCCACGGATCGCCCCGCAGGAGCGAGCGAGAATATGGTCCCAGTCGAGCCGCCATCACTAGTGGGTCGGTTTGATGTAGAGGCGGCTTTATGCCGCCACGTGGCGAGGTAAACTCGCCGCTACGACGATAAAGGGGCAATCCACGGATCGCCCCGCAGGAGCAAGCGAGAATATGACTCCGTTCGAGCCGCCATCAAAGGACTTGCGCGTCTTGCAGATCGACCGGTCCCAGAAAGACGCGCTGGACCAGAAAGACAAAGGAAACCGCGGTCCGCTCCTGTACGCCGTGGCGGCGGTGCTATTGCTGGCGGGCGCAGGGCTGGCGGTCTCGCGCCTCTTCGGCAACGCGGCTGAGGTTGAGGTCGAGCGGCCAGCGCTGGAACAGGGCGCCGCCACGGGGAACGTGGTTTTGACCGCTGGCGGATACATCGTGGCCCATCATCCCATCGACGTTAGTTCCAAGGTGGTGGGAAAAGTGGCCTGGGTGGGCGTTGAGAAGGGGGACCAGGTTCGCGAAGGCCAGGTGATCGTGCGCCTGGAAGACGCTGAGTTCGTCGCTCAACTCAAGGAGGCACAGGCCAACGTGGCGGTTTTAAAGGCCCGGCTCAGGCAACTGGAAACCGGTTCGCGCCCGCAGGAGATCGACGCTGCCAAGGCCGCCATGCAGCAGGCACAGGCCAATTTCCTGAACGCCGACATCACCCTCAAACGCGCCAAGGAAATGTTCCGGCAAGAGATCACCTCACAGTCACAGCTCGATGCCGCACAGATGCAATACGATGTGACCCGGAACCAGCTTGAAAGCGCTCGCAAGAACTACGAACTGGTGAAAATCGGCCCGCGCATCGAAGAGATTGAATATGCTCGAGCCCAGGTCGCTCAGGCGCAGGCCGCCGTCGAGTACGCGCAAACCATGCTTGATTCCACCCTCATCCGCGCGCCCGTCACCGGCACGGTGCTGGAGCGCCTGGTGGAAAAGGGTGAAATGGTCTCCACCATGACCTTTGGCGGAACCGGCGGGGTCAAGGCTTCGGTCGCCTCGGTTGCGGATCTGAATGACCTCCAGGCCCAACTCGACATCAATCAGAACGACTTTTCCCGTATTTCCCCAGCCCAGCAATGCAGCGTAACGGCAGACGCTTACCCCGACCGGGTGTACCAGGGAGTGGTGGCGGAAATTGCGCCCGAGGCCAACCGGCAGAAAGCCACCATCGAAGTCCGGGTCAAAATCCTGCACCCCGACGCTTACTTGCGCCCGGAGATGAACGCCCACGTGTCGTTCCTGGCGCCGGCGGAAAACCCGAAGCAATCCATCCGCGAGATCATCACTATTCCCCGCCCTGCCATGACTCAAAAGGACGGCAAGACGGCTGTGTTCGTCATCGATGGTTCACATGCCCGGCTTCGCGAGATCCAGGTGGGACGGGACCTCGGCGACCGCATCGAAGTTCTTGATGGGCTTTCACCCAACGAGCGGATTGTCGTGCGCGGAGTTGATGGTTTGACTCCCGGCCAGCGGGTTAGGGTGAAGAGCGGGGGCTAGGGAGAAGAGCAGGATTCAGGATTCAGGAGTCAGGAGTCAGAAATCAGAACTGTCCTAGCCCCGTTCTTTAAGCGAGCAGCAAGCCGAAGGAAGCAAACAGTGAAGGCGGTGGGACTTGCAGTATATGAAAACGGGAGGCCGGTAGCCGGTCGCTGAAGCCTTAACCGCCATGGCGGGGCTACTGACAACTGACTACTGACAACTCTCGTAAAGGACGCGCCATGTCTAACACTGTTGTGGAAACTAAAGGGCTTTCTAAGATTTTCCGGCGAGATTCTTTCGCGGTCGCAGCGCTGGAAGATGTGAATCTGACTGTGTCGGAGGGCGAATTCCTTTGCCTGATGGGCCCCTCGGGATCCGGAAAAACAACCCTGCTGAATATTATCGCCGGAATCGATCGCCCCACCCAGGGGCAACTGCGCGTCCTGGGCGAAGACGTGGCGAGCATGAGCGAGGACCGGTTGGCGGCATGGCGAAACGTGCACGTTGGTTTTGTGTTCCAGACTTTTAACCTGATTCCGGTTCTTACTGCCTTCGAGAACGTCGAATTACCCTTGCTGCTCACGAAGCTCTCTTCGCAAGCACGAA
>Ga0208821_1000746_pt1 | contig 22698 bp, 33 predicted proteins | sample June2015DPH_20_5_FD_184720 | JGI IMG/M metagenome (GOLD analysis project Ga0208821, IMG submission 184720) | Peatland microbial communities from SPRUCE experiment site at the Marcell Experimental Forest, Minnesota, USA - June2015DPH_20_40... | ecosystem: Environmental > Terrestrial > Soil >... | reverse complement strand
GGTGTAACCTCAGGTTTAACCTCAGGTTTTCCAGTCTTAAACGTCATCGGAGCGTCTTTTCCGTTCTTCTTTCCGTTTGCCATGTGTGTTACCTAAAAAAATTAGGAAGCTACCAGTAGTGATCCTCCCACATTCCGATTTTAATCCGCTTCGGTGTGCAGTGTTCGGGTTCAAGCGGCTGCGTTCCGCCAAAGAATGGTTTAGCCTGCATCGCTACCATTTGTTCTAGGTCAATACTCATCTGCCTAAACTGCTGGTATCGTTGCTGGTAGTCACCGCTCCAGTCACCGAGCTTAATCTGCGTACTGGGAGCGAACCGCGCTGCTAGTTTATCTGCACACAGTTTTCCTGCCCAGTAGACGTTCGTAACCGCGAGACCACCTTCTGCTTGGGGGAGTACGATGTAACATATCTCCTCGTCCTGCAGCAGTTGGTGGTTGCCGTCGGTGTCCCCGATCGTGAACCGAACCGCATCCTTCATCGAAGTGGTAGGATCGCCACTGTAGCTCCACGTCATTTTTCTTTAGCTCAGAAGTACGTACTCGACACCGCGCTGTTGAGGAAGTACGCCAGGTCTGGTGCGATCTGTTCCATGCCCATTGCCATCTCGGCTTCGAGTCTCATTGCCTTCCTCCACTCCAGGCGGAAGTTACGCACAGCGAACCAGCCTGCTCCACCTGAGCCTTGTATGTTCTGATAAGGCCCACCAGAGCTGAGGTAGCCGTTCCAGCCGAAGGTATATCCTGCGCTTGGCGTAAGTATCGAGGGCGTTGGGTTGCTGTAGCAGAGCAGAGCATCGTTGCCGTATGCAAAGCCATAGCTTGCACTTGCGCCTTCTGCTGCCGAGTTTACCACACACATCGGTATGATAACACGGTCAATGCTGAACACCTGTGCAAGAGCCTGTTCACTGACAACAGCCGGAGCGCCAGGCGTTCCACCGAACTTTATCCTCTCAATGATTTCAGGGTGAACAATCAACGCTTCGTAGACTTGCGGGCCTAGTACGAGTGTATTAGGCACAAAGCCAGTCTGTTGAGCGATAGACAATCTATACTTCCGTATCGTTTCGATTGGCGAGGAGTTTAGCTGGTCGTCGAACTGGACAAACTTGTAGTCAGTTGGGTCGCTTGTGACTTCGGCTTGCGTGTTGCCTGTTGCCTGGTTCGACCAGACGCCAGGGGTGAAGTAGTTGGTCACAAACTCCATCTCACGCGCCAAAAGAAGCTTCTGCGTAAGGAATAGTGAAATATCCCTCTGCATGTTCAACGGAGCATCGGCGTTAGCCGCTACCGCATCGCCAAGGTCAACGTGTAGGCCCCAGACATCGCACATGTAGGTATTCTTCATGTTGATGCCGTAGCCGGTACCAGTGGTCTCGGCGCCGTCTAACCGAACTTTGGCCTCATTCGTGAACCAGTAGTCTTTGTTGTACGACACGTAGTAGTCGCTTTTCTTCTGTACAGGTATCAGCGGGAATATATTAGCCGCTTGGAACTGCGTTTGGCTTTGGATGTATGCCACTGAAAACGTCGTGTTAGGGACGTTAACGTGCACGTCGTAAACAGTGGGTTGACTCTTGGTCAACGTGACGTGATCGGGCATCGTCCACGCTTCGCTGATGTCGTCGATGTATCCGGCTTTAGTAAGTCGTGAGGCTGCGCCGTGTAGTCCGGCTTGGCCTAATCGCGCTGCGTTCCCAGAGAGTCCCATATTAGGAGTGAACGACGCGACGTTTCTAAATCTAGTTGCCATTTTTGTTTTTCTCCTTAATTGGTGATTATGTGGACTTCCAGGACGCCTGTGTCACTGAGAAAGGTCGTCGTCTGCGTGTAGTGGATCGTAAGCGTGTCCGTTGGCGCGAACGAGTTGTTGAGCGTTGGAGCTGCTGACTGGCTGACCACTGTGCCCACTGTATCTGAGTTGCTGAGTGTCAGCGTTACCGTCGCAGGGCCTGCTGATTGTACCTGCCGTCCTGAACCGCCGGTATACAGTTTAAAGTCAAGCGTCCCTACGCCTGAGCTTGTTCCTGCTGCGGTCGTGTAGATACCGTAGACGCCAACAATAGAGCCAGTAAAGCCTAGTGGTATAGACGCATAGACATTACCCGATGCGGTCAGGTTCGTCTGCTTGATGCCGAACATGAGTTGCCCAGCGTGGTAATTCGTGCCCTGTGGTTGATGCGCTATAAGAGCGATGTCGTGTATCTCACCGGCTCCGCCGCATATATCCTGGCTCATCATCCCAACGATAACGTCAGTGCCACTTATACCGGGGCCGAGGGTGCCGTTGGTATCGTAAACCTTGAGACCCTGGCCTGGGTTCGCTGTCGTGCCCATATACGCTTTAGAATGCCCAAGTTCTGTAACGGTCGCAATATCTCCTGCTGTTGGGTCGTTTTGTAGTATCCCCCACGCCTGATTTGCTGGTACTGTAACCGCTCCGATCGTCTGAGCAGAGGTAGAGGCAATATACATCTTGCCGTCAGTCCCCATCATGACCGCTCTGAATTGCGCTGTGTTAGGGGTGAAAAGCCCTGTGCTTGAAAAGTCTTGCCCAGCTATGTAACTCATTTGCTGGACTGGTGCATCGCCGACCATGATTATCTACCTCCTAAAACACGGGCGAGGTTTTCGTTGTACCCCTCGGGGTCTGCGTGAACGATATCCGTGTATGCCTGTTCGTAGGTGACTGCTCCACCGCTCTTTCTAACGGCTTCTTTTGCCAGGGCGTCCCATCGGACAAGTGGATCCTGTGCGTCAGTACCGCTCTCGGCTTCGGAGCCGAACTCAGCGAACAGATCGCCTTTAGCAAGCATCTCTTCGTGAGCGTCTAAAAGCTGGATAAACCGCTTAAAATGACTCTCGTCCATTACATCCCCTGCATACTTAAGCAGTGGGATGAAGTCCGGGCCCTTCGCAATGTGCTCGTAGGAAGCGGCTTTCTGGACATAGATACGGTCAACCGCATCACTTTCCAGCTTCTCGATCCTTGCGTCTTTCTCTACCATCATGCGGTAGAGCGGACGGACAGCTTTCTGAACGTCCTCGGGCAGGAGGTCGATATCCTCTTTCTTTTCGATCTTTGCGAGGGCTTTTTCAATATCTGTTTTCTTCATTTTCGTAGCTCTCGATTTCGTGGTGCCGTCACCATCACCATCACCGTCACAACCATCGTCATCATCGTCGTCGTCCCCGTCATCAGCAGGCTTAGAAGCCTTAGCGAATCCAGAGAGTTGAGCGATCTTGTCGAAGGTATCAGAAGGTAATTCATCAGCGACGCTCTTGGTAAGCTTCACTGCGCCTGTTAAGGCTTCATACGCTTCAGGTGGCAGCCCAGGAAATGCTTTTTGTACTTCTTCGCTATCGTTTGTGTCTTGTTTGAGCACGTCGATAGCGAAGGCTGCATCTTCTGATTCTGACATAAAACTAGACTCCGTTAACCCTTTAGTGAGCTTTATGCGCTTACGCGCAGCTCCACGGGTAACTAGATGTACCCCTCCTTCTTTAGAGAGGTTGACATCTTCTAAACGAGTAGGGCCGTGTTCGCCTTTATTTAAAGAGCTAAGGCTAAGTGCATCATTTGAATAATCTTTAGTGTTCACCTGAGCCTTGGTACTCTTCTCGTTTCGCTCGCTTTACGGGCTTTCCGGTATGCGTAACCCATTTCCATCGATACTATACGCGCCGAATTCGCCGCTCTCAACGCGCTTTGTTAGCGTATCGTTTATTCTGGTGTACAGCACCCAGTCGTCTTTTTTGACGTACTCCGGCCCATCGAACGTTTCGAGGGTGAAGTCAACGGGAGCGATAAAGCTCTCCACCGGCACAGCTTGATCCGATTTTACGGGTTTAACGTGGTGGGTTCCTACAGGGCCATAAGAGCTTTGCGATTTGATCGCATTAGCGAGATAGTCACGAGCCATCTTACGCAGGTCATCAGGATACATAAAATCCTTCTGCGTATCTAGCTCGCAGGCTTCCCCCTTATGGCACGCTGAGTACACAACACCGACCACGACGTTATCGGATTCGGCCTTCAACTGTCGTGCGGTATAGTGCCGGGTTGCTGCTGATTTCTGTATCGTCCTAAAATCGTTTTGTGCGTTTATATAGCTTGCGTGTATCTCTTTAGAAACGGCGGCTTTTTCGGGCCGCCTCATCAGTTTTTTTGGTAACGTGCCTCAAGACTTTTAGCCAGCATGAGCCTTTTACGTTGGAACTCTTGTTCCGCTCTTGGCACTCCGAGCTCAAGCAATATTGGATGTGGTAAAGTAAAGTCTATATCTCTGCCAAGACTCTTTTTAACAGTGTGGCCCAAAGCAACCCTAACCATCTTATGACCTTTCTCGATGCGGTTTAACTCAGTATCAAACCAGTCAGACCATTTTTCGATTTCATCTGTATTTGGTTCACGAGGTGTGCCATTATCGTGCTTACGCAGGTGTGGTACAAGATACATAAACGCAATATCGTTTCGAGTCAGGTTAAGCGGTTTTAGATACCTCTCATCAAAGATCCTGCCAGGTTTGCCGGTCATCGCTGACTTACGGATTGTATCGTTTGGACTTGGTGATGCCGCGATAAAGAGCACCTGGGCACGAGGACCAATGTATGTTTCAACATCTAACTTTTGAATGTTGTCTGGAGCATCTTCACCTATGTCTTTGTAGTAGCTTCTGAGCGTTGTTTTCATTGATGCGAGTTCATCCGGTGGGATACCTTTTGACTGATTGATTCGTCCCGCTGCTGCTGCAAGTGCTGTTCTGTTTATTTTGAACTGTCCGTTGATTATATCTCCAACAGGGAACTTAAAGTCAGAAAGCTTGTTTGGGTTTGGTGCGCTCCACAGATAACCTCTTTTGAGCTGGCTGAAGTTAATGTCGCCATCGGCGTTCGTAGCTGCTGCAACCATACGCTTTTGTGCTGCACCGGCGTCCCATGCTCCTGTATCCGCTATCGGTGCGTCTTGTTTACCATGAGCCGTCTTATCGACATCTTCTTTGCTCATATTCTGGCACGCGTTTCGTGTTTTCTCACAGTCCTTTTCAGCTTCAGATCCGGTCTCGCCAGCTTTCTCTTTCAGTTTCATGCAGTTATCCACAACACCTTGACAACCGCCAGCCCTCTCGACTGATTTTTGGGATTGCTGCACTGTGGTATCAGGTGGTGTTTCCGGACCTGAACCACTTTGCTGGCATGGTGGACACGGCGGACAATCAGGGCAGCCCTGCGATGATGGTGAAGCCTGGTCGGTGTTGTTCATGCCACTGGGTAAATCCTGTTTACCGATTCCTTGTTCAGCATTAACGTCTTGCTGTGTAGCAGCTGCTTGTGCTGATTCGACCGCCCCCTCTGCTGCGGTTTGCGCTTCTTGTGCTGCGGCTCGTCTGTTTTCAGCAGCGGCCATGCCACCAGCTTTAGGCATCACTTGCTGGTGTAGTTTCTCCCAGACCCCGGGGGGTAAATACTGCTTGACGCTTTCAAACATCGCGTCAACGTATTGCGGACTGTATGTTCTTTTTTCGATTTCGACTTCTTCAACAGTTTCATTCATCTCTACTTTGGTCCTCTCTAAATTTATCGTTCATATGCACGCTTCTTCGGAATCTGCTTCGGTTTCTGAGATTGAACCATTCTGTAAAAATCATTCTCAGATAATTCTTGACCGTTTACCGTGACCCCACCTTTACCATACATACTCATTGGCGGTAGTCTTGGGGCCATTTTATTCGGGTCAGCGAGTAAACTACTCGGGTTATTTGACGTCGTAGCTTGTGGTCTTTGCTTTTCTATTGACCTAAGCATTGCATCCTGTTGCTCTGCGCTAGGCTGTGGTCGGCCATCATGAGGCATTAACATCGCATGTCTGACTTCATGCTGTCTTTCTATCTCTTCATCGTGCAGGGTAAGTAAGTAGGTAAGCGCGATTTCAGGGGTGATTTGCATGGCACTAAGCATTGCTTTCTCAACGGCAGAGATACCCGGGCGTGACAACATACTGGCACGCATGCCGTCGATCATTGCGTCCCAGCGTTCGAGTAAATCTCCAGACAGGTCAAGTTTGAATGGTTTAAGTTTCTTCTTTTTCTTGGCGGCCTTGGCAAACTGAGCTTCTATTTCTTTTTGCTTGGCCTCAAACTGCTTGAGCTGTTCTTCTTCCTGTGAGGCTTGTAGTGCGGCTAGTGCTTCAGGTTCGGAGGCAGTTGAGATAGCTTCTAAGAACTCAACGTCTGCGGTTTCTTCAGGGGATCTATCACGTTCAGCGATTGCTTCTCGTAGGAACTCAATGTCTTTATCTTCTTTAGGTTCTTGCTCTGGAAAGAGTTTATCATGAAGTTCTTTTTCGATTTCTTCAATGCTCTTTTTATCGGTAGGCTCAATTATAACCTCAGCTTCCTTCTTCTTAGTGACTTTCTTAGTTTTAGGTTTAGCTTCTTTTTTTTCAGCTGGCATTAAATCCTCCTAAACGTGAGATATAATTCCGTAAATCATTTCAGCAATGAGAACACCGGCGATTATGATTATGAGTTCTTGCAGACATTCTTTTATGTTCATTAGATTCTAGAAGTGGAATACGAAATGCGCTATGAGTATCCAGACCAACGGCCATCCGAAGAACATGAACAAAGCAAATGCCGCTTGCCAGTCTTTTGATGTATCGGTGATGTCTTTAAGTGCGTCGTTCATTTCTTTCTTTTCTTTCCGAGAAAGTTTTTCAGTGTTGGTCTTATTCGGCTGCGCCCACCCAGTATCACGTTCTTCCTGCATTATCGCTTTCTGATGTTCCTCTCGCTCTTTAAAGGCTTGCTTAACCATCTCTTTCCCTTCAGGTGTTGTACACATCTTAAGGAGCTGTCTTTTATTCACGCGAATGACTTGAGGCCCCTCAATTCCAAAGTCTTCAGGATCGTTCCACACGTTCTTGGCCTTCATGTTCAGGCTCCGTTCCTGTTTTACTTAGATACCACGTTCGATATTCTTCTAGCATTTGACCTCTCTGAATGGACAGTTACTAATATGGTGTTTGAGCTCTAATTTTAGGTCTTTTATCTGCCGTTCTAGTTCTTTAATCCAATCAACAGTTTCTTTGTCCATACTACGCCTCAGTTAACATCTTTTCAAGAGTCGCTACACGCTGCTCTAAGCTCTGTATCTTTTGGACTTTGTTTGCTCGCTTTTTCTTCTTACCCTTAGGTTGAGTTCCCTGTATATATGCAACCGAAAACTCATCCGTCGGGCTATTCACGTGCACATCTGTACTAGTCGGTTCGCTCTTTGCGGTTTGAGCTGGCACAGTTGTTCCAGGCGTTCCTGCTAATGTGTACGCTCCAGGGTACGGAGTTTCTTCATTAAGCGGCTGTGCTCGTTCTCTTCTACGAGCTGGCACTTGTCCGGGTAGCAACGAATCAACTGGCGTTGTGCCTGGTGCGTCTGGTTCTGGTTCAAGTGGAAGATGTGCAAGTCTCCACAGTGCGTTTCTAAACTGAACGTCGTCCGGTATCGCAACCCCACCTCGAGCGACGTTGTTAAGGAATATACCCAGATCGCTTAGTTCCGAGCTTGCTACCTCACCGTGCACTAACCTCGGCAAACTTGACGGGTTTATGTCAGGGTTCATCTGCGCTAGTCGTGGAACTGCATAAGAGTTAATCACTGAACAAATAGAATCTAAAATCGCTGTAATGCTGAGACTAAACAAGTTATTCCGGGTTTCTGCTAATGCGTACGATCCTGTTGTATCCTGTCCAAGCATAAGGAAATCTGCTAGAACAGACATTGCGATTAACTTATTGTATCGCTGAATACCAACATCCGGGAGTAATTGCCTTTGTGATTGTGGGCCTAGTAATTCAATAGAATACATCTGCCCGCCGCCGCGTTCAGGTGGAAAAGAATTACTTGGTAATACATACCCTTCGTCCTGGTTTCGTTTTAAGTTGCGGACGTACCGGGTAAGTAGCTGCATCATCGCGGTTGAAGTTGGATCGACGCCGGTTATGACTTCACCTGGAGCACGTATCACAGGAACACCGGCTAAGTCTCGTTCATACCCGACCATTTCGATTTCTTCTAATAGTTTCTTAAACTCGTACGCCCGGTATGCGCCTCTGAAAAGACTTACACCTTCCGGGTTGCCCTTGCGTGGCTTTATCCTGAAGAGTAGCATTTTCTCTATAGGTATTTCAGTTATCTGGAATTTAGGTGGTGCGAGTTGTCTAAAACCTCTAATACCGCCGTGCTCGTCAAAGTGCCAGTTTAAAAGCGTTTCCTGAGCTCTCGGAGCTAACTTTCTCCATCCTATTCGGCCATCGTCGTAATTTGAATCTATGGTTGAATCTTCTGGGTGTGGGCCTTCTCGTTTCTTGTAAACAATCTCCGCAATAGAGTAACCAAATACACCACAACTTAGGATATCCGGCAATGTGTCTTCCCAGGATGTGCTCATATCCTCCCAGCACTGTTCGTAGAACGTAATTGACTTTGCTAACTCTGGGTCTTGCAGGTTGCCGTTTGAATCGCGCTGTCCGTCGATTTCCCACCAGAAGTTTACAGAACGGCATATCATCTCCACGGTGTACCAGATAGCTGAGATAACAGCGTCCATATCCCGCATTTCTTTCCATTTGCGGACGCCTCTGGTGTATTGGAGTTGTTCAAGCCACTCTTCATAGACATACGGCGGGACATACATGAGTCCCGTGGTGCCGTATTCCTGGAACCAGTTGATGTTGGGTGGTAGTCCCGGAGTTGACGGGCCGTAACCCATTAAGTCGCCGTAGCCTAGTGATGGAAATCCTGTCGCATCCATTGGCTGATCGGTAAGGTCAAATCCTTTAGCTATGATGCTATTCCGTGTTTCAGCAAAATCAGTTATTCCGTTCTTTGCCATTTTAGCGTTATTCCTCTTATAATACCTCAGCTAATCGTTTATTTGCCATATCACAATAATTAGGATTTAAATCGATGCCGATGTAATGCCTGCCGAGTTTGCGGGCGACTAAACAGGTAGTGCCGGAGCCTGCAAATGGGTCGAGGACTGTTCCTTCTAAGGGGCAACCGGCAAGTATCATCGGTTCGACCAGCTTTTCCGGGAAGACAGCGAAGTGGGCGTCTTTGAAAGGTTGGGGGTTTATTCTCCAGACGGCGCGGCGGTTGCGTCCGTTTGGGTTATACCTGTCCCCTTCACAGCAATTACGTTCTAGTGGCGTACCTATATATTTTTTAGTTGCGCCGTGTTTAACTTTCGCTTTCTCGTAACTATCTACATTAGCCTCAAACTGCTGCTCAAACCAATACTTCTTTGACTTCACGAAAAAGAAAACGTATTCAAAGTCCACAGTGAAGCGGTCTTTTGCAGACGATGGCATACACGACGGCTTGTGCCATATTATGCAATTTCTTTCTATCCACTTATGGTCGGTCATGCCGATGGCGAAGTGGAAGGGGATGTTGCAGAGGGCCTTGGCTTGTACAGATTGAACTCGTGAAGATGGTGGGTTAAATTTAGGGTGTCCTTCACGAACATAGTGATGTCCTACTATTCCTGTGCGCTCTGGTCTGTGGCCTGAGTGGCCCCAAGAACCAGCATACGTATCCCCAAGATTCACCCAACACGTCCCAGTCTTTTTAAGCACCCTATGAACTTGGTCAAATATCTCTAGGAGGTGTTCGATGTAAAGCTGGAAGGTTGGTTCAAGACCTAGCTGGCTATCGATGCCGTAGTCCCGCAAACCCCAGTACGGCGGGCTGGTTATGCAACAGTCTATTGATTCATCAGGCATTGTGCGGAGAACGTCTAACGTGTTGCCACAGATGATTGAGTCTACATTATCCTTTTTGTACAAAACGCCTTCCCATGATTCGTGTTTTGTGCTAATCACGGCGGTTCTTCACCACCTCGATATGGTTTGTCTTCATCCATCGCCAAGTTAGGCAATCTCCTACCTAAATCGCTTGCAGGTAACTCTCCGCGTGGCCCGTGAACTGCGATAGGTGGATATGGAGTAATACTAGATGCCTGGTCCCTTTTAAGCGCCCACCAGCAGACTAAACATAAAGCAAAGACCAAGTCATCATGGTCTGATTCTCTCCACGCTTCGTAACTCTCATGGCGAGTTCTTTCGTTAATCTTAATCCTAAAGTTCTCAATTTCTCTTATCAGTACGTCTTTATGCTCAAGACCGTCGTCAATCTTCAAGAGCTTTTTACCAAGCATCACCTTCGCAGCGCCTACCAAATCTTTCTTAGGTACGTTCCAAACCCCGTTTCCGAAGTTATCATTCTGGCCGCCGGTCACGTTTACTGGTACACATTTGAGTCCTGATTGCGTGAACATATCGACAATAGGTCTGCCTACACCTGTGGCATCGACGACTAAGCCAACCTGGGCCCTTGTTAATAGCTTCGTAACCAGCGTAGAGATCCAACGTACGATATCGGGATACGCTGTGCCTTTTTCTAACCGTTCGCAGAATCTAATGTGGTAGGTTTTGCCTATTGGAGTCTCTTGCGTTACTTTAGCGACTGCGCTTCTGACTGCGCTTTTACCTGTTGCATCACCTATGCCGCTTAGTTCAAAAGAATCCCTTGACGTTGGTGGAGGTGGGATAAGTTTAGCTTCGGTGCATTCCATTACTGCTACTGCGGTAAAATCAGCAGCTTGTCCAAGGTCGAGGCCTACGAAAAACGTCCTGTTAATTGAATACTTCTTAGCGCACTCGAGGCAGATAATAAACGGAGCATGGTATGTTGAGAGTTCGTCTGCTGAGGTAATGGTTTTTTGACAGGCATTACAGTGGATTTCTTCTTTATCAGCCATCTTTTCGCTTTATCTTTCCGATCTCAAGCTCTACCCTATTCCGTTCTTCTTCGAGGTATTTGTCTCGTTCATCTATTGCTTGTAACTCATCTTTTTGTGCTTGTGTAAGGTGAGCGTATTTATACAGCTCTACAAATGCTATTTCAAGCTCAGTTACTCGGTCTTCAAGTGGTGTTGTCATATTCCCCAACCTAATCCTGAGATCATACCGCGTGCAATAGGCTTATCTGGAATTGGAACATCAAGTTCGCCCGTAATTGGGTTAAAAAGCGGTTTAACTTCCTTGCTAAAGGCGTTTTCAACCTCTTCTATTGTAAAAAAACCCTCAGCGTTCTCGCGAAACTGACACTCGTATTCTTGCGAGTACCACCACTCCCCAAGCTTATCACGCTCTTCTTTAAGGAAGTTCTTAGTCATCCAAGGACATTCTTCTGTTGTAATGTTGATTCCGTCCCATACTGTACTCTTATTCTCTACAAAGTCGCGCCATTCATTGTAGAAGAATCCAGAACGTCCGAACGGTGTTGAGAGTAAAAACAATCTTCCTTTAACATGGTCAAGCATTGGCCTACTTCGCATATAGAATTCATCGCCTATGGTGGCAGCTTCGTCTATTACTAAAATAGATACGTTGTGGTAGCCTACTACCGTTTGAACCGAACTCGGAAGTGACAGGATTCTTGAACCATTGCTTAGTTCTAACTTGTGAGCCGTTTCAGACGTTGACGTATTATACCCTGCCTGACGATAGTAATCTAATACTTTTTTTAACAGCTCCATAGACTGTCTTTCAGAGCGAGAGAACATCAATGCAAAAGAGTGTGGGGTATAAAGCGCAGAGTGAAGCGTGATTATTGCAGTAAGTAGTGATTTACCCGAACCTCTAGGACAATTCATAATAACCCTATGGTTTGTGTTGTGGAGGAAATCCTCCTGCCAACCGTATGCATTAAAGCCCAAGACCTCACGAGCCCATAGTGCCGGGTCTAGTTTGTATGCTAGCTCATGTTTCGGGTTCATCATTCTCTTCAAAAAGCTTCTTTGCTAATTCTTGTCGTTTTTCAGGACTGAGTACGTCGAACACTTCTTGCGTGAACTTAAGGTATTCAGGAGATTGTGTAATATCTACCGAGACCTTACCGGCGATTTCTACTTTCTTGGTGTCTCTGCCTGAGATTTTCTGCGTTACATCAACAGCTCCGAGCCAGCGATGTGTAACTGCCCATGATCCCGGCTTATCGTTTTGCATTATTTTAAACGAGTCTCTACGTAATTCTATGGCTTCTTCAAGCGTTTCGTCGTCCGCAGCGATAAGTTTAGCTTGCCACCGTTTTTGTCGTTGTTCGTCTAAATGGTCGTCATACGCGGTAGCTCGTTCTACCCAATGATACTTAGAGCTCCATCTCCCTATGAGCCTTGAACTCTTGTGGCACTCTTCTGCTACCTTTTCTAAACTCCGTTCTATCCTTAGATCCCTATAAATAGAAAACGCAGCGTATGCCTTCGAGCTCTCGTTATTCAATCGTTTCCACTGCTGCGTCATTCTCTCCACCAAGGTGGCCACCGGAAATGGTGATGCCACCACGGGGGTTTCCAGTGTTTATGCCGGATTGTTACCCTAACCCTCTTGCTCTTTGATTTTTTGTAGTACATAAAAAAGGAGAAAGGGTTTAGTCGCTTCCCCCTGCAAAGTAGCTTTGGAACTCATACGTCCCTGCAGCTGCTTCGGTCATTTCCATCGAATACGTGCCGTCGGCTGCGGTTACTGCGGTTGCTCCGTCGATGTTGTTACCTGACCCGTCTTGTAGTTGGATTGTCTGGTTTGGTATGCCTACTCCGGTGTCGTTTCGCGTTAACATCCCTGTGACTGGGAATGCAACGTTTACGAACAATGCGCCTGTAGTTGGCAGGACCATTGTGGTCGTCGTGTCGATTGCAGCGGCGTTTACGGTTGCAGAGCCTACTGCACTTGTAGATGGGTTGAATGTGTCGGTCATCTTAAAAATTCTCCTTAATCCTTAAACTAAAGTTTTATTGTAGCGATTTCGTCGTTCTATGTTGTGTAGTTCTTTTGAGAGCACGTACGCTTGTTCTTTACATTCGCTGCACCACTGGGGGTACAATAAGCACCACGTACGGCATTTGTCCACGTTTGCGTAGTCTCACTTCTCTTTTTTACTGGATGTAAACGACATCCGTGCTCCAATAGCCCTTCTTGCCGTCAGCCGTTACCAACCAGAAGTAGTTTGCTCCTTTTGCAACGGGAAGTTTAAGTTGCCATGCACCCACTGAATTGCTTACCGGAGATCCCATGTGGGCCCAATTCTGTGTAGTGCCTCGCGCAGATGCTCTATCGATGTTTATCTGAGCGTTTGGAAGTAGGTTACCTTTTGCATCATAGGTTGACCCTACGAGCGTTAGTTGCGTGCCGACGAGCTGATTTATCCCCCATGTGAAGTTTGCGGGTGTGGCTGGCTTTGGTGTCGGTGCCGGTCCTGGTGAATCACCAAAGCGCGTTAGGATGTTTTCCTTAATAGGGGTGTACGTTTCCATGAGGGTTTGCATCATTGCGAGCTCTGCAAATGCGGATGAGTCCCCTTCTACGTACCAATAACTAAACCCTGCGGGATTAACACCATTGCTTACGTATTCATCAGCTATTTCAAGGTAGGTATCTGCGTTGGCGCCGTAATCGTTTGAACACCAACTCCCTATCATAACACCAATTTCTTTGCATCCGGCGTCCTTGTTGTAGCCTGCTTCTTGGCCTAGTTCTGAAGCTGAAATCATTGAGTTGGAGGTGTAGCTTTCCAGGTATGACGCACAGCCTTTTGGGCCCATGACTGCGCCAGCGTTGCCGTCTGTAGCAGCCCATATGTTATTATTCCCAGTCGGGCCCCCTGTGCCTTCACCGCCGCAGTTCCAGAAGATTAAAGAATTCATTATCGCTGTGTCTTCAACAGCGCCTTCGCTTTCTCCACCGACTGCCTGTATTCCTGCGGCAGCTAAAGCTTGGTAATACGATGTACAATTTTGTCCACCGCAACCACCGCTGCCGTCATTCGAGTTGTTCATTATCGGACTTGCGCCTACTGCCTGACACGCAGCTACAAAACTAGCGTCTGCTCCTGCGCCGGGTGACGTGACTTGGATTAAATCGGCGAAGCCCTGGTTCCATAGTGTCGCAACGTTTGAAAACGAACTTGCGGCTAATTGATATACTCCGGTTGTTGTCATTGTGATACTCACTTTATTGGGGAGCGGCAGAATATCGGAGGTGATGCAAAACTCTGCCGCGCCCACAGTGTTGAGGTTTTCGTGTAAAAGAACGCATTAGTATCTAATAACCGTTACGCGTATATACCATAAAAAACGTCTTTTATACGGGCTTGTGTGCTATACTTGCACATGCTGAAGAGAGAAAAAGGTCGTGCTACGATATCCAGAAGCGTTAGACTTGAGTCCGAAGCAGATCCCGCTTATTATGATGATTGGGTTGCGCTTGGAAAGAATTGAGTACCAGCTTGCTAACCGCACGCATCAGAATTATATTAACCCTCATTCTCCTACGATTTTTAAGCAGCATCATGTTAGGGCTTTAGAGTATACAGAAGAAGAGTTAACTGTTGCACAAGACCGGATTAAGGATATTAAACACCATAAGAGCAGAATGGTACTATATGATTGGGCGAGTGAGGTTGACAGGCTGTGGGATATTGCGGCTGCTCTTCTTTTTCAGCCGTGTCAGATTACGCCTTAAGAAGCGATATATACTTTTTTCCTACAGCACTCATCGCAGAGCATGTCAGTTGTGAGGGTGTCTTCATCGACGGTTAGTTGGATGTACTCGTCTAGTGGGATGTCTTTTCCACACTCTGTGCAGGATGTCATTTTTCACCCCTTTCTCGTTACAACCCTACAGAATCGTTACAATCGTTGCTTTTCCGTTACCGTATAACGCGAATCTATGACGGTGATCATGATATATCCTAAACATAGAACGGTCTCCATGACAGATTGAACTCTTGCACACCTTCCTCATCTACTCGTATCGTTATGAAGTGATAGCCAGCGTGGTTCGCCATTCTTTTACTCCTCATCCATTTACTTTGTGTCGAGAGAGCTCCACCACTTACCACGTGAATGTGACGGTCAAAGAAGTAGCCTTGTTTGTGTGCGTGTCCCATAAGCAGCACATTGGGCTTGTTTCCGCCAGTAAAGCTCTCTATGAGCTTCTGTGGTCTATATGATAGGGCGTAGCTCCCACCATCCTCACCGTGAAATACCCGTATTATTATTCCTTTAATCGCTATATCTCCCTCATCCCTGCCGATGTATTCCGCGTTGGGGAGTGCGTTACAGATGTCTTCTACGATGTGCGCTCCGATTGATTCGTACCAGCGGTCGTGGTTGCCGTCGATAACGTAGGTATAGAACGGTATCTTTGCGAGTTGTTGTTCGGCATAGTGCTTTTGTGCCGCGTAGCCTATCTCTTTGAGTTCGTAGAGTAGATTGTATTTTCGTGAGTCCATGCCATGGGTGAGGTCGCCGCCGAACACGCAGAAGTCGGCTTTTTTCTCTTTGCACGTCTGTATGAAATCGTCTAGGAACTCTTCGTGATAATAGATACTCCCCATGTGCGAGTCAGTAAAAAAACCAAACCTGATTTCATCCCCGGAGTGGTCGATGTTCACCTTGGGGGGTTTTACCGAAAATGTGCTGATGCTTTTTCCTTTTGATATTGCCTTTAGCTCGTCGTGAGAATACTGTTCATAGATTCCTTCAAGAAAACGAGCTTCACGTTTCTTTTTCCTGCTGAGTTTCTGCCATTCGATTTGGCGTTCGTGTTCTCTCTCCCTATGTTGCGAACGATAATTCCTGCTTTCTTCGCGGCAGGTATCACATGTCTTGAAGCCTTTTGTCTCGACCGGCCTACCGCAGCGAGAACATTTTTTTATCATTCTGCTTTACCAGTCGCAAGATACTGTCGTATAAGGTATTGCCGGGTCTGTCTCTGGTCCAATGTCCATTAATGTGCTGTCTTCAACGTATCCAACTCTGTCTTTTATTATTTCCATTGCCTCGTCTTTTGTGATCTCATTCACATTCCCGCGACCAGAGACTCTTAGATACGTATGTCTTGAGCGTACGCCGTTTCTGAGTGAGATTTTATACAGATGATGATTAATTACGTGGTATGTTCGATTCACCAGCCATCCGTTATATTTTCGGGTCGATTCTGCCCACAATGGACCTTCTAGGAATCTACAGCTGTCGCCGGGGTGTGTTGGTTTGATTAATTTGATTAGCTCGAATATGCTTTCTTCTAATTCCAGTTTAATTTTATTCGGCCCTTCTACCCGCATTTAATTGTACCTCTAGTCCTGAAATTTTTATCTGTTATCCTTTCTCCACAAACTTTACATGGAATACCATTTGAGCCAAAACGGTGAAGAGCTTGGCTTGTATTTGCTGCGCCGCAGTGAGGGCAGATGTATTCATAGAGTATGCTCATTCAGTTTCGTTTCCGTCTCCATCGGTATGTCATGACCGGGCGAAAGTGCTGCAGGTTCCTGCGTGATTGGTGCTGTATTCTCATTTTAAAAAAAAGATTGAATCCAGTCATTTACGTGTTCTTCACCTTCATAGTGCAGCCATTCGGTGAGTATCCTCTCGATAAGCTCTTCATCATCGGTTTCTGCAAAGTAGTCTCTCCTTGAGCGTATTTCCTTAAGGAGCTTTTTAGTTTCTGGATTGAGTTTCATATTTTGACCTGTCAAACGCTGGGCATAAATAAAACATCTCACAGCACTTCTTACAAAACTCTATATCTTTAGTCGCTACCGTATAAGGACACGCTACAAACTGCCTCGGTTCACTCATACAGGTAAATTTCATCCGTGGACCAGTATCCTCTTTTTCCGTCAGCCGTTACGAGCCAAAAGAAGTTAGGGCCGCTGGCCACCGGCATGGTCAGACGCCACGCGCCGCCTGCGTTACTGACTGGAGAACCCATACGGGTCCAGTTCTGCGTCGTTCCACGGGCTGAAGAGCGGTCGATGTTTATCTGGGCATTAGGCAGCACGTCGCCTTTTGCGTCGTAGGTCGAACCCACTAACGTTAATTGAGTTCCTACAAGCTGATTAATGCCCCATGTAAAATTTGCCGGAGCCACCGGAGGAGTCGGGTTAGGAGGTGGACTAGGAGCAGGCCCAAAGCCTGACATATTAATGAGGCTCCAAACATCTCCAAAGCCAGCTCCGGTGTCAAGGATGTAGTTATATGGTAGCTCGCCATAGCCAGCAGAGCTTATACCGTATGCCTTACCCCAGGGGCCCCAGGAGTTCTTAAATAAGAACGCCCCTTGTGATCCATCCAGATTGCCAAAGCTATCACTCCAACCTAGTCCGCAAAGTGCGTGGCCTCCAATCGGACTTGAGCCATCAGGCATCGGCACTTGTCCAGTTGAGCCTACGTTCATGATAGACTCCCAAACATCCATGCCCCACATGATGGGGAAGTTTTGGTATATGGCAGCCTTCATGCTGTTTATGGTATCTTGCCCATCCGCAGCATCTAGTTTAGTGGCTTGCAACAGCTCATGCGTCTTTGCAGCACTAAGGACGGTTTGAGGGATAGATTGCCCAAACTCTGCGGTATTGTATGGATAATCAATTTCTGGTGCTAGTCCATCCGTTTCAAGGATGTGTGCACAGGTAGAGAGTGATGTGCCGGTATCCTGATTAGGTGGTGATGGTTGACCGTCAGCGACTAAACAACATTGATAGAGTGGTAGCCGTGCGCCATTGAACCACGCATAGCCCTCATTTGCTGCTCGGATCTTGAACGCATTATCTCCGGCATTGGCTACACAGTCACCTAATTGGCCTTGATTCTCTACGGGCGTAAGATCGGGAATTGAATACGATGCTGGCAATGCAGCCACTTGGGCCGGTGTAAGCTTTGGGAATAGTCGGTACTCTTCTCTCGGCTTTGGATCTCTCAAATAGCCGAGGACATAGTTGCCTAGTGTTGGTAAGGTCATTTCTTCTTTGCCTCTCTTTTTAGTTGCTCTTTAAACGCTTCCTTGGTTGCTATGACTGCCAGAGTCCCGTTTAATACCCGTAGCTGGTCACTGACTTCAGTGAGGAGTAATAAATTAAGCCAGGTCATCTTATTCGGATCAAACCTGTCTATTACTCCTTTCATTTGCTTTCCTTCTGTAAATTCAGTCTCGTAGTGTATTCGAGACGACGATTCGCTTTCTTGTATTCTCATGTTCTTTTTTCACCTTTTTAATCCATATCTAAATAGGAAATCTTGGTAAATCGTTTGCTGGCAGCGGGCACAGAAAGTGATTACCTCCCACTTACCAGGCCAGCGCCATAGAACCTCGGCTAATTCTTTCTTATGTAGTTCCTTACCGCATTTAGCGCATACTTTCATCGTATCACAATAAAGTACCAGAGCGTCGCGATGTAACAGACCACGAAGAGCGCGGCGATCATTACTAACGTACTATTTATTCTCATCGTCGGTTTCCTTGGCTTATCTATCTCAAAAACCCTTTTAAGCCTTTTCTCCATCGTTTCATCTTTCATTTTCTTTTGACGTACTCCTCTACCTCTTCTGCCCATTTGTCGATTTCAGTTAGTTTAGGGTACTCCTCTCTAGCTGCTCCGATCTTCGCTAACCGTCTCAATGCGGTTACTCGTTGTAATATAATCTGTCTCTCGCTTGCTGACGTCATTTTTCACTCGCTCTTTCCTTACAATTATCTTCAATTCTGGATTCGATTCGCGTTCGATTATTGGGAGGAAACTGTTGTGTTGGCAGAAGGGACAAAAGAAATATAACTGGCCGGTATCGCGTTCTACTGCTGGTTCAGGGGGTACTGGTTTTCCACAGTGCTCGCATGGCACCAAATTCACCTTACTCCTTTCATAATATCCTCAAGCTTCTTAAAATACGTATCCAGCTCGCAGTAGGAGCATACAAGCTTAGGCGGCTTGTCGTAGCTCTCGTAGACGTAGACCGCGTGTCCAACAACGTTATTGCAACACTTATGACACACCCCAAATGAATAATCGACTGCCTTGATTGTATCGATGTGTGGTACTAACGGATCGACCTTAATCGTCATTCTTCACCTCCAAGCTGCATGCTCGCTTCGCTTAGTGCGCTTTCTTCCTCTTCTGGACTTAGTTCGTTTTCTTCTGGTTCGTTTATATTGTAGGTCAGTTGGCAAAGGCAATTAACCACGTTGGCCGCACTGCCCTGGGGGTCACCGGGATAATCCATCTCCTCGTCCATTACTAAAAACGGCTCATCGAGTGGGACTTCCTGCTGATCTGCTTCTTCGTGCCACGGTCTAGGGTTGCTGCTCGTCACATTCCAAACTTTAGTTGATCCGTCCGGAAGTAAATCACCAGCCGTTTCATTAGAAGCGTAGTTGTATGCGCCTGCCATTTCAGTTCTCGCAATAGTACCCGCACGACCGTCAGACATGTTGTCCCAGTCATCAGTTAAATCAGAAGCTATCTCATCGTTGCTTTTGCCTTCGTTTAGTCCGCTTTGCAGTGTGTTGGCTAACCATTCCAGGTCAGTATTAGTAATTCCGTCAATTTTAGTTCCCGCGTTATCCTTGAGCCACTGGTCCGCGTAGTCCTGCCAATCTTTTTTAATGATGCCGGAGTGAATGCCCCTAATCTCTTTCTCAGCTTCTTCAATACTATCCTGCCAGATTTGCTTTAGCGTCTTTTGCCATAGAGGTTTTATTTGGGTTGTAAAGAACGCGGTTAGGTCTGCCTTTGGATTGGAGCGGACGTACGGTATTATGAGTTTCTTTTGCTGGGTATAACACCTTCTAACTCTAGTCTTGGCGCTTCGCTCTAACCGTTGCATGTTGAGCATGTGCCGGTGAACTGCGTTAGTTTTGTTCATTCAGCGTAAAACTCCGACAGCGAGCACCACAAAGAAGACCCATATTCCTACCACTGCAAAGTTCGTCGCGTGGTCTTTCTTAGCATTGCGACCTCGAAGGCAATAGGAGCGGTAGCCTCTTGGAATAAGCTTGTCACGGCGTAGATCCATAAGAATCTTCTTAAGATGGTTGTCCTCTATCGTTTGTAAATCATCATTGTCCTTTATCGTTTTCATCAGTAAAACCTCCTTGAGTTAAGTTTGTCAGATTTAAAAGCCTCTTCTCGACGCTCCACCCTCGGTTCAGCTTGCGCGTGTCGTCGTCGTAAAGGTCGCATGCTTCCTTAAATGCAGGTACTGGTGCGCCTTCCTCTCGGCAATAGACATGAAGCCTTAGATCGGGCATCGTGCGAGAGAGTCTGCAGGTGTTACAGCGTTTTTGTGGGATCTCGCTCATAGAAGTCACAGAAAGCCCCTAAGATTATGTCCACCGAAATGGTGAAACCTCGCGCCTCACAGTGGTATTTACCGTCGCGCTGGCTCGCGTGTGTGCAGGTGTTACAAGGTAGGTTCATCCTCTCGTGACCTCGTTATACTCCTCTTGAACGGCTGGATCGACGAGCAGTTCTAAATGGATCACTCGACGTTTTAAATTCACGATCAGGTCAAGTTCGTCCGTTAGTATTCGTGCTACAATATCAATGCGGTCAGAATCCATAAGAACTTTCTCCGTAAGAGCGTACGGGTCTTTTGCAGGAACCGCTTTAAGCCAGCTATAATCTCTGTATTCCTCGTCCATACTAACCATACCCAATGTCTGTGTTCTGCTGCTTTTCCATTTCGTTTTTTAACTGGTTCATGGTTTCAAGTCCTGCGCCGTAGCTTTTGAGGTGTGCTTCGAGCATGTCAATAAACTGCGGTTCGAGCCCGATACGTGTCCCGACGAAGAGCAGCATAGTAAGCCCGGAGAGTACGCATTCATAGCCCATTTCAACGAGCTTCTGGACTTCTACGCCGGTGAGTTGGATAGTGACTTCTTCCTCGGTCAATGTGCTAACCTCCATCTTACCCACTCCGCAGCGAACATCGGCAGAGCGAGAGCAAGATATATTATAAGAAAAAGACCGAAAATGAGGGAGACGTACATGTAGTCAGCTATTGTAGTAAGAATCATCCTTCCACCTCCTGTAAGGCAATTCCATATTTGCGCCCGCGTGCGCGTTCTTCGCGGCAGCTTTCGCAATAAAAAACAGAACGGCCTCGGTGCTTAATAAAAGAGTTACCAGGGCCGCGTGACCAGTTGACGCGAAGAAACGTCCTGCCGCATGGACATCTGATTTCCTCCTGTCGAGGTCGCATGTTGTTTATTCCTCACCTTCAGGCGGATTGGTCGCTTCTACACTGTCAATGTCTATATTATCAAATACGCTACCGTTTTGAGTTGGTTTAGAGTGCCAAATTTTAACCCGGCATGATTTACCCACAAGTTTCTTACCATCAAAGCCTGTTAACGATATATCTCCGTATCCAAATTCTTTTGCGAGCTTATTAAGGTTGCTCATTTCTCCGGTACTTTTTGTGACCCTTCTTTTGATTTCGATGTTCCTGATGAGAAATGTATAGACTAACACGTCCTGCGTTCGCTCTGGGTGGTTGTAGACTGGCTGGTCCCGTATTACCTCTACTCTGGTGATTTTGGCGTTGTAACGCTTTCCATCTTCTAGCTTTGGTTTGTGTGGTTCTCTGGGTGGTGCGTAGGTTTCATCGTCGTCTTCTTCGATTGGCTTTGGCGTATATGATTGACTTTGGTTTGAGTACGTTCCTGTATGCGGTGCCTCGTTCCGTACTTGGTCAGCCGTCATGTAGCGTGGTTCTTTATGGACTTTGAACGCTTTTCCGGCTTCTTCTTCGTCATCTACTGATGGCACATATTCTTCAGCATTTGCTTTTTCCATTTTTATGCCTCTTTAGGTAATATGGCTCGCGGTTCTATTTTCCTTATACGTCCGGATTTGAACCGACTCGCGAGCCACTTTATCTACTTAGTCAATATTTCTGCTCATTAGGTTCTCTTGCCATTTTTCGTGACCGATAATATTCCCAACTCCGCTTCGTGCTTTAATGAGAAGCTTACGAGTATCGTCTATCTTCCACTGCTCTAATGGGCACACACCCCCTTTTGTTTGTTGTTCCTGCGTATGGATAAACAATTTTCGTTCTATTAAGCCTAAAAGACCGTGAATTTGCTCTAATGTTAGTTCTTCAAGTGAAAGGACTACGTCGCTATCTGCGTTGAAATTCTTTACAAGAAACTGTTTCCATTCGTCTGATACCATGTTTTAAACCTCTTTGAAGCTTTTTCGGCTTAACGGGCAGCAGACAAAAGGAGGTGAATCTCGTATGGCTAGGGTATTTCCATGCTAAGGCTTCTCTCTGCCGCTATCCGTGCCGATTTTAAAACTGTCTCCATTTTGGGCGATTCTCTATTTTCTCTCGCCAAATCTCAGCGTCTTCAACTACATTTAAGTTATAACTTTTCCAGTCACATAGATGCCCGAATGTCCAGTGGTGCGTCCTACAGAGGGTTATCAGATTGCTCTCCTCAAGTTCCTGCTCGCGATACTTCCAATAAGGTAAGATATGGTGGACAACCATAGTACCCTTTGTTGCACCGCATACGGCACATTCAGGGTGCATCTTCTTGAACCTGCGCCTTACTCGGGCCCACTCGTCGCTGCGTTTGTATTTGGCGAGTAGCAGCTTATCTCTACGTGTTTCAGCGATTGTCATCTTAAACTCAGCTTGTAGAGTTCTTCGGCGAGGTCGCAGATTCAATTGCTTGAACCACTTTTTTACTGGTTCAATCCGCAGTGCTTCTTTAGTTGCTTGCTTGCCTCTCAAATCCGACCACGTGTCTTGGATGGCTTTGAGCTCGTCGTACACCCAATTTTTGAG